>Ga0272441_10000668_pt1 | contig 76360 bp, 65 predicted proteins | sample SSMProp6N_FD_193582 | JGI IMG/M metagenome (GOLD analysis project Ga0272441, IMG submission 193582) | Marine sediment archaeal communities from Little Sippewissett salt marsh, Falmouth, MA, United States - SSM-Prop-6N | ecosystem: Environmental > Aquatic > Marine > Wetlands > Sediment ...
CGCCGGCAGGCGCTGGCCGGATTGCGGATCGATCCGCGGCACACCGGGCTGCGCGCCACGCTGGCGATGGCGAACATGGGCCCGGACGCGGCAGGTCGTCGCCAGGCCATCGAACTTCTTCGCGAGTTGGGCGAGGCCAATGACAGCCTCCTGGCGACCCTGACGCTCCTGGAGAAGGTGCCGGTGAAGGATGGCCGGACGTCGCCGACCGAGGAGAACCTCGCCCAGGCAAAGCGGTTGACCGAGCTTCATCCCCAGTTCCTCCCCGCCTGGCTGCTGGCCGTGACCCTGCACCACGAGGCGGGCCGGATGCGCCAGACGATCGAGTTGGCGCGCCGCGCGGTGAGCCGTTTCCCGGCGCACGCGGAGCCGGCGGAGTGGGCCACCCGATTGCTCGTGGATGCCGGGCGATGGGACGAGGCGCTGATGGAGGGGCGGGAATGGCGCCGCCGCTCGCTCGACAGCCCGGTGACGGCCGACCTGGTCCTGGCCTCGATTCTCTTGCAGCTTCGCCGGCCGGCCGATGCGCTCCAGACGCTGGCGCCCTATGCCGAGCGTTTTGATGCCGAGCGCGAGACCGCGCCGGATCGGCTTGCCCTCTGGCTGACGGCTCTCGTTCGCTCCGGAGACGTCGGTAGCGCCTGGCAGACCATCCGCCCGCTGCTGTCGGAAGATGATCGATGGCGGGCGATGTGGATCGGCTTCACGCGACTGACCGAGTACGACCAGTCGCGTGAGATGCTCACCTGGCTGGAGCCGATCGTCTCGGAGAGCGGGTCGCGCGCCGTGCTCGAGCTGGCGCAGGGATGGAGCGCGCTGGGTTGGCGATTCGACCGCATCGAGTGCTTCGATCGAGCGGCGGAACTGGCCGGCGATGAGCCGTCCGATCCGCCGCAGCGCGCCGCCTGGCTGTTCCTCCGAGGCCGCATCGCCGAAGGCCGGGGCGAGCTGAGCGAGGCGGAGCGCCTGTACCGCGCGGTATTGCTCGAAGAGCCCCGCAGTGCCGCGGCGCTGAACAATCTCGCCTATGTGCTGGCCCAAGCGCCCGATCGTTGCGCCGAGGCGCTGGGCTACGCCGAGCAGGCCCTCGGGCAGGAGCCCGATCAACCGGATCTGCTGGACACGTATGCCCGCGCCCTGCTCGGGCTGGGACGGACCGGCGAGGCGCGCAGCGCCCTGGAGACGGCGATGCTGGAGCGCCCCGATGACATCGAGTTGAACCTTTCTCTCGCCGAGCTGCTCATCGAGACGGAGCAGTTCGAAGAAGCCGGTGAAGCGCTGCAGATCGCCCGGCGCGAGCTGGGATTCCTCGCGGCCGCGGAACCGGCGCTAAAGACCCGGGCCAACGCCGTCGAGCAGAGGCTGCGCCGCGCTCTGGCGCAGGTGGAACCGTAATCACTCCTTCTCAGGAGGCACGCCATGAAGGGCGTCATCCTTGCCGGCGGGCTTGGCACCCGCCTTCGACCGCTCACGCTCGTTACCAACAAGCACCTGCTGCCGATCTTCCATCGGCCGATGATCTACTACCCGATCGAATGCCTCGTGAACGCGGGCCTGCGGGAGATTCTCATCGTCACCGGCGGCGAGCACGCCGGCGATTTCCTCAAGCTGCTGCGCAACGGCAAGCATCTGGGCGTGCGGGATCTGCATTACACCTACCAGGAGGGCGAAGGGGGCATCGCCGATGCCCTCCTGCTGGCCGAGGACTTCGCCGACGGCGAGAAGATCTGCGTGGTGCTGGGCGACAACATCATCCAGAGACACATCCGCCAGGCGGTCGGGGAGTTCTTTACGCAGCCGGGCGGGGCAAAAATCCTGCTCAAGGAAGTGCCCGATCCCCAGCGCTTCGGCGTGCCGCGCTTCGAGGGGGAGCGGGTGGTCGAGATCATCGAGAAGCCGACCGATCCGCCCAGCCACTTCGCCGTCACCGGCATTTACATGTATGACAATGACGTGTTCAACATCTGCCGCACGCTCGAACCCAGCGCGCGGGGAGAACTCGAGATCACCGATGTCAACAATGAGTACATCCGGCGCGGCAATCTGACGGCGAGCGTGCTCGAGGGCTGGTGGACCGATGCGGGCACGTTTGAATCGTTGCATCGGGCCGCCCGGCGCGTCGCAGAGGGCGGGGCCAACCTGACCGACGATGTGCTCGACCAGGCGAAGGTCGCGTGAGCGGCAGCAGATCGGTCTCGACGGAGCGCATGATGCCTGACGACATCCACCAGATCCTCATCACCGGCGGCGCCGGCTTCATCGGCAGCAACTTCGTCCGCTTCGTGCTGCACCAGCGCCCGAACTGGCGCGTCGTGAACCTCGATGCCCTGACCTACGCGGGCAATAGGGCGAACCTCGCCGACGTGGAGCGCGATGAGCGCTACACGTTCGTGCACGGCGACATCCGGGACCGGCCGACGGTGCTCCATGCGCTGGCCGGTTGCGATGCGGTGGTGCACTTCGCCGCCGAGAGCCACGTGGACCGCTCCATTGTCGATTCCTCCCCCTTCATCTCGACGAACGTGCAGGGCACGCAGGTGCTGCTCGATGCCTGCCGCGAGGTCGGCGATGTCGCCCGCTTCATCCAGATCGGGACCGATGAGGTGTACGGCGAGTTGCCGCTGGATCGGCCGGACCTGAAGTTCACCGAGCAGACGCCCCTGAGACCCAACAGCCCCTATTCGGCCTCCAAGGCCGCCTCGGATCTGCTCGCCCTGGCGTATCATCACACGTTTGGCCTGCCCGTCGTCGTCACCCGCTGCTCGAACAACTTCGGGCCTTATCAATATCCCGAGAAGGTGATCCCGCTCTTTGTGACGAACCTGATCGACGGGCTGAAAGTGCCGCTCTACGGCGATGGTCGCAACGTTCGCGACTGGCTGCACGTCGTCGATCACTGCCAGGCCGTTCTCGCCGTGCTCGAAAAGGGTCGCCCGGGCGAGGTCTACAACATCGGCGGCGACAACGAGCGCAGCAACCTCGAGCTGACGCAGGCCATTCTTCAGCAGACGGGGCTGGATGAGCGGATGATCGAGCCGGTGGGGGATCGGCTCGGGCACGACCGCCGGTACGCCATCGACGCGACGAAGATCAAGCGCGAACTGGGCTGGCAGCCGAGCCGCAGCGCCTGGCCGGCGGCCCTGGCCGACACGATCGCGTGGTACCGGGCCAACGGGGCGTGGTGGCGCCCTCTCAAGCAGCGCCACGCGCCGGCGGCGAAGTCAGGCTGAACCTGCCGGCGAGAGCCCAATGAAACGAAGGCCGGCGCGGGGGCCGGCCTTCGATCGAAGCGTTTTCGCTGTGCGTTGCGGGGCGTGGCGGTGCGTTGCATTGCGGAGCGTGGCGCCTCGCAGATCAGGCGAGCTTGCGGCGGCGGTAGACCGCGACGCCGGCGAGCCCGGCCAGACCCAGCAGCAGGGGCGCCGGCAGGGGAACGATCGTCACGAAGCTGAAGGCGAACTGGCCGATGACGCCGGGCGGGTTCGACCAACCGGCCCGCGCGACGACCTGCCAGGCATCACCGTTCCAGGTCACGAACTGGAACGTGTCCTCGGCGGCCAGCGCTTCGCCTTCAGACTGCTCGAAGCTGAAGGTGACGCCGTCGCCGGCCTGAAGGTTCGACCAGGCGAAGCCATCGCCGCGGTTGTCGAACCAGTCGAACGTGCCCGAGGCGGTGGTGGTGATGTTGAACGGATCGCTGATGTCCAGGATGTCGTACCCCAGATCGTTGATCCAGTACTCGGTGCTGGAGGGTGCGGTGGTGGACATCCCGATCAGGTTGGGGTTGCCCTGATCTCCCCCGACGTTGGCATCATCGACGAGCGTGATGAAGCTCAGCCCGTCGGAGGTGTCGGCCAGCAGGAAGGTGATCAGACCGTCGGTGGTGACTCCGTCGGCCCGGAGGGTATCGCAGAGGGCCTTGTTCTCCACCGAGGTGAAGTCATGCAACGCCCCGTCCGTAAAGAGGTCGGGCAGATCGCCGGACTTGAGCATGATCGGACCGCCGACGGCATCGATCACGACGGATCCGGCCTGAGCGGCACCGGCGAGGCTGAGGCCGGCGAACGTGGCAAGGATAGTGACACAACACTTCTTCATTTGAATCGCTCCTTCCATGGTCCCGGTGGCGAGACAGCCGTTGCCCGCGGCAGTCGCGGCCACCTGGATCCCGGTTTCTGGCGAGGGTAAGTCTCTCTTCTCTTCTCCTCGACCGACTTGTCGGTCCCACGGTCGACAACCGACCGTACCGTCAGAAGGAACATACCCCGGCGTATGGGGGACGCAAATCGTAAGTCATTTACAGAAAAGAATTTATCGCCATCTTTCGGTCTGGTTGGATCAGCCGGTTATGGGTCGGGTCTGTACGGGGCGCCCACAGCCGCGCACAGAGCTGGCACCCGCGGCTGCCGGCGATGGGCCCGCACGGAGCCGCTGAGCAGCCGGAGAATGCCCTCGCAGGCAGCCCCTCCTGCGGGCGGCGGGCTGAGGCTGAAACTGAAGCCGCCTGATCGGGCTCGAAGGAGAGCCCAATGAAACGAAGGCCGGCGGGGGCCGGCCTTCGATCGAAGCGTTTTCGCTGTGCGGTGCTGGGCGTTGCGTTGCGGGGCGCCTCTCAGATCAGGCGAGCTTGCGGCGGCGGTAGACCGCGACGCCGGCGAGACCGGCCAGTCCCAGCAGCAGGGGCGCCGGCAGGGGAACGATCGTCACGAAGCTGAACGCGAACTGACCGTTCTCGGTCCAGTTGGCGGTGTCGACGACCTGCCAGGCATCACCGTTCCAGTTCACGAACTGGAACGTGTCCTCGGCGACCAGCGCTTCGCCTTCCATCCGCTCGAAGCTGAAGGTGACGCCGTCGCCGTCCTGAAGGTTGGACCAGGCGAAGCCATCGCCGCGGTTGTCGAACCAGTCGAACGTGCCCGAGGCGGTGGTGGTGATGTTGAACGGATCGCTGATGTCCAGGATGTCGTACCCCAGGTCGTTGATCCAGTACTCGGTGCTGGAGGGGGCGGTGGAGGACATCCCGATCAGGTTCGGGTCGCCCGGGTCTCCCCCCACGTTGGCATCGTCGACGAGCGTGATGAAGCTCAGCCCGTCGGAGGTGTCGGCCAGCAGGAAGGTGACCAGACCGTCGGTGGTGACTCCGTCGGCCCGGAGGGTATCGCAGAGGGCCTTGTTCTCATCCGAGGTGAAGTCATGCAACGCCCCGTCCGTAAACAAGCCGGGCAGATCGCCGGACTTGAGCATGATGGGCCCGCCGACGGCGTCGATCACGACGGATCCGGCCTGGGCGGCACCGGCGAGGCTGAGGCCGGCGATCGCGGCAAGGGTAGTGACAGAACACTTCTTCATTTGCTTCGCTCCTTCCATGGTCCCGGTGGCGAGACAGCCGTTGCCCGCGGCAGTCGCGGCCACCTGGATCCCGGTTTCTGGCGAGGGTAAGTCTCTCTTCTCTTCTCCTCGACCGACTTGTCGGTCTCACGGTCGACAATCGACCGTACCGTCAGTGGGAACATACCCCGGCCTATGGGGGACGCAAATCGTAAGTCATTGACGGAAAGAGATTTGGCCCCGTCTTGCGGCCTGGTTGGATTGCCCGGTTATGGGTCGGCGGCACGACCGTTGCCCCTTGCCCAGGTTCATGGGCAGCCGTGGTCAGGCCGGCGTTGAAGTGCCCTCAACAGCGCCGAATCAGGCGGAAACCCAATCCGGCCTCTTGCGGCGGCGCGGCTGTTCCACCCGCTCACGCCGCGAGGAAAGGCCGTTAGCATGTGCGCCATGAGCTTGCGGAGATCATTCGAAATCGCGCTGCTGTTCCTCGGCCTCCTCCTGTCCGGCCAAGCCCTCGGCCAGACCGATAACCAGGCCGAGACGCCGGACAACGGCACCGCCCAGGTGCAGCCCGTCCCGGCGGCCTTCGACAGCCCCCATTCGACGCTGAAGACCTTCCTGGAGGCCATGGCGGCGGAACCGCCCGAGACGGACCGCGGCGCCGAGTGCCTGGACACCTCACAGGTCGTGGCGGAGAAGGCCCCGGACCTGGCCCTGTGGCTCTACAAGTGCATCAACCGCATCGAATGGGTTTCCCTCGAGGATGGACCCGGCGGCCGCAGAGACCGCAACCTGCTCACCGCCGAGGAGCTGCGGCTGGGCCGATATCGCCAGATCGAGTCCTACACGCTCTTCCCCCGCGACATCAGCCGCAGCCCCTGGATCGATCGGGCCCAGTACCAGCGGGCGGAGGAGCTGGCCGGCCCGGACGCCTCGATCGTTCTGGTCAGGACCGCCTCCGGGGCGTGGAAGTTCTCCGCCGAGACCGTCGCCGGCATCGAGAATCTCTGGGACCGGCTGCGGGACCTGCCGCCGGTCAGGGAGTTCCACGGCCGCGAATACCAGACCATCACCGAGCGGCTGGAGGCCCTCTGGCCGGCCTCCCTGCGAACGGGAGGCTTCCTGGCCATCGACTACTGGCAGTGGATCAGCCTCTTCATCCTGGTCCTGATCGGCCTCGTGCTCGACCTGATTGTTCGAGCATTCCTGACGGTCGCCTCGCGGCGGGTGATCGCCCGGCGCGGCGGGAAGACAGCGCCGGAAACGCTGCGCCGAACCGTGCGCCCCTTCGGCCTGTGCGCCGCGGCCCTGCTGTGGCTGTGGACGATCCGGTACCTGGGCCTGCCCGATGCGGCGTGGAACGTGCTCATGGCCGCGGCGAGGCTCTTCGCCATGCTCGCCGTGGTGTGGGCCGCCTATCGCCTCACCGACCTGCTGGGCGAGTTCTTCGCCTCCAAGGCCGCTCGCACCGAGACGAAGTTCGATGATCTGCTCATTCCGCTCGTCCGCAAGACGATCAAGATCTTCATCGCCATTTTCGGCCTCATCTACATCGCCGAGAGCCTGAACATCTCCATCGTTCCCCTGCTGACCGGCCTGGGCATCGGCGGTGTGGGATTCGCCTTCGCCGCCAAGGATACCCTGGAGCACTTCTTCGGTTCCGTCACCGTCATCGCCGACCGGCCCTTCCAGGTCGGCGACTGGGTCGTCATCGGCGATGTCGAGGGAACCGTCGAGGAGGTCGGCTTCCGCTCCACCCGCGTGCGCACGTTCTACAACTCGCTGGTGGCGGTCCCCAACGGCAACCTCGTGCGCGCGGTGATCGACAACTACGGCCGTCGCCGCTACCGGCGTTGGAGCACGCACATCAACGTCACCTACGACACGCCGCCGGAGAAGCTCGAGGCGTTCTGCGAAGGTCTTCGCGAGCTGGTGCGCCTGCATCCCTACACGCGCAAGGACTACTACCAGATCTGGCTGCACCAGTTCGGCCCGCACAGCCTCGATGTTCTGCTGTACGTGTTCTGGGAGACGCCGGACTGGCAGACGGAGCTGCGCGAGCGGCATCGGCTGATGATGGACATCATCCGCCTGGCCGAGCGGCTGGGTGTGGAGTTCGCCTTCCCCACGCAGACATTGCACGTGCACAGTGAAGAGCACGACGGCGAGCAGCCGGAGGAGGCGCCCGAGCCCCCGGAAAAGGGCGCATCCCTTCGCGCCCAGCGCTCCGGTCGAGAGGCGGCGCGCCAGATGACGGCCCACGCGCTCTGGCGCGAGAGCAAGCCCCCGCCGTACCGCTTCACCGCCGGCGATGAGGATGATGAGACGCAGATCGAGTCCAAGATCGGCGGAGACGCGTGAGGGGGAAGCGACAAAGCGACGAAGCGACGGAGCGACGGAGGGCCATGCGAGCCGCGGCGTCCCCGCCCGCGGGTATTCAACGGCCCCGCTGTCCCGAGTTATTGATGAGTTATTGAGTTCAGGAATCCAGGTGACCCCTGCTTAGGGGGAAGTGGGCCTCTGGACAGAGCTCTGGACGAAGGACCGCAAGTCACTTCGACTCTCGCGGACGGAAGGATTAGGATAGGCCTCGGAGATCCGTCCGCCAAGGCGATCGTTGCGAGATCAAATATGTCGTTGGTGCCTGAACGGTTCAAAGCGCGCCAGTCAAGGGCGTTCAGAATCCTGTCGATCTTGATCTGGGCCCAGATGCCCGCAGTCACGCTGTTTGCTGCCGCGAGCCTAGCAATGGGGCTTCCGCGGTGGTTGGTCACGATTGTTGTACGGTGCCTCCTGCCAGAGATCGTGATCATTGGCGTTGCTTATGCGCTGGTGCGGCGTCGGGACATCCTGTTTCTGAGGAAGCATGAGTTTAGGGTCTGCTGGAACTGCTGGTATGTTCTCGAAGGCCTGAAAGAAACAGGAGAATGTCCCGAATGTGGCGCACACTACACTCTGTGGGAGCTCGAGGCAGCATGGCGTAAGCGTTACTCGATCTAGGATGAGAAGGGGATGAGTACATTTTCCGGCTTGGTAGAATCGTGCCTCGCAGGTATTGCTCACGCCTGAGGTCGGGTGCTGGGCGAGCAGGGTAAGGAGATACACGATGACCAATGGTCAGGCGAGAATGCTCGGCGGCGCGATACTCGTCCTCGCCGGGGTAATCCTCGCGGGGCTTACGCATGGCGCGGAGAAAGGCCCCGGCGGGCTCGGCGGACTCATCTGCCTCGCGGGTCTGGTGTTCTTCTGCATCGACTACATCGGTTCCTGGCGACGAGGAAAGCCAACGCCGTAGCGTTCTGCCGCGGCTGACCCGGGTGCTTTGAAGAGGGGGGCTCGTGGTGGTGTGTTGAGCGCGCGAAGCCGCGAGCGGCTCAATGCCATGATGCCTTGATGCCATGATGCCTACTTCTTCACCCGCTCGCATTTCACTTCGACGACCATCGTCTCGCCGGGGACGATGCCCATGTCGTGCATCTCGAAGATCATGTGGTCATCGTCGATGAAGCGGTAGACATACTTGACGGCCTTGTCGTGCTCGCCGGTCATCCACTCGTCCATCGTGCCGTAGTAGGTGATCTGCTCGCCGGTCATGTTCAGCAGGCCCTCGGCGTGGAGCATGGCGGTGCCGAGGTTGTCCATCCAGCAGAGGGAGTACTTCTTCTTAAAGTTGTCGTAGCCGAGCAGGCCCAGGCCTTCCATGGGCATGCCCATGAACGTGCCGGTCTGCTCGTGCTTGAGGAAGCGGCCATCGAGGATCCACTCGAAGCTGGCCGCGCCATCGCTGACCATCGGCTCGGGTCCCATGGACATCACCATCGTGCGGGTCTTCCACTGGCCGACGAACCTGTCCAGCAGTCGATGATGCTCGCCCGGCGTGGCCATCTGCTGCCACTGCTCCATGATCCGGGCCATCTCCTCCTCGGAGGGCGGCGCCGGTGCCGCGGGAGCCTGCCGGGCCTGGCTGTCCTGGCTGACGGCCTGGGTGGCGATGAGGGCCATGGCGGCGCCGAGCACGAATCCACCGGCGAGGAGTCGGATCTTCATAGGGAGAGCCTTTCTGTCGTGAATCGAGGGTTGAAAGGGGAAGGCGGAGTCGTGCATCGTGGCCGCGGCGACCGTCAGGTAACCCGGCCGGCGCAGGTGATCTTCCCGGCAGGCGGCGGAATTCCCGCGCCGTTGCGGGAGTGCGGCCGAACCGCGTGCCGGGGAAGATATGTTCATTGAGAACTTGAAATCCGGCCCCAATTAGGACACAATCATCCAATTCGTGCCGGGACGCTGTCATCGTTCCCTTTTCACTTCGAGGATCACGCTGTGCAGATCGAGGGCAAGACCATCGAGTTTGACAAGGACGGCTTCATGGTCGAACCGGGTCTCTGGGACGACCAGGTCGCCGCCGCCATCGCCGGCGAGGAAGGCATCGACGACCTCTCCGAGAAACACTGGGGGATCGTCAACTTCATCCGCGACTACTGGAAGGAGCACGACCTGGCGCCGCCGGTGCGGTTGATCTGCAAGGAAGCCGGCGTCAGCGTGCGCGAGATCTACAAGCTCTTCACGTCGGGTCCGGCGCGCGGGGCCTGCCGCGTCGCCGGCCTGCCCAAGCCGGACGGGTGCGTGTGATTCGATGGTGCTGCAGGCTCAGGAGAGGGGTGTTGGCCGTTGCTGACCGTCGTGAAGATTCTCGTGCTGCTGAGCATCGTCTGGGCGCTGGTCGCCCTGGCGGTGGAGGTGATGCTGGCCCGGGGCGGGGGACGGCGCGACTACAGTCAGCGCACAGGCAGTCCGTTGAAAGGCATGGTCTACAGCTTCACGGTGGCGATGCTGCCGGCCCACAAGGAAACGGTCAGCCGCCACCCGGCCAAGTTCGCCATCGGGGTGGTGATGCACATCGGGGTGATCCTGGCGCTGCTGTGCGTGGTGCTGCTGGTCATCTGGCCCCAACTCGGGCGGGAGGCGATGTCGCTCTTTCGCCCGGTGGTGGCGATCGCTCTGGTCGCCGGTCTGTATCTGCTGGTGCGGCGGATCGTATCGCGGGACCTGAAGGCGCTGAGCGCGCCCGATGACTACCTGGCGATCGCCGCCACCTGCGGTCTTCTCGCCTTCGCCTGCTTCGCCTCGACCGACGCCGCGGGTCAGACGGCTCTTTTGATCTACGCGATGCTGCTGTTTGTGTATCTTCCGCTGGGCAAGCTGCGGCATGCCGTGTTCTTCTTCATCGCGCGCGGAGATTACGGTCGGCGCCTGGGCTACCGGGGCATCTACCCGCCGGCCCGCCGCGAGAGGGGGGTCGCCTGATGCCGGCTTCGGAGAATGACGGGCTGAAGACGACGGCGACGGCGCGCCAGGCGCTGAAGGACTCGATTCGCGGGCTGGGGGCCTACCACGCCAACGCCTGCGTGCGCTGCGGGCTGTGCGCCGAGACCTGCCACATCTACCAGGCCGAACCGGAGTTTGAGAATCTGCCGGCGGTGAAGGCGGCGAAAGTGATCAGCCATTACCGCCGGTATCACACCTTCCTCGGCCGCTACCTGCCGTGGTTCGTGGGGGCGAAAGACCTGACGGCCGAGGCGCTGGACGAGCTGGTGGAGACCGTCTACGGGCGCTGCACCGCCTGCGGGCGATGCGGCCTGCACTGCTCGGTGGGCCTGGACGTGGCGGCGATCATGCGCGCCGGCCGCAACGTGCTGGCCGCGGTGGGCAAGGTCCCCGACGGCCTGGAGCGCACGGTGGCCAATCAGCTCGAGACGGGCAACCAGATGGCGATCCCCAGCACCGAGCTCGTCTCGACCGCCGAGTGGCTCTCGGAGGACCTGAAGCTGGAGATGAGCGATGAGGACGTGCAGGTTCACGTGGACGAGCCGGGCAAGCGCGTGCTGTACATGGTCAACCCGCGCGAAGTCAAATTCTTTCCGCTCTCGCTCATGGCCGCGGCGGGCGTGTTCCACGCGGCGGGTGAGAGCTGGACGATGTCCAGCAAGTTCTACGATGTGACGAACTACGGCTTCTACTCCGGCGACAACGCCTCGGCGCGGGAGCTGACCCGCCGTGTGATGGAGGAAGCCGCCGCCCTCGGCGTGGAGGAGATCATCCTCAGCGAATGCGGCCATGGCTTCCGCTCCTTCCGCTGGGAAGGACCCAACTGGCTGAAGCAGGAGTACCCGCTGCCCATGCGGAGCATCCTCGAGCTGCTCGAGGAATACATCGATTCGGGGCGCATCAGGGTTGATCCGGAGCAGAACACCGAACGCGTCACGCTGCACGATCCGTGCAATCTCGTGCGGTGGGGGGGCATCAGCGAGCCGCAGCGGCGCGTATTGAGGAAGGTCGTCAAGGACTTCGTGGAGATGACGCCCAACCGCAAGGACAATTACTGCTGCGGCGGGGGCGGGGGCATGCTGTCCATGAGCGAATACGGCCAGCGCCGTGTCGCCTCGGGCAAGGTCAAGGCCGAGCAGATCCGCGCCACCGGGGCGAAGATCGTCGCCACCCCGTGTCACAACTGCGCCGATCAGCTCATCGAGCTTTCCAAGAAGTACGAGCTGGGCGTGGAGATCCAGGCGGTCGTGGAGCTGGTCTATAACGCGCTGGCGTAGGAAGATGGCATCGGGGCATCATGGCATCGTGGCATGAGGCTTGGGCACGGCCGCTGATGTGTTTGCCGGGGTCTATGCCGTCACCGGCGCGTTGCGGTCGGCGGAGATCTCGGCGACGGCCCGGATGGCGGTCTCCATGTGCTTCTGCGTGTTGAAGGGCCCGGCGGAGAAGCGCACCGTACCGCGCGGCGTCGTGCCGTGGTGCTCGTGGATGAGCGGGGCGCAGTGCAGACCGGTGCGGGTCTGGATGCCGTACTCGACATCGAGGATGGTTCCGATGTCGGCGGCATCGTAGTTCTCGACGGTCATGGAGAGGGTGGCCACGCGGCGCTGCAGATCACGCGTGCCCCAGAGCGTGACGCCGGGAATCTCCTCCAGCCCCGCCTGGAGCATGGTCAGCAGCTCCATCTCGTGCCGGTAGATGTTTTCCTGACCCTGCTGCTCGATCCAGTCGAGTCCGGCGGAGAGGCCGGCGATGCCGGCCAGGTTCTGCGTGCCCGCCTCCAGGCGATAGGGATATTCCTCCAGGTGGAAGGGCACGGCGCTGCGCACGCCCGTTCCGCCGTAGATCGTGCCGCGGATTTCCGCATCGTCGGCGACGCAGATTCCGCCCGTCCCCGTCGGCGCCAACAGGCCCTTGTGCCCGGTGAAGGAAAGGAAGCTGATGTTGCACTTGGCCATGTCGATGGGGAGGACGCCCGCCGTCTGCGCCGTATCCACCGCCATCGGAATGCCCTCTTCCCGACACACCGCCCCGATCGCCTCCAGATCCTGCACGACGCCCGTGACATTGGAGCCGTGGTTGACGACGACGAGCGTCGTGTTCTTCCTGATCGCCTTTCGAATGTCCTCGGGATCGATGTATCCCTCGTCATCGGGGACGACGTAGGTGGCCTCGGCGCCCTCATCGCGCACCTTGTGGTTGACGGGGCGGATGACGGAGTTGTGCTCGGCCATGGTGGTGACCACGTGATCGCCGGGCCCGACCATGCCGTTGATAATGAGATTCAGGCTCATCGTGGCGTTCATGGTGAACACCAGGCGGTTGGGATCCTTGGTCTGCCCGGCCTGGATGAGACTCGGGTTGAAGAGGGCCGAGAGCCGCCTGCGCGTCTCGTGGATCATCTTCTCGGCGTTGATGGCGAGATCGCAGCCGGTGCGGCCGGGGTTCACGCCGTTGTTGGAGTAGAAGTCCCGGACCGCATCATGCACCACGTCGGGCTTGGGGAAGCTGGTCGCGCCGTTGTCGAGGTAGATGACGTTTTCCATGGCCGATTCCTTGCAGGATGAGGGGCGAATCCCTCCATAATAGCACCAGCGGATCTCTTTAGAAGCCCCGTTGCTCCCCGACAACATCGGGCGGGGACCGAGGGAAAGGCCCGTCACCGGCCAGACATAAGCATCCAATCGCGCCGATGCGGCGCGGTCCACGGTCGCCGGATGCGCTCAGTACATCAGCACCTTGTCCGCTTCGAAGGTGAGCTGGGCCAGGTCCCCCAGCCGGGTCTGCAGCACGCCCTCCATCAGCTCCTGCTCCGTCAACCCCCGCGCGGCCATGCACACGCGGCAGGCCATCACCGTCCCCCGGCGCAGGATCGGCTTGAGCATGCGCTCGATGTTGTAATACCCGTCCGGCGTCTGCTGCCCCTTCTTGGCACAGAGCACCGCATCGGCCGTCAGGTAGACCGTCAGCTCGACATCCTCCTCGACCTGAAGCATGGCATCCGCCAGGCGCAGGGCCTGGTAGGGACGCTCCGATCCGTACGGAGGATCGTGCATGATGAACAACACGTGCATGGATCATTGTCTCCGTTACGCGGCGCGCTGAGGTGAGCCATCAGCGCGTCTTCCGCGCGCCGGGCCGCTCGAAGGCTTCGCAGAAGAGATGGACGATGACGAGATGCGCTTCCTGGATATGCGCGGCGTTATCGCCGCCGACGATGATGGTGTGATCGCACAGCGCTGCGCACGCGCCGCCGCCTTTGCCGAGCAGGCCGATCGTCAGCGCGCCCTTCTCGCGCGCTGCCTGAAGCGCTTTGACGATGTTCTCGCTGTCGCCGGATGTCGTCAGCACCACCAGCACATCGCCGTCGCTGAGCAGCGCACGACACTGACGGGCGAAGATCTCGTCAAAGCCGAAGTCGTTGGCGATGCACGTGAGGGCCGTCGCGTCGGCGTTCAGGCAGACGGCGGGCTGGGGCGGGCGATCGCGGCCGCAGTAGCGGCCGATGAGTTCCTCGGCCAGGTGCATCGCCTCGGCGGCGGACCCGCCGTTGCCGCAGGTGTAGAGCGTCCCGCCGCGGCCGAGCCGATCAAGGATGGCGTCGGCCGCGCCGGCGATCGCCTCCAACCGCCCCTCAAGCGAGGCGATGGCGGTCGTGCTTCCCTCCAGGCGTCGTCGAAAAAGATCCTGCAGATTCATCCTCACACCATCGCCGCGACTCGGTTCATCTCGCATCACTCACCCGCGCCGCCGCCGATTGTAGACACTCGGCGGCGAAGCGCCGACCGCCCCTCACCACTCCCATTTGAACGATTCGAGGTATTCGCGCAGGTGCCGGGCGGTGGGGAAGGCCTTCCCGGTCAGGTCTCGCCGCAGGCCGCGGCAGATCGCCTTGATTTCCGGTGGCTGCTGCGCGTACCGTGCCTTGCCTCCGACCGCGTCGTAGAGGATCCGGATGAGATTCGCCACGTCCTCCCGGAAATGGGCCGCGGTGGGGGCGCCCCACTGGTAGAAATCCAGGATCTTCACCTCGAAGAAGATCCCGCGCCGACTGACGAAGATGTTCTCATCGTGCAGGTCGCCGTGGTACTCCCGGGCGCGATGGATGCACTCCAGCCCGCAGGCGAGGGCGTAGACCATGTGGATCGCCTCGAACGGCTGGATCCGCCTGCCCGGCTGGCGCTTCAGGAAGTTGCAGAGCAGCTCGCCGTCCACGTATTCGCTGATGAGGCACGTCACGGGCACACCCCGGTAGCGGATCGTCTCCGAATGCATGTACTGGATGACGATCGGACAGTTGCGCAGTCGCTCGAGCTTCTTGGCGTAGAAGGTGACGGCCTTGTCGCGGACGTTCCGCTGGGGGTAGAACAGCTTGGCCGCGCGGTGGATGCCCGTGCGATTCTCGACCGCGCGGTAGACCTCGCCCTCCCAGCCCGCACCGAGCTTGCCCTCGATGACGTATTTGCCCGCGATCACGCGGCCGGGCTGGAGGTCGAATGAATCAATCCTGACCGGAAGCTTGGACATGGGGCGAGCATCCTACCGCGGCGGCGCCGGTGGTGGGAGCGGCAATCGGGAAAGCCGCGCCCCTTCTTCTTCAGGCGCGCTTCGCCGTCGGCCGGTAGATGATGAAGGTCAGGTCATCGGCCTTGGAGGGCCGGCCCTCCTCGGGCTGGAGCATGCGCAGTCGGGCGAGGTCGGCCAGGGCCCGCGCCGCCGCCTCCAGCGGCCCCTTGCGGACGAGCTGCACCACCTCCTCCACGTGCAGGTTGTCGAAGAGCCCGTCGCTGCCGAGGACGATGGTGTCCCGCGCCGCCAGCGTCAGGGGCGGGCCGATCTCGATGCGCATCTCCGGCGAACCGACGATGTTGGAGACGATGTGCCGGTCCTCGTGGTGGATCGCCTCGCCGGCATCGAGGAGGCCCGCCTCCACGGCATAGCCCACCGGCGAGTGGGCCACCGTCTGGAGCTTGATCTTCCCCCGCTGGCCGACGGCGAGGATGACCGAATCGCCGGCGTGGTAGGGGCGGGCCGAGCGGCCCTCCACCTCGACCACCGCCAGGGTGGTGCCCGATCCGATGCCCAGCGCCAGGAGGCGCTCGTTGGCCGTCTCGAAGGCGTTGAGGATCATCGCGCGGAGATTCGTCTCCTCGGGGCCCCCGGATTGGGCCTTCTTGACGGTTTCGATGAGGGCATCGATGGCGGTGGACGCGGCTTGGGCGCCGCCCGGCGGGCCGCCCATCCCGTCGGCCACGGCGAGGATCGCCCGCCCATCATCGATGGGGATGATCGCGCCCACGTCTTCGTTGGGCGTGTCCCGATGCGGGCAGCGCGCTGTGTAGGCCGCGGCCTGGCCGTGCGGGAAGGAGAGCATCTCCAACTGCCCGGCCGGCGCGGCCGCCTGGGGCCCGGAGTCCTGCTCGGTTGGCTCGTCTGCTGCCATGGGCGTGATGGATTGTAGGGAGCAGGCGGGAAAATCAGAAACGGCGGAGGCCGAGACGGGGAGATGCAGGGGAGGGATGCGGTGGTCGGCGAGGTGCCGGATGCACCATCCATGGCCGCGAGCTTCTGCCCGCAGGCCGGCCGGCGGCCATATCGGTGTCATCGCGGGCGTGTTGACAGGGGCGAGCGCCGCCGTCACGCTGACCACTCGGAGGGCGACGGAGGCCGACGATGAAGTGCAGCCGATTCATCCTGTCGATGATCGTTCTCGTCGGCGCGCTGGGCGGTTGCGCCGGCCATGCTGCCGAGTGGGTGCGCCACGAGCCGTTCACCTCGGATGATCTTCATAACGGCTGCTTCGCCGATGCACGCCACGGGTGGATCATCACCCACGCCACGGGCATCATCTTCGCGACGGCCGACGGAGGAGGCGCATGGCGACAGGCCGGCCGCGTGCAGCCGGTCTATCTCGAGTCGATCAGCTTTCCCGATGCGCATCATGGCTGGCTGGGCGGCGAGCATGGCGCGCTCTTCCGGACCGAAGACGCCGCGGAGACCTGGACCGAGGTGATGATGCCCGGCGATTCATGCTCGTTCGGCGTCGTCCATTTCTTCGATGAGCGCTGCGGCCTGGCGGCCGGAACGGATGGCGCCCACCGGTCCGCCGCTGTCTTTGTGACCGATGATGCAGGCCGCACCTGGCGCCCGGGCGCTGTGGCAACCGGCGCGCGGGGGCTGACCGATGCGCTGGCCCGCAGTGAATCGGGCACCGTGCTCATCGGCGGCATCGGAGCCATCCTGCGCAGCACGGATCGGGGGCTCACCTGGTCGGATGCCGCGCTGGGCGCCGGCGACGTCGTGCGCGGCCTGGCATTCGCAGGCGATACGGCAGCGTGGGCGGTCGGTCACAAGGGCCTTGTCCTGCGCAGCACCGACGACGGGCGGGCGTGGCGGGAAACGCCGCGGTTTACCAGCAACCGCCTGCGCGATGTGAAGTTCATCGATGCGCGATCCGGTTTCATCGTCGGCGATCGCGACCGGGAGCCTGTCGCGCTCTGGCAGACGACCGATGGCGGGGAGACGTGGACGGCCGTGGAGGGGGCGTTCCCCGATCTTCATCGCATCATCCCGGCAGCCGGGCGGATCTGGCTCATCGGCGACGGCGGGGCCATCTTCTCCTCGCCGCTCTGATCGGCCTGGGCGGGCCGCGCAATCGCAGGTCTTCCGCGCGTTGAGCGGAGCCGATAGTGCGGCCCACAACGGGGGCTCTGGAGCGTGCAGAGCCTGCCTCGACGGGCACTACCGCACCGAGCGCGCGATGCGGAAGCCGCCCCAACTGAAGGCGAGATCGAGCGTGCCCTTGCCCCGACTGGAGACGACCTCCTGGTAGATGGAGCAGGCGAAGCCGCAGTCGCGGCAGGCGCGCAGCTCCTCGGTGCCGCTGGCGCCGGGGGTTCCGGGGGCCGGCGGTCCGGTGGGATTGTCGACGGGGCTCTCGTCGTAGTACGTCTCGCTGTACCAGTCCCAGCACCATTCGTAGACGCTGCCGCTGATGTCGCACAGGCCGAGGGCGTTGGAGGCGAAGCTGCCCGCAGGCGCGGTGGTCGCGTGGCCGTCATCGTAACCGTCCCAGACGTTGGCGATGTCCCACCGCCTCCGCGCCGTCTCGTCGCGTGTATTGCCGGCCGGCTTGCCGTCGATGTACGGCTCGCCGTCGCCCCAGGCGTATTTGATCGGCTTCCCGCGGCTGCGCGCGGCGTACTCCCATTCCGCCTCGGTCGGCAGGCGATATCCGTCGGCGGTGAAGTCGCAGGTGACATCGGTGCCGCGGCCGGAATAGCAGGGCGTGAGGCCCTCCTTCACGCTGCGCCAGTTGCAGTATTCGATCGCATCATGCCAGCTCACGCAGACGACGGGATGTCTCTCATCCTGGTGGAAATAGGGATAGCGCCAGTTCGCATCGGGCCTCTTCTCGACCTTCGTGCCGACGAAGACCGATGCCCCGTCGCCCTGCTCGGCGGTCGTGATGTACCCGGTCTCGTCCACGAACTCGGCAAACTCGCCAACGGTCACCTCGCACCGGCCGATGAGGAACGAATCGAGCCTGACGTCGTGAATCGACGTTTCATCCGGGTCGGCGGTGTCGTAGGGGTTGCCCATCTCAAACGAACCACCCTGGACGAGGATCATGTCCTTCGGGGCGGTCGAGCAGCCGGCTAGGGCCAGGGCGGACATCACAAGCGCGAGCATCAACAGGTTTTTCATCACGGTCTCCTCGGCGGGCGCCGATTCATCGATCGGAAGGTGTCCGGGCGTACGCGGGCACTATAGCGGGCTGCCCCGACGGCCCGCGCCAAATGGCGCAACGGCGCGGTGTTGCGCCGAGCCGGGCTCTGTGAGCCCGGTGTCGCGGGGCGGCCCGGGGAGAAAGAAAACCGCGCCGGGGCGGGCCGGCGCGGCTTGCGGTTCGATCAGGTTGTGGTCCGCTCACTCCACGCCGTGCAGCAGCCGTTTGAACAGCGGCGTAAGGATGAGCACCAGCACGGCGGCCACCGCGGCCGAGAACACGAAGAGGAAGAAGAAGTCACCCTTGCCGTCGAACCGGATGCCCCACTGGTTCCAGAAGGGATCGATCTTGCCCGTGTTGCCGCTGATGCGCTGGGCCAGTTCGCCCACCGTGGTCACGCCGGTGAGATCCACCGCGTATTCGGCCTCGTCACGCCCGATGAAGGTGATGTCCGCGGTCGCGTTGTCGTCGTCGATGAACACGCCTTCACCGCCGTTGAGCTCGGCCAGGGGAGTGTCGTCGGTGATGGCGTTGACGGCCCCGAGGTTGACCTCAATCACCGTTCCATCGCGGGCGGTGATCGTGAAGTCGACCTCATCGTGGGCGAGGCTGACGCCATCGCCGCCGTTCAGCCACGACAGCTTCGTGTCCGGTCGCAGCCGCGAGAGGTCGATGCCTGTGAGGAGCGGCCGGCCGGTGAGTTCATCGTCCTCGCCGGTGCCGACGATGCCCAGGTCGGAGGCGGCGGTGCCGTCCGGGGCGTCGGCGACGGTGAAGCTCCCATCGCCGCCGCTCTTGTCCGTGAGGAGGATGCGCCCTTCGCTGGTGAACTGGGCGCGGATCGTTCCGTCGTTGCCATCGGCATCGGTGATGCGGCTGATGACGTCGCTCAAGGTGGTGGCGGCGCTGATCGGCTTCGCCGCGCCGTCCTCGGAGCCGAGGTTGACCTCGATGACCGTTCCGTCGGCGGCGGTGATGATCAGATCGGGCGCATCGGGCGTGATCGCCACGCCGCGACCGCCGTTGAGCTCCGCCAGCCGTACGCCGGCGCGGAAGAGGCGCTGATTCCGGTTGTCGAAGATGTTCTCGCCTTCGAGGACGGCGCCGCTGGCCTCGACTTCCAGCCCGAGGTCGCCGGCGGTGTGGGAGGCATCGAGGGGAGCGACGACGAGCGTGCCCGTCCCGCCGGTCGTGTCGGTCAGGAGCAGGGCCTTGCCGTCCTCGTTGAAGGAGGCGACGATCTTGCCGTCGTTGCCGGGCGCGGCGTTGATCATGTCGATGACATCGCCGAGCGTGGAGGCGGGCGCCCGGTAGCCGCTGCGGGCGACGAGGTCGCCGTCGAAGGAGTCGTGCTTGGCGCCGTCGGGATTGAAGATGCCCAGCGCGCGGGCGGTCTGGTCGCCGCTCGTTCCCGCCCCGAGCACGGCGAGCGAGCGATCATCGCCTCCGACCCGATCGGTCACGACGAGTCGGCCGCCATCGTCGGACTTGATCTCGATCTGGCCGGCCTCGATGAGGGTGACGGTTCCGGCCACGAGCCCGCCGCCGAAGTTGGCGACGACGCTGGAGAGGAACCACAGGCCCATGATGAAGGAGATCCACTTCACGGGCGAGGCCTTGGTGACGAACGAAAGGCCGGTGGGGGAGAGGCACAGCTCGCCGGTGGTGTGCATGAAGTACGCCGCGGCCAGCCAGAACATGCTGACCTTCACCCCGCCGGCGCTGAGGCTTCCGGCGGCGACCATGAACACGTAGCCGGCCCCCAGCAGGATCAGGCCGTAAGCGATCTTCAGCGACTGCGTCGGGTTCATGTTCCGCTTGCCCAGCTTGCCCCACAGGATGGAGTACAGCGGGGCCAGGGCGACGATCAGGAACGGGTTGATCGTCTGGAACCACGAGGCGGGCAGCTCCCAGCCGGCGATGACCCGCTGGGTGTCGCGCTCGGCGAACAGCGTCAGGCTGGAGCCGGCCTGCTCGAAGGCCAGCCAGAACACGGCGTTGAAGATGATGAAGCACAGGACCGTGAACACCGGCCCCTTCTGGCCCGGGCCCTGGATGGTGATGAACCACGCCGCGAGGATGATGATGAGCGCGATGCCGCCCAGCGTCAGCCAGAGGGCCGGGATGATCTCCGTCAGCGAATCCAGGGCTTTGCCGAAGGCCTCGAACGCGCCGTAGAAGTAGAGCAGGCCGATGAGGGCGGCGAGGATGATCGAACCGAACATGAACAGCGGCATCGTGTTCGCCTTGCCCTCCGGCGGGTCGCCGATGCCCTTGAGGTACCTCGGCCGGACCATGAGGTACGTGCCCAGGCCGAGGATCATGCCCACCGCGGCGGCCCCGAAGCCGAAGTGCCAGCCGAACGTGTCGCTCTCGCCGAGGAAGCCGCACACGAGCGGGGCGAAGAACGCGCCGACGTTGATGCCCATGTAGAAGATGGTGAAGCCGCCATCGCGCCGCGGATCGTGCTCTTCATAGAGCTGCCCGACCATGACGGACACGCAGGGCTTGAAGTGGCCGGTGCCGAGGATGATGAGGGCCAGGCCCATTACGAACACGCTCATCCCGGCGTGGCTTTCAGCGAGGTCTCCGAAGCCGCTTATCGCCAGCGTCACGTGCCCCAGGGCGATGAGCAGCGAGCCGGCCACCATCGACCGGTGCGTGCCGATGAGCCGGTCGGCGATCAGCCCCCCGAGGATCGGCGTGAGATACACCAGGCCCGTGTAGTAGCCGTAGAGGTGGGAGGCGTCGGCATCAGTCCAGCCCCGCCCGGGGTTGGCGATGTCCGCCCCGTACTCGGCGACGAGGTAGAGCACGAGGATCGCCCGCATGCCGTAATAGCTGAAGCGCTCCCACATCTCGACGATGAACAGGCACCACAGCCCCGGCGGCTGGCGAAGCCTGACCGGTGCCGCGGTCGCCCCCGGATGATCGGGGCTCTCATATGGGTTCGTGTTGCTTTCGGGGAGGTCGGGGTTCGTGTCGGCCATGGCAACCTCATCGGGCTCGCGTTCGGGGCGTCAACAGGCGGGCAGAGGATACCGAATGGAAGCGTCGCGAGCGATGGCGGCCGGCGGGAAGCGGCAGCTCCGCCCGGTTGCGCGCCAGGTACGGACGCCTGAGAAGACCACGCCGCCGAGGAGGGGCGCGGTTCACGATGCCATCAGAAAGCGCGCGCCTTACTCGACGCCGTGCAGGAGCTTCTTGAACAGCGGTGTGAGGATGAGAGCCAACAGCGCGGCGGCGAAGGAGGAGATGACGAACATGAGGAAGAAGTCACCGCGGCCGCCGATGCGGAACCAGTCGTACCAGAAGAGCTCCATCTCGCCGCTGCCGATCCGGTCGATGTAGCCGGCGACGATCCCGCCGCCCAGGTTGGCCACGAAGTTGGAGAGGAACCACAGGCCCATGAGGAAGGCGACCCACTTGGCGGGCGAGGCCTTGGTCACGAACGACAGGCCGGTGGGCGACAGGCACAATTCTCCCATCGTGTGCAGGAGGTAGGTCAGGGCGAGGATCCACATGCCGACCTTCGCCCCGCCGGCGCTCATCCCGCCGCCCGCGGTAACGACGAGATAGCCAAACCCCAGCAGGATCAGGCCGTAAGTGATCTTCAGCGACTGCGTGGGGTTCAGGTTCCGCTTGCCGAGCCTGCCCCACATGATGCTGTAGATCGGCGCCAGGAGGACGATCAGCACCGGATTGACCGACTGGAACCACGAAACGGGGAACTCCCAGCCGAAGATGACGCGGTTCGTGTCATCGCGGGCGAACAGCGTCAGGCTCGAACCGGCCTGCTCGAAGGCCATCCAGAAGAAGGCGTTGAAGAAGATGAAGCTGAGGATGGTGAACACGGGTCCGCGATGTTGAGATTCCTGAATCGCCAGGAACCAGATGACCAGAAGAACGATGAGGAACAGCGCCAAGACCAGGAGGATGTAGGGACTGACCACGCCGGTGAGCCACGCATAGCCGGCCCCGATTGCCCGATGCCCGCCGATGAAGAAGAAGGCGCCGAAAAGGATGGACAGGGCCAGGGAGCCGAAGAAGAGGTAGAACGCCTCGTTGCCGCGGCGGCCCTCCGGCGGCAGGCCGATGCCCTTGAGATAGAACGGCCGGCTGATCGTGTAGACGATGAGGCCGAGGGCCATGCCGACGGCGGCGGCGCCGAAGCCCCAGTGCCAGCCGACGCGCTCGCCGAGCGTGCCCACGATGAAGGGGCAGATCGCCGCCCCGACGTTGATGCCCATGTAGAAGATGGTGAACCCGCCGTCCCGCCTCGGGTCGTGCGGTTTGTAGAGCTGGCCGACCATCACCGACACGCAGGGCTTGAAATGGCCGGTGCCAAGGACGATGAGGGCGAGGCCGGCGATGAAGACCGCCATCCCCAGATCGTTCGTGGCGAGTTCGCCGAGACCGGAGATCGCCAGCGTGATGTGGCCCATCATGATCAGCCACGCCCCCACGAGCATCGAGCGGTGGGTGCCGATGAGCCGGTCGGCGATCAATCCGCCGAAGATGGGGAAGAGATAGCACAGGCCGGTGTACCAGCCGTAGGCCTGGCCGCCCGCCTCCGTGGGCCAGCCTCGCCCGGGCCGGAACGTTGACTCCGGATCCTGCTGCCCCAGCATGGGCTCGAGCAGGTAGAGCAGGAGGATGGCCCGCATGCCGTAGTAGCTGAACCGCTCCCACATCTCGACGATGAACAGGCACCACAGTCCCGGCGGCTGGCGAAGCTTCACCGGCGCCCCCGGCACCCCCGGCTGATCCGGGCTCTCGTATGGATTCAGGTCGCTGTCGGGGAGGTCGGGGTTCGTGTCGGACATGGCAACCTCGTCGGGCTCGCATGCGGGGCGTGAACAGGCCGGCAGAGGATACCGAATTCCCCGCCCCGGCGCAACGCCCGCCCCTGGAAGCCGTGTCTGACGGAGCGAGCGACGCCAGGAGCGAGCGGAGGAAGACGCGGGTCAGGGCGAGCGGGACCAACTCCGGGCGCGATCGCGCCTTGACGGTCGCCGTTTCCGGGGGCCGGGAGCCGGGAGCCGGGGGCGGCGATAGGATGCGGCCTCGCCAACGTCCGAGCCGATCATGATCTCCTTCATCATCCCCGCACATAACGAGGAAGCGCTGCTTGAGCAGACGCTCAAAGCCCTCAGGCGGGCCGGCGATGCCGTCGGCGAGGAGTACGAGATCATCGTCGCCGATGATGCCTCGACGGACTGCACGGCGGAGATCGCCGCGTCGTGCGGGGCGAAGGTGGTGTCAATCGATTGCCGGCAGATCGCCGCGGCGCGCAACGCCGGCGCATCCATCGCGACCGGTCAATATCTGATCTTCGTCGATGCGGACACGATCGTGGGTGAAGCGACGCTGCGCGGGGCGATCGATGCGCTGAAGGCCGGAGCCGCGGGCGGGGGGGCGCTGATTCGACTGGATGATCCGACCCCCTGGTGGGCGCGACTGCTCGTCGAGCGGATGTTCATGCTCCTCTATCGCGTGGGGCGGTTCGCCAGCGGCTCCTTTCTCTTCTGCACCCGCCGGGCGTTCGACGCGGCCGGCGGGTTCGATGAGGCCCTGTATGCGGCCGAGGAGCTGAGCATGAGCCGGGCCCTGCGCCGCCACGGCCGGTTCGTGCTGCTCCGCGATCGCGTCATCACATCCGGCCGCAAGATCCGTGCGTATTCAACGAGCGAGCTGCTCGTCATGACCTTCCAGATCATCATCGGGGGGAAGCGGGGCCTGCGCGATCCCAACCGACGCGCCATGCGGGTCTGGTACGGCCCCCGGCGGGAGGATCCACCCGAAAGCCGCCTCTGACGGAGTGAGCGAGGCTGGGCGCTTTCGCGCACTGCGAGCCCGGCGCGAGGCCTCGCCGGTATACTCAGTCGAGTTCTGCGGGAGCCGGCTGCTTGTCATCATCGCCCGACCGGCTCGCGCGGGCGGGAGGTTCGTGGAGTGAGTGAAGGGCCTCTCAGAATGGATCGGCCGTGTGGTGGGACGGGCGTCTCGCCCGTCCGTTCCGCACAGGCGGGACGCCTGTGCCACCCTTCTGTTACGTGCTCTATCACGCGCAGCCCGGTGGTTGCTGTTCTGCTCGCTGTGGCGCTGATCGTGCAGCCGGCCGTGGGGATGGCGTGCGCGATGCCGTTTCCGGGGCCGTTTCCGGGGGCGGGGGAGGAGCAGTCGGTGGTGATGGAAACGGAACGTGCTACGCCGCAAGCGGCGGCGGTCATGGATGACCGGCCCGTGGGGGAGAACGATCCGGCGCGGATGTTGATCGCGCTGAGGCTTGTTGATCTCGGGTTCACACCATCCGAAGCGCGGCAGGCGGCGCTGGAGCTGACCGATGATGACATCGCCGTCCTGCTGGACAACGAGCGGATGATGCAACGGGCCGGGGATCTGTCCAACCTGGGCGCGGCCTACCTCATCGGCACGCTCATCGTGGTGGGGATCATCATCCTCGCCGCCAATGGAAGCGGCTTTGTCACCACCAACTGATACAGCGCCGACGACCGCGCACACGGACGGCTTGCGCACCCGATTGTGTCTCTTCGCATTTCTCGTCATCGCGTGCTGCGCCCTGCCCGGCTGCATCTCCCCCCTCTCCTTCAGCACATCCGAAGCGAAGCTCATCGCCTCCGGCGAGTACCTCATCGTCACCGGCATCGAAGTGCCGAAGGTCCGCGGTGTGAGCGGCTGCGGCGCCCAGGCGCTGGCGGCGATCCTCGCCTTCGATCATCCGGGGGCTGATCCGGTTTCGCTCGCCGAGGCGCTGCCCTGGCACGATGAAGGCGCCACGCCCGTCCATCTTCTTCTGGAAGCGCGCCGGCACGGGCGCGAGGCGACGATCGTACGCGGATCGCTGGACGATCTCGCGGTAGAGGCACGCACCGGCCGGCCGGTGCTGGTGATGATCGATGCGGCCCCGGAGGTGCGCACGCTGTTTGCGCGCATCCCCACCACGAGGGTTATGCACTGGTCGGTGGTGAGCGGCGTCGCCATCGACGGCGAGCATGTCCTGCTCGCCGCGCCGGCAGCGCATCATCACATCGTCGATCGCGCCGATTTTGAACGCCGCTGGGCGCGTTCCGATCACTGCCTGATCCGGATCCGGCGCGGACCGCTTAAGCGGTCCGCGCCCCACGCGCGGCACTCCGCTCATCGGTAGGATTTCGCGATCTGCTCGATGCGTTCGAACGCCTTCTGAAGCGTCTCCTCGGGGGGCAGGAAGACGACGCGAAAGTGGCTCGTGCCGGGCCGCTGGCCGAAGCCGGTGCCGGGGACGATGACCACGCCCGTCTCGGCGATGACCCGCTTGCAGAACTCCTCGTCATCCACCCCCAGGTCGACGCGCGGGAAGGCGTAGAACGCCCCGCCGGGCTTGACGCAGCTTATGCCGTCAATGGCGTTGAGCATCTCGGTGGTGATGTCGCGCCGCGTGGTGAGGCGGGCCATCATGTCCGTCAGGTGCTCCTGCGTGTCCTCGAGAGCCGGCTTGATCGCGTACTGCTCGGGATGGTTGGCCGACAGGCGGGCCCGCTCCATCTTCTGGATCGCCTCGCAGAAAGCCCCCAGCTCATCCGGGGGCCCGCTGATGATGCCCCAACCGATCCGGAAGCCCGGCACCACGTAGGACTTGGACAAGCCGTTGAAGGTGATGACCTTCGCCTCGGCTGACAGGGCGGCCGTCGAGGTGTGGCTCTTGCCGTCGAAGACGAGCTTGTCGTAGATCTCATCGGAGAAGATCACGATGTTCCGCTCGATGGCCAGGTCGATCAGCGCTTGGAGGATCTCCGTGGAGTAGAGCGAGCCGGTGGGATTGTTGGGATTGATGAGGACGATCGCCTTCGTGTTCGCGTCGATCTTGGAGGCGATGTCCTCGATGTCCGGCTGCCAGCCGTTGCCTTCATCGAGGAAGTACGGCCGGTTCTCGACGCTGAGCTTGGAGATGACGGCGGTGTAGAGGGGATAGCCGGGCGAAGGGGTGAGCACGTTCTGGCCAGGGTCGACAAGGGCGGACATCGCCAACTCAATCGCCTCGCTGGCCCCGCTGGTGATGTAGGCGTGGCAGACGGAGTTGATGCCCTTGCGCCTGGCCTGGCGCTTCACGGCCTCGACGGCCTCGGCAATACCCGAGGACGGGGCATAGCCGTTCTTATTGGCGATCATCGCCTTGTAGGTGGCCTCGATGATGTGCTTGGGCGGGGCGAAGTCGAAGATGTTCGGATCGCCGATGTTCAGGTAGAGCATCTCCCGCCCGGCCTTTTTGGCCTGATCGGCCAGGAGGATGACATCGCGAACGGCGTATTTGATGTCTCGGGTCCGTTCGGCGGGCACGATCGTGCGGGAAGTGGTCGTGGTCACCATGTCATCTCCTCATCGGGGCACATCCGGGCCGTCCACTGCGGCGCCGCGCTGTTCGAAGGGGCCCGGCGGGGGATCGGAGCCGGCGCGTCCGGCGGGCAGGGCCCGATGGCAGCCACGGCCGCCGCCACGAGGCCCGGCCATGGGGAACATCCCCGCCCTCGCCGCGTCGGACATCCCGACGGTCCGGCCGCTGTCGATGCGGGAAGAGAACATGATAGGCCAGATCGCCGCTCCGGGCGGCGCGGCGAGGGGCGGCAGCGTGTCCGGAGCGGCTATTTGTGCTACGATCGAAGACTCGCAACTCTGGGCCCTCATCCTCGGAAGGAAGCATGCCATGAAGCGGGATTTGCCAGCGCTGGTGACGGGTCTTGCCGTGATGCTCTGTCCCTCGGCCGCCTCCGCGGCGGACCCGATCGAGCTCCTGCTGCAGAAGCTGAACGGGGAGGTCTCGGCGCCTCCGGAGGAGGGCATGGAGTACGGGCGCTCCGTCAAGGGATCGGAGGAGATCAAGAGCTATCCGGTGCTCTTCGCGGCGTATCTGAATCTGGAGCCGCCCCCGTTCAAGCTCGGCGAGGCCTTCAACCACAACACCATCCACCCCGGCATGCCCGCCTGGGAGGCGGTCAGCGGATGGGCCGAGTCGAACCCGGAGATTGTCCAGGCCATCCTTCAATGCGAGGGGAAGACCCTCTTCGGCCTGCCCTACGGCTCGGCGGCGGTCGAGGCGGAGTTCCGCGAGGCCGGCCTCGTCGCGGATATCGGCGCCGGGGGGAGCCTGAGAGACAACCGGTTCCCGTATCTGAATGCCATCGACGCGATTTCGGCCTTCGCCACGGCCGAGGCCTATCGACTGCTCGAGTCGGGCGACATCCAGGAGGGGCTCGACCTGGCGATGGCCAACATCTTCCTGCTGCGGCAATGCTGCGACCGCGAGTTCCTCGCCGAGCAACTGCACAGCATCACGATGCTCACGCAGGCGCTGGCCAACCTGCGCGACATGTTCTACGTCTACCACGACAAGATCACCGCCGACCAGTACGCCACGATCGCCATCGAGACGCTGCCGTTTCTGCGCCCGGATCGCGCCAGGCTGCTCATGCCGGAGGGCGATCGGATCGTTTCGGAAGCGCTCATCAGGGAGGTGTTTGACGCCCGGGGTCAGGCCGACCGGGACAAGTTCGCCGCGACCTTCGCCTCGATTCAGTCCGCCGATGCGCCGATGACGCGGTTCGGCGCGGCCCGGCGCTGGGCGAGGGTCGCCGAGGTCCACGACAGCGAAGAAGCGTCGCAGGAAAGGCTCAGACTCGTCTACGACGACTGGTGGCGGCGCTGGCGCGTCCAGGAATACGATCGCATTCTCTCCATCCCCACCCAGTTCGAGCGTACCAACCCCATCCGCTTCGCCGCCGTCATCTACTCCATGCAGAACATCGAGGAGCTCTTCGGCGTGCGGAACGAGCTGCTCGCGGCGGTCTACGGCACAGCCATGGCGGCCGGCATCGCCGGATATGACAGCAACTACGGCAACTACCCCGCCGATTCCGACATGAGCTATGCCCAGTTCGTGCGCAAACGCTCGGACCGCGACCCGTTCGATCTGGAGTTCCTGCCGTTCAAGTATTACCTCACGACCAGGCGCACGGCGATCGACACGCTTTCCGGCCGCGTGTTCGTCGAGGCCGGCCAGGGCGTGCTGTACTCCAGGGGCAAGGACCACGAGGACAACCGCGGCGAGGAGCACACCGACGACGGGGCGGCGGGCGACATCGTCATGTGGCCCCCCATGAAAGCCATGCTCCGCGAGAACGGCCTGATCGACTGACCCGGCGCCGGCCGGAAAGGTTTCCACCGCACACGCAGCCAAACCCCGGATGTGAGTTGTATGCCCGACGTTGAGAAGGTCCTGATCATCGGAAGCGGCCCGGCCGGCTGGACCGCCGCCATCTACGCCGCCCGCGCCAACCTCAATCCGCTGGTCTTCCCCGGGCGGGCCCTGGGCAAGGATCTGATCCCCGGCGGCCAGCTCATGCTCACCACCGACGTGGAGAATTACCCGGGCTATCCCGAGGCCGTCAGCGGGCCCGACATGATGCAGCTCTTCGCCCGCCAGGCCCTGCGCTTCGGCACCCGCGTGGTCGCCGATGGCGGCGTCAAGGCAGGCGATGAACTCGACGCCAACTATCCCCTCTACGCCTCGTTCCAGAACGCGGAGAAGGTCGACTTCAGCAAGCGGCCGTTTCACGTGGTCGGCGACGGCGGCTACGAGTGCGACGCCCATGCGGTGATCGTCGCCACCGGCGCCAAGGCCAACTGGCTCGGCCTGGAGAGCGAGCAGCGGCTGGCCCAGTCCGGCGGGGGCGTCAGCGCCTGCGCCGTCTGCGACGGGGCGCTTCCCATGTTCCGCGACCAGCCGCTGGGCGTGGTCGGAGGAGGCGACAGCGCCATCGAGGAGGCGACCTACCTGACCAAGTTCGCCTCGAAGGTCTACATGATCGTCCGGCGCGATGTGCTCCGCGCCAGCAAGATCATGCAGCAGCGCGCCGCCAGCAACCCCAAGATCGAGATCCTCTGGAAGAAGCAGATCAAGGACATTCACGGCGAGGAGAAGATCACCGGCGTGACGCTCTTCCACTCCGACACGAAGGAGGAGGAGCACCTGGAACTGGGCGGCCTGTTCATGGCCCTCGGCCATAAGCCCATCACCGGGTTTCTCGAGGGGCAGTTGGAACTGGATCAGGCCGGCTACATCAAGCTCGCCGATCCGGCCCGCTCGACGACGAGCGTCGAGGGCGTGTTCGCCGCCGGGGACGTGGCCGATCATGTCTACCGCCAGGCGATCACTGCCGCGGGCATGGGCTGCAAGGCCGCGATCGATGCCGAGCGCTGGCTGGCGGCGCAGGGGATCGAGTAAACGCCGAAAGGCCGAAACACCGAAATCGTGGGGCTGGCGGCGCACTTGTTGAACGGCGTCGATAGGTGTACTGTGCCCGGGGTCGTCCCGCCCAGACTTGGATTGCTGCGAGAGCGCCAGTGCCGTCGACCGGAAGAAAGCGATCCACGAGCCCGCGGTCATTCCTCACCGACGAGGAACAGCGCGCCGTGGAGCGCGCCATCGCCGCCGCGGAGACGAAGACCTCCGCCGAGCTGAAGCTGGTGATCGTGCGGCACTGCTGGGGCGACCTGCGCGAAAAGGCCCTGCGGACCTTCCGCAAGCTCGGCCTGGATCGGACCCGCCGGCACAACGCCGTCCTGATCATGATCGTCAGCGCCAATCGCCAACTGGCGATCTACGGCGATCGGGGCGTCAACCGGCACGCGGGCGAAGACTTCTGGTTCGATGTGCGCGATGAGATGCTCGAAGCGTTCCGGGCCGGGCAGGTCGGCGAGGGCCTCTGCCGGGGCATCGAGCGCATCGGTGAGAAGCTGGCCGCCTTCTTCCCCCGCGATGAGGCGGACATCAACGAGATCCGCGATGACGTGGCGTTTGACGAATAGCGTTTTCGCCCTGCTTGCGGCCGTCGCGGTGATCGCCGCCGCGCTGCCGGCACGCGCCCAGGATGATGCGGGTGAGCCGGCGGAGCCCGCCTTTGGGCCCGGCGGGGGGGCGTCGTATGCCCCGTACCCGGCGCCGGACGCCGGATACGTCACGGACCTTGCCGATCTCCTTTCTCCGGACAGGGAAGAGCGCATCGAACGCTGGTTGTGGCAGGTGGAGGCGCGCAGCGGCGTCGAGATCGCCATCGTCACGATCTACTCCATCAAGGACTATCCCGACACCGCCAACCTCAGCATCGAGAGTTTCGCGCGCAAGCTCTTCGACACCTACGGCATCGGCAACATGCCCGAGAACAACGGCGTGCTCCTGCTCGTGGCGGTCAAGGATCGCAAGGCGCGGATCGAGCTGGGCGCCGGCCACGGCAACCTGCGCGATCGGGACGCCCGCCGGATCATGGACAACGAGATCGTCCCGTACTTCAAGAAAAGCGACTACGCCGGGGGAATCACCAGCGGCGTGCGGGAGATCATCGGCGAGTTCGCCGGCTGCCGCGTCGGCGTTCCCTGGTCATTGATCATTGCGATCGCCGCCGTCCCGATCGTTGCCGCCATCGCCTTCAGCCTGTTCAAGAACGGCAAGCGCGGGTGGGGCTGGGTGTGCGTCGGCCTGCTCATCGTTCTGTTGCTGGCGGTGCTGAAGATCGTGTCCGCGATCCTGGAAGCGATGCCGGAATCGTCGAGCAGTTCCTGGAGTTCCGGGGGCTTCGGTGGGGGATTCGGCGGCGGGTTCTCCGGCGGCGGCGGCGCCACCGGAAGCTGGTGAGGAAGGAAGGCAGCTCATGATGTGTCCTGTCTGCCGGCGCCTGACGCTCGCCCCGCGTACGTTGCGCGAAGCTTCGATCCGGGTTGATCATTGTCCGGAATGCGGTGGGATCTGGTTCGATCGCGGCGAGCTGGAACGGGCCATTCCCGAGGCGGTGGAGCACCTGCATCCGCCCGGCGAGGCGCCTGCGGTCGACCGGCTGTGTCCCAAGTGCGTCGAGCCGCTCGTGCGCTTTCAGTACCCGCAGACCTACGTCCAGGTCGACATGTGCCCCAAGTGTCGAGGGTTGTGGCTTGATGTTCGCGAATACCGCGAGATTCGCGCCGTGCGCGGGCATCTGAGGAAGACCGGCCGGCTCGAGCCCGACCCCGTGCCCGGCATCAAGGGCGCTCTGCTGGATTTCATCGACCAGGCGATCAGCGAGCTGATGTAAGGATCCAAACGCGCTGCGTACGGCCGGCGGCCCGCTGTCCCGGGCCCACCATCGCTGTCCTGCCTTCGTCGAGCCGGCCGCTCCTACGCCGGATCCGGCGCGAGCTTCGTGATGATCTTGGCGCCGACGGAATCGCCCCAGACGTTGACGGTGGTGCGGCACATGTCCAGGATGCGGTCCACGCCGATGATCACGCCGATCGCGGCCATGGGAAGCTCCGCGGCGCCGGCGAGGCTCTTGTTCACCGCGGCGATCACGATCACCATCGTCACCAGGCCCGCCGAGGGGATGCCCGCGGCGCCGACCGCCGCCAGCGTCGCCGTGATCACCACGATCAGCAGCTCGGTGAACGACAGGTCGATCCCGTAAAGCTGGAAGAGGAAGACGACGGCGACGGCCTCATACAGAGCCGTCCCGTCCATGTTCACCGTCGCCCCCAGCGGGAGCACGAAGTTCGCCGAGCGCTTCGAGCAGCCGCCTTCGGTCTCGGCGCTGTCGATGGTCACGGGCAGGGTGGCGGAGCTGGAGTCGGTGCCGAAGGCGGTCATCAGCGCCCGCCTCATCTGCCACATGAACCGGAAGGGGTTCTGCCTCGTGAAGATGCCCATCACCAGGGGCAGGACGATGAAGGCGTGGATGGCCAGGCCGATGAGGACGGTGAGCATGTACCAGCCCAGGGGGCTGACCAGTTCGGCCAGGCCGATCTTGCCCACCGTCCAGGCCGCGAGGAGGAACACGCCCGGCGGAGTGAGCCAGATGACCCAGTGCACAAGGCGCATGATCGCCTCGAACAGCGCCTCGAACACATCGACCACCGCGGCGGTCTTCGTCCCTCCGGCCGCCAGGGCCAGGCCCAGCAGGAGGGCGAAGACAATCACGCCCAGCGGGCGCGTCTCGCTCATCTCGCTGATGATGTTCTTGGGCACCATCTGGCGGAGGATGTTCATCCATGCCCCGCCCAGCGAATCCTGCCGCGCCGCCGCCTTCAGCGCCTCGTCGGCTTCGTACTGCGCCTCGCCGGTCGCCTTGAGCTGCTGGGCCGCTTCATCGCTCAGCCCCTTGCCCGGTCCGATGTTGGTCACCAGCGCCGCGCCGATGGACACGGCGATGAGCATCGTGACCAGGTAATAGAGCACAGTCGACCCGCCGACCACGCCGAGCTTGGACGGATCGCCGATCCGCGTCACGCCGGTCACCACGCTCACCAGCACCAGCGGGATGACCATCAGCGTCAACGGGCGGATCAGGATCAGGTCGCCGGCTTCCTTCGTCCAGTGATTGTCGCCGATCCGGTTGAGCGGGTCCGGATCGAACAGCACGTACTGGCCGAACAGCACGCCTCCGATGAGGCCGAGGACGATCAGAAGCGTCAGCAGGTTGCCTTTGCTCATGGCGATTAAGGGTACCTTCCGGGGGCCGATTGTGCAGCATCAGAGCGAGCGGGCCCAGATGGACAGCGTCAGGAGGGCAAACAGCCGCTGGCCGTGATCGCGTTTGCCGCTCATGTGCTCGTCGATGAACCGCTGCACGGCCCTGCGATTGAGGCTGATGGGCCCGAACGGCTCGGCGGATTCGAGATGATCCAGCAGAAGGGTCTTCATGGAGCCGTAATCCGATCGGAACCACTCGCCGATGGGGATGGCGAATCCCATCTTCGGCCGATCGACGACTTCCGCCGGCAGGTATTTGCGGGCGATGTTGCGCAGCAGCCCCTTGCGCTTCCCGCCGGGGATGAGTTCATCGATCGGCATGGCCAGCACGGCCGCGGCGAGATCGCGATCGAGAAACGGACAGCGCACCTCCAGGGCGACGGCCATGGAGGCGGTGTCGACCTTGCGCAGGAGATCGTCCGGGAGGTAGTCGACCAGATCGTGGTAGCGCAGATCGCGCAGAGCGTCGTGCTTGACCCCGCCTTCTTCGAGGTCCCGCATTCCGGAGAGGAATCCCGTCAGAGTCTGGATCTGCCTGCGCGTGAACAGCGAGACCATTGACATGACCCCCAGAAACGGAAAGTCGCGCGCCATGTCGCCGAGCCGGCCGAGCTTGTGCAGTTTTGTCTTCGGATGAAACCTGTACAGCGGTCCCGACGGAATCACCGAGAACAGCCACCGGAAGGCTCGGAGTGTGCGGGCTGCTGAATACCGTTCATAGCCGAGGAAGAGCTCATCGCCGCCGTCCCCGGCGATCGCGACCTTGACATGTTCCCGCGCCGCCTTGCTGACCCAGTATGTCGGGAGAATCGACGAGTCAGCGAAGGGCTGACCGAGCGTCCCGATCAGGTGGACCAGATCCTCGGCTGGCTTTGGATCGCAACCAAGCGTCGTGTGATTCGTCCCGATGTGAGCGGCGACTTGTTCGGCATGATGCGATTCGTCATAACGCGGGTCTGGCATCTTCACGCTGAACGTCCGCAGATCCGGCTTGTGCTTCTTTGCGAAGTATGTGATGAGCGACGAATCCACGCCGCCGGAGAGGAAACACCCAAGAGGCACATCCGCCTCCAAACGCCGGGATACCGCATTCTCGATCAGGACTTCCAGCGGTTCGTGGGCGGCGCCTCGCTTCTCGCCGCGCAGGGGTCGTCCGGCAACATTCAGGGACGAACTCTTGTCGTTCACGGCAAAGAGGCAAGCATTGGCTGCAGGCATACCTCCGGTTGCCTCGAAGCCGATGATCGGGCTCTCCCGACTCGAACTGTATCCGCGCTGCAAGTATCTGGCCGTGCTCCACATGACCCAGCGGTCCGCATCGTCGGTGCTGGTCGGAGCTTCAGCGCAGCGTAAAGCCCTTGCATCGCTGGCGAACGCAAGAGATCGGACCGGCTCGAGCTCAAACCAGCATCCCTGCGGCTCGGCCGTGAAGTACAGTGGCTTTTCGCCGAACCAATCTCGCGCCAGCGTGATGGTCGCCGCGTTTCGATCCCAGACCGCGAACGCATACATTCCTTCCAGATGATCACAGAGCTGTTCGCCCCATTCGCGATGTCCGTGGATGAGCACTTCCGTGTCGCTGTGGTCGGTGACGAAGCGATGCCCGGCCACCTCCAGTTTCTTCCGCAGCTCGCGGTGGTTGTAGATGCAGCCGTTGAAGACGACGGCGACGAGGCCCTCATCATCCGTCCGGCCGCGCTCGCTCACCATCGGCTGGCCCCCGTCGGCGTGATCGATGATGGACAGCCGGCGATGGACGAAGGCGACCTCGACCGTCTTCTTTCCCTGCGGCGTGTCCACCTCGACCCGGTCGCGGAACCGGCCCTGCCCGTCCGGGCCGCGATAGGCGATGCGCGCATCGATCGCGTCCAGCCATTCCTCGGGGATGGGCTGACCATCCGTGCGCAGGATGCCGCCGATGCCGCACATGACGGCCAGCGTAACAGGCGGTCGCGGAGAATGTCGATCCCACCCGGCGGATAAACTGAACCGGCCGGCACGCGCGGGCCGATCCGAGAAGCACAGCGAGCGGCGGAGAACTGCGCCCATGGCCGACAACAACGACGAACTGGCCCGCCTGCGCCAGGAACTGGATGAGCTGGATCGGAGCCTGCTTCAGACGGCGGCCCGGCGCGGCGAGATCATCCGCGCCATCGCGACCGCCAAGGCCGCCCGGCCCCCGGAAGTGGGACTGCCCCCGGAAGGCGAATCGCTTCCGTCCGCGGAGGTGGCCCCACTTCCGGGGGCCGGGGGCGGAGCGCTTTCCGGGGGTCGACCCCTCTTCGATCGGGAGCGCGAGCGGGCCGTCTACGAGCGGGCCCGGGCGTTTGCCTCACAGATCGGCCTGCCCGAGCGTTTGGCCCATCAGCTCATGCAGGCCCTCATCGAGCGATCGCACCAGATCCAGGAGGAGGTCTCGCGCCAGGCGGCGATGCAACAGGCCGCCGAGTCGCGCAAGCGATTCCTCATCGTTGGCGGCCAGGGCCGGATGGGCCGCCTGCTGGGCGGCGAGCTTGCCGCGCGCGGGCACGAGATCGACGTGCTGGAGGCCGATGATGACCGCGATCGCGTCCAAGCCGTGGGCGAGGCGCAGATCGTCCTCATCGCCGTGCCCATGGGCGCCGCCCGGGCGGTCGTCGAGGAACTCGCTCCGCACGTGCGGCCCGATGCGCTCCTCTGCGATATCAACTCACTCAAGCAGGGCGTGTGCGAAGCGATGGCCGAGCATTGCCGCGGCGAATCGATGGGCATGCACCCCATGTTCGGCCCGACGGTGTATTCGCTTCGCCGGCAGAAGGTGGTCGTCTGCCCCGTCCGGCCCGGTGAGTTGGCGACGTGGTTGCGCGATGAGCTGGGCCGCATGGGGCTCGAGATCATCGAGACCGATCCGGTCACGCACGATCGCATGATGGCCGTCGTGCAGGTGCTCGTGCACTACTCGACGCTCGTCATGGGCGAAGCCCTGCGCTCGACCGGCGTGTCGATCGAGGAGAGCCTGCGGTTCACGAGCCCGATCTATCGGCTGGAGCTGGCGTTCGTGGGACGGCTGTTCGCGCAGAGCGCGGATCTCTATGCCGAGATCGAGATGACCAACCCGCATGCCGACGAGTTCCGCCACTGCTTTCTCGAAGCGGCGGGGATCTTCAACCGGGCCATCCGCACCGGCGACCACGAGTCCTTCCGCAGCCTGTTCGAAGGCATCAGCGAGTATTTCCGGGGGTTCGCCGACGAGGCGATGCAGCTCTCGGACTTCATCATCGACACGCTGGTGATGCAGCCGTGAGGGGGGAAGGCATCATGGGATCAAGGGAAGAAGGCATCATGGCATCGTGGCATCAAGGGATCAAGGGGGCGCGCCGGTAGACGGTGCCACGACCTGAAGCGAAGCGGAAGGTCGTGTGATCGGCGCGGGTGCCATGCTTCGTCCCGACAGGGCGAAGCATGGATGTGGATGAGGTACAAGGGGCATGCTTCACCACTGCGCGGATGAAGGATGTTGCGCCCGGCGTTTGGTCCCGCCATCGGGCATCATGTGGTGCATTCGGCGGAGTGCCGCAGAGGTCTCACCGTGGGTGATCCAGAGAGCAAGAAGCGCGACGATGATGCGTCACACCGTTCGTGGGGATCGCTCGACCTTCTCGTCTTCGGCGGGCAAGTGGTCATTATCCTGCTCCTCCCGGCCCTTCTCCTGGCGGTGTATCTCGGTTGGATCAGCGTATTCGCTTTTGCGAGTCTCGCGGCGCCGCTCCTGCTGCTGGCCTCCATCGGCTGGATGCTGCTCTTGGCTGGTCGAGGGATTCACCGGTCTAAGCGGCTACGCGAGTTGAGAACGCATGAGTACCGCATCTGTCAGGCCTGTGGATACCTGCTCGTGGGCCTGCCCGATGACGGCAACTGTCCGGAATGCGGATCGAGCTACGATCGTCAGGAAACCATCCGCAGTTGGCAGAACCGACTGCTTCTGCCGTGGCGGCTGACACGACGTTGGGAATGGCGAATCAAGCGAGGTCCGCTGGAGCGGCTCGGTTTTCTCGCTCTCTCCTGCGCCGCGATCCTCCTCCTTCTGTGTGTGGTCGGATGGTTCGTGGCGGACGCTGCGACGAATCTGCGGCTGATCCTGCTCACGCTCTCGGCGGGCATTTCTGGCGCGTTCCTGCTGACCCTAGCTCGAAGGCGAATCAGGAAGATCGTCATCGCACAGCACAACAGAGTCTGTCCGTGGTGCCTCGGGGAACTGCGGAACGGAGGAGACCGCGGCGAATGCTCACGATGCGGGATCCCTTTTGCAGCAGAGAACATCGAGGCGATATGGGCCCAGGGTTATCTCAGGATTCCATGGCGACTTGAGCGGACTCGGCCGCGCGGCCCGAAGCTGCCACCTCTCGTGCGCGCATCGCTGATCGTGCTGATCGTGTCCTTTCTTCTGTCGGCAGGAACTTGGCACTGGTGGTATGCGCGCGGAGGCACGCAACCGACCTTCTTCGATGCAGTGCTCAGGGTGGGGATGATCGTATCTCTGGCGATATTCGTCATCGCGAGCATCTGCCTCATGTTCGCGGTGGCGAGAGAGGGGAAGAGAGACTAGTGGGTGGCATGCTTCGTCCCGTCAGGGCGAAGCATGTTCGTATAGGAGGCACAAGGCACATGCTTCACCGATGCGCGGATGAAGCATGGCACCCCGGCTCTCTTTCACGAGGGCGCATCTTGCCGTTCGAAGCTTCCCGCGTCGGGGACGACGCGGAAAGCTTCCGTTGCGAGGAATGATGCATGTCGCAGTCTGTGCGTACCCGGGCTTGAGGACGAGCCGGTTTGCTAGCCGCGCTGATACGTTCCCATCAGCTCGCCTTCGGCGAGGATGTGGCCTTTCATCGCCTTCAGCAGCGCTTCCTTGTTTGTCGCCGACGGCAGGTCGAGCGTCGCGTCCAGGGCGTAGACCTTGAAGTAATAGCGGTGCGTTCCGCTGGGGGGGCAGGGGCCGCCGTAGCCGCGCTTCGACCCGGAGTTCATGCCCTGCATCGTGCCGTCCTCGAGCGCTCCCTGAGCGGGAATGGCATCGACCAGGCTGGGTTGGGGGATGTTCCACGCGACCCAGTGCACCCATGTGCCGCGCGGCGCATCGGGATCGTCCATGATGAGCGCGTAGCTTGCCGTGCCTGCCGGGCCGGCCGTCCATGACAGCGCCGGCGAGACATCCGCGCCGTCGCAGGTGAACTCCAGGGGGATGGCCCCTTCATGCGCAAACGATGGACTGGTGACTTGGAGCTGTGCCATGACTTCACCTTCCTTCTGTTGCGGGGTTTCGTCGCCCGGCGGCTGCGCCGGCTGGCCCGTGGGCTCCGTTGTCTGTTCGGTCTTCTCACAACCGGCCACACCGAGGCCGACGGCCACGATTGTCATGAATGAGAGAATCCTGTATCGCATCACGCATCCTCACTTGCTGCGGGTTGAGGCATATCGACCCGTACGTGCAGCTCCTCGAGCTGCGCCGCATCGACGGGCGCGGGCGCCTCGGTCATCAGATCCTGGCCGTTGAGCGTCTTGGGGAAGGCGATCACCTCGCGGATGTTCTCCGTCCCGGCCAGGAGCATGATGAGGCGATCGAAGCCGAAGGCGATCCCCCCGTGCGGCGGCGCGCCGTAGCGCAGGGCCTTCAGCAGGAAGCCGAACTTGGCCTCCGCCTCCTCCTCGTTGATCCCCAGCAGGCCGAAGACCTTTCGCTGCACGTCCGGCCGATGGATACGGATCGAGCCGCCGGCGATCTCCGAGCCGTTGCAGACGATGTCGTAGGCCGCCGAAAGGCACGCACCGGGATCGCTCTCCAGCTTATCGATCTCCCCGGGCAGGGGGGCGGTGAACGGATGATGCAACGCCACCCAGCGCTCTTCCTCTTCATCCCGCTCGAACATGGGGAAATCGACCACCCAGAGCATCTTCCACGCCTTCGGATCGATCAGGTCCAGGTCGCGGGCCACGCGGTTGCGCAGCTCGCCCATCGCCTTGGTGGCGATCTCCCACGTGTCGGCGGTAAAGAAGATCAGATCGCCCGGCTCCAGCGAGAGGCGCTCTTTCAGCTCATCGGCGATGGGGCCGATGAACTTGGCGATACCCGTCTGGTAGCCTTCCTCGGTGAACTTGACGGTGGGCGCGCCGCCGGTCTGGAAGTCCTGGACGAACTTGCTGTAGCCATCGGTCATCTTGCGCGAGAGCTTCGCCGCCCCGCCCGGCACGCGCATGGCCTTCACCACGCCGTTGGGCTTCTCCAGGGCCTCGGTGAACACGACGAATTCCGTGCGGCCGGCGAGGTCGGAGACATCCTCGATCTCCAGGCCGAAGCGCAGGTCCGGCCGGTCGATGCCGTAGCGCTCCATCACGTCCCGGTAACTCATCACGGGGATCTCGCCGATCTCGACGCCGAGCATTTCCTTCCAGATGCGGCGGACGAAGCCGCTCATGACGTCCATCACGTCGTCGCGATCGACGAAGCTCATCTCCAGGTCAATCTGGGTGAATTCCGCCTGGCGGTCGGCACGTGGATCCTCATCGCGGAAGCAGCGGACGATCTGCATGTATCGATCGCAGCCGGCGACCATGAGGATCTGCTTGAAGATCTGCGGGCTCTGGGGCAGGGCGTAGAAGTTGCCCGGGTAGATGCGCGAGGGCACGATGAAGTCGCGCGCCCCCTCGGGCGTGGTCTTGATGAGGCAGGGCGTCTCAACCTCCAGGAAACCCTGCCCGGAGAAGTAGTCGCGGGCGATGCGCGCCGCCTCGTGCCGCGTGCGGAGGATCTGCTGCATGTGCGGCCGGCGAAGATCGATGTAGCGATACTGGAGCCGCTTCTCCTCGGCGATCTTCTCCGCGTCATGCTCATCGGGCAGGATGGGCGGGACATCGGTCTTGTTGAGAACCTCCAACTCGGTCGCCGCCACCTCGATCTCGCCCGTGGCGAGCTTCGGGTTGGGGCCGGCGATGCGCTGGCGCACCTCGCCGCGGACGGCGATGACATCCTCCCGCCGCAGATCACGGGCGGCCTCGACGACCTCCTCGGAGGCGTCCTCGAGGTCAAAAGTGACCTGGGTCATGCCGTCCCGATCGCGCAGGTCCAGGAAGAACAAGCCTTTACCTTGATCGCGGTAGGTGTTGACCCAGCCAGCGAGGGTGACGGTCCGGCCGATGTCCTCGGCCCGCAACTGGCCGCACATGTGTGTGCGCTTGAGCATTCCTGGTGAGACTCCCAATCAGTTTCAGATCGTTCGAAACCGCCATTCCGGGGGCCGGGGGCCGGGGGCCGGAGGCGATGTGGACCGGCACATCGTACCGCGGATCGGGTCACCGAGCGCCCCCGGTAGCGTGGAGATGCCCCGTTCTGAGCCCCTTGTTCTTCCCAGGACACCGACACTTCCGGCCTTGCGGCGCTCCTCGCCGCGTGGGGCCGTGTGAGTGAGCGGCGTCCGGCGTGCCGGGGCGGATTCTGCCATACGGGCCGACACGACCTGCATGTGCTGCCCTTGCTGGAGGTCAACCGTCCCGTAAAGCGCGGATAAACACCCGCTTCGCGGGCAAGCGGGTGTTCATGTCAGGCCTCAAGTGGAAGCGCACTCAGGTTCTTCGCCTGCGCGCGGCCGCCACTCCGAGCAGAAGCAGCACCATCGCCCCGGGTGCGGGAATCCGCTGGAGGTTGTCGATCCGGAACGATAAGAAATCCGCGTCAATAGTGGCGTCGATCCGATCGAACGTCATGTTCTCGAACACCGAGAAGCAGATGGATGGGTCGTTATAGTTCGTAGCGACAGTTGCCTGCTCGACGAGAACGTCGTCGAGGTAGGCGGTGAATGTCGTCTCGCCCGGATTGGTGATCCAGGCCATGGCAAATGCGAGGACGGGCTCATCGAACTCGATGCTGAAATACGGGTCGGCGTATCCCAGCATATTGAGGCCGTCGATGCCCGGGAACCCATCGGTGTCATCTGTCTGGAGGTTGCTGCCGATGAACGTGATGCCATAGTCGGCCTGCCATTCCGTTCCGGTCTTGGCGCCGGGCGGAAACTCGTCGAAGGTGATGAACGGATCGATCCCCAGGCCGACGGAATTCGTGTAGATGTCCGCCCCTGCGCTCTGCGCAAGCGCGCCCACCGCGATGACGCCTATCCCGACGATGATCGCTTTCATGTCGTTTCCTCCTATGTTGATGATGGCAACCGCGACCGAGGCGCTGCCGCCAGATCGCGGTCAAGACTTATCCGGATGTGGGGTCCTTTCCTGCCACTTTCAGCACACCCCACACGCATCGATCCTACTGCTCCGTGGCGATGGGTGCAAGGAAGACAAGAGAAGTGAATCCCGGTTGAGGCAACGCGATGAGAGAATGTGGACCCCGCGAACCTGTTATCCCTCCTCGCCGCGGGGGGGAAGTGCCTGCAACCGTCCACCATCCAACCGCATCTGACACTGAAAGCACGCGAGCATCGTCCCTGAGGCGGTGCTCGCCTGGCGTTGGCGGAGAACGCCACGTCCGCTGCTCCTCGCGGCGGTAGCCATGTTGCACTGGAAGGTGGCAGGCGCCACGGTCTGGCCGGTGTGGGCGGGCAGCGTCCCGCTGCGTGGCGGGGTTGCGGGGCGTCGCCGGCCAGCCGCGGTGGTCAGGGGCGCTTCGGCCGACGCGGGCGGGTCGGCTGGTCCGGCTCCGGCGGCCGGTATTCGTGATGACCGCGAAGCTGCTGGACGGTCGTGCAGAGCTTGTCCAGGTCATCCAGATCGGGGTGGACCTCGACGCGGACCACAGCGCCGCCCTTGCTCAGCCCTTCCCGTCGGATCCTCTTCAGGAAGTCGCGGCCGTAGATGATGGACTCAGCGCCCGTTTTGATATCGACGGCGAGGATGACATCGGCCTCCAACAGCGCCTCGCGGCTCCTGGGGGTCGAGAGGGAAGGCATGCTGAGATGGTGGCCCTCCTTCCCGTCGTGCTCGTCGGCGGCCCGCCGCTGCCTGTCGTGCGCTTCCCACACTGCCCGCAGCGATGAGGGCAGCCGCGAGCCGCACTCGGCGCAGTGGGACATCGTGCCGACCGGGTAGCCGCAGCCGGGGCAGCGCCGGCGTCTGATGCGGACGGAACGGCGCAGGGCGAGCGGGCCGAACCACAGTACGCCGAGGAACACGGCATAGAGTGCGCTGTTGAGGATGAAGCCCAGCCAGAGCGGACGCAGGGGCAGCACACGCGTCTCTGGATCCCCGAAGACCGTGGTTCGCGTATAGCCGATTCCGGTGTGCACGGTGTATCGCGGGGGTGGGCCATCATCATCCGCCGGGCAGAGGCTGCCCTCCAGACTTCGAAGGGGCCAGCCGGCTCGAAGGCGATGAACCCGGGCCGGGTCGGTGCACCAGGGCGGTTGAGTTGCAGCGCCATCCTGCCGGGCGGCCCCATCAATGGCATCGTCGTTCCAGCAGAAGGAGCTGAGTTCCGCGCCGGCCGTCTTGCTGGGCATCAGGAAGATGAGTCCCTCATCGCCGTCCGTCCAACCGCGGGCGGTGAGCCAGGCAACCATTCGATCATCCGCGACCGGTGGATTGTCCCAGTGGAGGAACGGCGTATACAACGCCAGAGGTCCGTCGAACGACAGCAGAGCGGCGGTCCACCCGATGGCGACGTTGACGGCCGCCCCCAGGAGGAGCAGAACGACGGAGACGAGCGCGAAGCGCTTCATCACGGTCGGATTGTACGACAAAACACGCCCCGGCTTGCGCGGGGATCAATCGCCCGCCGGCCGCCGGAGCGGGGGGGCCGAGCGGCGTCCAGGCGATCGCCGCCCTCCGGCGCGTTCCGGGAGCGGGATGCACGGGCCGGAACATCGGATTATGGTATGGGATGATGTGCGGCGGCCGCGGAGCGCCCGGCGGCGCCGCCTGCTGAGGAATGCGTGTGGAAGGGCAGCCATTGTGGCAGAGGGCAAAGAGGGCAAACCCGCCGCCCAGCCGAGCGTTCTCTTCACGGCCTTCGAGCCGAGCGGGGATGCCCACGCGGCCCCCGTGATCCGGGCGCTGCTGCGGCACGTGCCGAATCTGAAGATCTACGCCTGGGGCGGGCCGCGCATGGAGCAGGCCGGGGCGACCATCGTCGAGCATACGGTCCGGGACGCGGCGATGGGACTGAACGCCTTCGGCCGCATCGCCGCCATACGAAAGGAGATCAAGCGCATCCGGCGCTGGTCGAAGGCGTATCGGGTGCTGGCGCACGTGGCCGTCGATTCCCCGGCGGCGAACTTCCCGATCTGCAAGGAGATGCGGGCCACGGGGGCGCGGGTAGTGCACCTGGTGGCCCCGCAGTTGTGGGCCTGGGGCCGGTGGCGGGTGCGCAAGCTCAGGCGGCTGACGGATCTCGTCCTCTGCCTGCTTCCCTTCGAGGAGCAGTGGTTCAGCCGGCGGGGCATCCCGGCCAGGTTCATCGGTCACCCGCGGATGAACCGGCCGATCGACCCGGACACGCTGCGGGAGCGGATGCACGGCCTGCCCCAGGGCGCGCCGCGCATCGCCCTCTTCCCCGGCTCGCGCCGGCACGAGGTGAGGGCGAACATCCGTCTGCTGGTGGATGCCTACACGGAGCTGCAGGCGCGGCATGCCGGGATGGGGGGGGTGATCGTGGCGGCCGGCCCCGATCTGGCCCGGATCGTGCGCAAGCGGATCAAGGTCTTCCCCATGGGGCTGCACATGACGGCCGGCCAGACCGACGCGGCGATCGCCTGGAGCGACCTGTGCCTGGCCGTCTCGGGCACGATCACCCTGGACATTGCCCGTCACCAGAAGCCGATGATCGGCGTGTACAAGACGAGCTTCCCCGCCTGGCTCGTCTCGCTGCTGCTTCTGCGCACGCGCTTTCGCCTGCTGCCGAACATCATCGCCGAGCGGGAGATCGTGCCGGAGTTCGTGCCCCACTTCGGCGGGGCGATGTCGATCGTCCGACAGGCCAACCGCTATCTTCAGGATTCGAAGAACGCGGCGATCCAGTCGCAGGAGCTGGCCCGCGTCTGCTCACGATTCGTGAACAAGAACCCGCCGGAAGAGGCGGCGAAGCTCATCATCAAGGTTATCAGGGACGGGCGCGTTGACTAGAGCAGGCCGTATCGCTTCTCTGACCGGCTCATCTCAGAGGTGGTTCACCGGGTAGAGGGCCAGGGCGCACACGCCGTTGCCCAGGCGGTCGGTCATGGAGAGCATCCGCATGCTGGGCGCGCCGATGGGCAGGCCGCGCTGCAGACAGCGATCCCGCCAGATGCCCAGATCGTGCTCGGCCACCGCGGTATCGCGCACGAACAGCACGATCAGGATGCCCGCGTGGAGAATGCCCCGGTCCCGGCTGAGCTTTGTCACGTCCTGATGGACGGTCGAGAGGAGTTGCGAGGAGTAATTGCGGTTCGGCCCCTCGGGCGTGAACTGGGCCACGACCTTCACTTCCAGCCAGAAGGCGTCATCGAGTTCGACGGCATCGGGCGAGTCGAAGAGGGTCGCCTTCGCGTCCGGCTCACGGAGCGGCAGGCGGTCCGGCGTAAGGACGAAATCGCAGCGCCGGCCTTCGCTTTCCCGGTGCCTGATCCGGTCGGCGGGGTAGCGCTGCTCGCGGTGCACGCCGAAGCCGCCCCGGGCCAGCGCTTCGGCGAGCACCGGGTGGAGGGCGACCTCCTCCAGCGCATCCAGGCCGTACACGGCATGCTCGGCATCAAGCTGCGCGCTGCGCTCCTTCAACCCCGCCTCCAGAACATCGGCGATCTCGGCAATGGACCACATGGGTGATGGTAAGCGACGGAGCGACGAAGCGACGAAGCGACGGGGCGACGAAGGGGCGGAGGGGAACGATGAAGAAAGCCCACGCTCTCCCGAGCGTGGGCCCTGGTCGTGCGGCGCTCGGAGCGGTGCGCCGACGGTCTTATTCTACATCTTTACCGGAGACGACGTCTTCCATCGAGGGCCTGCCTCGTCGCGGAAACTCGCCGGCCCGCAGTTTCTTCCGGTAGGTGTCGAGGCATTTTACCGCGAGGAAGCCCAGGCAGAGGACGATGGGGATGTTCGACCAGAGCATGGCCCCGCTGCCCAGGTCCATGAGGTTCTCCATGTCCTGGGTGTTGGTGATCCAGTTGGCGGCGAAGATGATGCACGCCAGGTACACGAGCTTGTAGGGCAGGACGCTCTTCTGGCCGAGCATGTAAATCATGCCCTGCTCGCCGTAGTAGTTCCAGGAGATCATGGTCGAGATGGCGAACAGCCACGCCGCGATCGGCACGAGGATCTTCCCCAGCCCCGGGAACTGGCGATCGAAGGCGTGGGCGGTCAGCGAGGCCCCGTTGTAGTCGCGCCACATGCCGGCATCGGCGATGAGCGCCGGTTTCTCGGCCGATGCGATGGTTCCCCAATCAATGGCGACGGTGCGCTGCCTCCCCTCGGCGTTGAGCGTCGCCTCGCCGGTGAGCTTCCATCGCCTGAAGTCGCTGCCTTTGCTGTAGCTGTTGGAATCGGGGTTCCGTCCGGCCTGGACGACGGTGAAGACTTCCCTGAGGTGATCCCAGAGGAACTCCTCGTCTTGGGGGATCTCCACGGATCGCGGGGCGGTGAGCAGCCCCCAGAACGGCTTGTCATCTTCGGGATCGTCCTCGTTGGCGAGATCGACGGCGCGTTGCGCTGCAGGCATGACGGCGATCGTGCCGATGGCGAAATCCTCGCGCTCCAGCTCGCCGCGGGTCATCACCTCCAGCGTTCCCTCCGTCGGCGGGTCGAACGCGTTGTAGGTGCTCCACTTCACGACGAGTTGACCGTCGACCGTGTCCAGTTGACCCTTCATGCGAGGCGAGGCGGGGGGAATCTCATCCCCCGTGTCCGGCGGGGTGACGATCATGTACACGCTCAGGCCGTCCGTCGCCTCGGCGATCGGCTCCTGAAGCGGGCTGTCATCAAAGGCGAAGACGGGTGAGACCGCAGGCGGCCGATCGAACTCCAGCAGCGGGCGGCGGTTCCACGTTCCCGTCGAGAGGATGACGAGGGCGGTGAGGGTGCAGATGATGAGGGTGTCGATGAGGGGACCGAGGCCGCCGATGATGCCCTCGCGGGCCGGCTCCTCGGTCTTGGCGGCGGCGTGGGCGATGGGGGCCGAGCCCAGGCCGGCCTCGTTGGAGAAGATCGCCCGCCGCAGGCCGGTGGAGAAGGCCCAGCCCAGCGTCCCGCCGAGGAATGCCCCGCCCGCTTCCGTGGGCGTGAAGGCGCTCTTCACGATCAGCGCCAGCAGCCCCGGGATCTCGGTGACGTTCACCACCATCACCGCCAGTCCGCTGAGCAGATAGAGGATGCACATGAACGGCACGAGCCGGGCGGCCACCGTGCCGATGCGCTTGATACCTCCCACGATCACGAGCCCCACGATAACGGCGAGAGCGATACCGGTGACCAGCGGGTGAACGTTCCAGAACGTCTTGGACAGATCGGCCACGCTCCAGGACTGGAACATGTTGCCGCCGGTGAAGGAGTAGACCAGCAGCGTGATGCAGAAGAAGACGGCGAAGGCCTTGGCGAGGGAGCGAATGACGCCCCGGCTGTTGCGGACGATCACCTTCTCGACGACCCACATCGCCCCGCCGTGGGGGTTCTCCGGCTCGTCGATGTTGCGGTACATCTGGGAGAGGGTGATCTCGACGGTTTTGAGGGCCATGCCGAAGACGCCGATGACCCACATCCAGAAGAGCGCGCCGGGCCCGCCGGCGGCGATGGCCAGCGCGACCCCGCTGATGTTGCCCAGCCCCACCGTGGCCGACAGCGCCGCCGACAGCGCCTGGAAGTGGTTGATCGCCCCGCGATCCTTGGGGTTGTCGTAGAGGCCGCGGATGACGGCGAAGCCGTGCGTGGATGCGGTGTACTGGGCGAACTTGGTCCAGACGGTGAAGATGATGCCCGCCGCCATCAGGCCGAAGAAGGTCCAGGGGCCCCAGAAGAGATCTCCGCCGAGCCAACCGGTGATTTCAAAGAACTTCTCGAGCATGGTCGCCCTCATCTATCGTGTGACAGCGTGGTCATCGCAGGCCTGCCGCGACGGGCAGACGATACACGCTTTTGCGCCGGTTCGCAGGTCCGCAGTCCGCGTCATACGTCCTCATCCCGGCCCGCGGCGAGGTCGGCGATCGATCGAGCCTTGTGCGGAATGAACTCGCCGGCCTTCAATCGCCGGTCGTAGTCGGCCACGCAGCGCACGGCGAGGAAGCCCAGGACCACGATGATCGGCAGGTTGGACCAGAGCATGGCCCCGGTCCCGAGGTCCATGAGGTTCTCGATGTCGCGGGTGGTCGTGACCCAGCCGGCGGCGAAGATCACCGCGGCCAGATAGAGGAGCTTGTAGGGCAGGACGCTCTTCTGGCCGAGCATGTAGATCATGCCCTGCTCGCCGTAGTAGCTCCAGGAGATCATCGTCGAGACGGCGAACAGCCAGGCCGCGATCGTCACCAGCCACTTGCCCAGGCCCGGGAACTGGCAGTCGAAGGCGTGCGCCGTGAGCGGCGCGCCGTCGTACCGGCGATAGATGCCCAGTTCCTTCTCGCCGCCGCCTTCATTCTTGTCGAGGGCGAAGGTCGGCTTGACGGCCGAGGCCAGCGTCTCCCAGTGCACGGTGAGCACGTCCTGCCGATGCACCGTCGCGCTGCCGCTTATCCGATGCCGGGTGAAGCCGGTGTCCTCGCTTTCATCGGCCTCGACCACGACGAAGACCCGGTCGATGTGGTCCCAGCGGTATTGCTCGCCCGGCTCGATCTCCACCGGCTGCGGGGCGGAGAGAATCCCCCAGAGGGGTCTGCCATCGTCCGTGGCCGGGAGAGCCTGCGGCGGGGCGGCGATCTCTCCGCAGGCTCGTTCATCACCGCCATCTTCCGTTTCGCACTTCACCAGCAGCGACTGGGCGCGCGGCGCGGCGAAGGCGGTGTAGATGTCCCACTGCACGACGAGCCCGCCGCCTGCGCCGGCTGCGATCGTCCCGGTGAGACGATCGGACGGCAGAGGCGCATCGGGCGGATGATCCGCCGGCGGCTGGAGATCGATGAACGCCCGCGCCCCTTCCAGATTGTCGTCCGTCGTGAGCAGGATGCTGTCCTCGAACTCGAAGGCGGGAGCGACGACCGGCGCGGTGTCGAGCGTCGAGAACGGCAGGAGCGGATCGCGGTTCCAGGTTCCGGTGGCGATGATGACCAGGGCGGTGAGGGTGCAGACGATGAGGGTGTCGATGACGGGCCCGAGCCCGCCGATGATGCCCTCGCGGGCGGGCTCGTTGGTCTTTGCCGCGGCATGCGCGATGGGGGCTGAGCCCTGTCCGGCCTCGTTGCTGAACAGCGCGCGGCGCAGGCCCTGGCTGAACGCCCAGCCCGCCGTCCCTCCGAGGAACGCGCCCCCGGCCTGCTCCGGCGCGAAGGCGCTGCGGACGATGAGCCAGAGATAGGCGGGAATCTCCGAGACGTGCATGACCAGCACGGACAACGCGCAGAGCAGATAGAGGATGCACATGAACGGCACGAGCCGGCCGGCGACCTGCCCGATGCGCTTGATCCCGCCGATGATCACCAGGCCGATGACGATGGCCAGCACGATGCCGGTCCCCACGCGGGGGAAGCCGAAATAGGTGTCGGAGAGGTTGGCCACGCTCCACGCCTGGTACATGTTCCCGCCGGTGATGGCGCTGATGAGCAGGGTGATGCAGAAGAAGACGGCAAACGCGCGGCCGAAGAGTTTCCACAGGCCGCCCTTGCGCGCGATGACCTTCTCGACGACCCACATCGCCCCGCCGTGCGGATTGTCCGGATCATCCACGTTGCGGTACATCTGCGAGAGGGTGATCTCGACGGTCTTGAGGGCCATGCCCAGGACGCCGGTGACCCACATCCAGAAGATGGAGCCGGGTCCGCCGGCGCCGACCGCGAGGGCCACACCGCCGATGTTGCCCAGCCCCACGGTCGCCGACAGCGCCGCCGATAGCGCCTGGAAGTGGTTGATCGCGCCGGGATCGTTTGGGTCGTCGTACCTGCCGCGGATGACCGCGATGCCGTGCGTCATCGAGCGGTACTGGGTGAACCGTGTCCAGACGGTGAAGAGCAGGCCGGCGGCGAGGAGACCGATGAAGGTCCACGCGCCCCAGAGGATGTCGCCTCCGACCCAGGCTGAGAAATCAAAGAAGCGTTCGAGCATGCGCAGTTCCGCTTGTCGGGGATCGGGTGAGGTCGCAGGATACCCGGGGGCAGCCGGGTCTTCCTCCCGTTGGTCGTCAGACCCGGCTTCCCGCCGCTCTCACCGGGGGCCTCAGTTGAACAGGCCGTGGAAGACCTCGTCGGCGTCGAGGATGCCGACTTTCTGGAGCAGGACCACGATCACCAGCGCCGGGGCGATGAAGCGCACCAGCAGCAGCCAGATATTGATGAGAAGCGGCGAGAGGCCTTCCAACTCGGCGTCGCGCAACCTCTTGGGCATCGCCCAGCCGGCGTAGAGGGCGATGAACAGCCCGCCGGTCGGGAGCATCCAGTTGGTCGCCAGGTAATCCAGCGTGTCGAAGAAGTTCTTCCCGAAGCTCGGCTGCCAGCCGTCCATGGCGAAGTTCGGATCGACGGCGAAGGCGCTGGCCAGGCCGAGGACCATGATGATCACTCCCAGGACCCAGGCGGCCTTCCGCCGCGGCCAGGCGAGCTGGTCGATGAAATACGACGCGACCACCTCCAGCAGCGAGATGGCGCTGGTGACGGCGGCGAAGACCACGAGCCCGAAGAACAGGATCGCCAGCAGCATGCCGCCCCGGCCGATCTCGGCGAACGCCAGGGGCATGCTCTTGAAGACCAGGCCCGGGCCCGCCGCCGGTTCCTGCCCGTAGCTGAAGACGATCGGGAAGATCATCAGGCAGGCCAGCAGGGCGATGACCGTGTCGAGCACCGCGATCGTGATCGACTGGCTGGCCAGTTTTTCCTTGGTCTGCTGATAGGAGCCGTAGGTGATCATCGCGCCCATGCCCAGCGAGAGGGTGAAGAACGCGTGCCCCAGCGCTTCCAGCACCCCGCTGGCCTTGAGCTTGGTCGGGTCGGGCTTGAAGACGAAGAGCACCGCCTCGCCGAATCCGCGCTGGAAGGCGCCGTAGATCACCATCACGAGGATGAGCACGAACAGGGTCGGCATGAGGATGCGACAGGTGCGCTCGATGCCCGAGGCGATGCCGCCGGCGACGATGAGGATCACCAGCAGCATGAAGATCGCCGACCAGAAAGAGCAGGTCCAGCCGTCGGAAGCCACGGCGGTGAAGGCCGCATCCACGTCGGCGAAGATGACGGCACGCCGGAACAGGTCCTCGGCCTCGCTGCGCAACTGCGCATCGGGATACGCGTCGAAATGCGCCCTGGCCTCCAACAGCTTCGCCTTGCGCGCATTCTCGATATCCTCGATCAGCGTTTCGGCCTGCTCGATCTGCACCCGGACATCCTCTTCGAGCAGCTTGCCGCGTGCTTCCTCGTACAACGCCCGCACCTCGGGGGTGATCCGGGGCCGGTCGAGTTCGAGGCGCCCGACCATCCGGCGGACATTGCCCAGCAGCGTCGTCCGGGCCTCCTGGAACGGGTCGGCCGGCGTGCTCTGGCCTGCCGCGAGGCGATCAACGCTGTGAAGAACATCGCTGAGCAGCCTGGGCACATCGGCTTCGCTGAGGGGTTGATCCGATGCTTCCTCGGCGGGAAGAACATCGACTCCGCTGAGCAGGTGCAGCGTCTGTGGCGGTGTATCCGCCCAGACCTCGGCCACGATCTCGGCATGACCGACATCGACGGCGCCGGCCTGCGCGAGGGCCGCGGTGTAGCGGTCGTACTCGCGCCAGGCCGATGGCTTGGCCCGGGCCCGTATCTTGGCTTCTTCCTTCTTCAGCTCGCGCTCGGCCATGTCCGTGATCAGGATGAGCTGCATCTCCTCGGTCGCGGCGGAAGCGCGGAACTTGGCGCCTTCGATTTCCGCCCGCTCGTGGATGGGCTTGGTGAAGTTGACCACGCTTTTGAGCGTGTAGTCCATGGCCCAGCCGGCCACGACGATGTAATAGGAGAGGATGACGAAGCCGGCGAGCACGCCCAGCCAGCCCACGCCGGCCCAGGCGGTGCGGCGGCCCTGGAGCCGCTCGAAGGCCACCACCGGCTGGGCCTGGGCGGCCCGGCCGATCATGATCTCGGCCATCATGATCGGGATGCCCACCAGGGCGATGCACACCAGGTAGATGATGACGAAGAGCCCGCCCCCGTTCTCGCCCGTGATGTAGGGGAACTTCCAGATATTGCCCAGCCCGACGGCGGAGCCGGCGGCGGCGAGGATGAACCCCACCCGGCTGCCCCATTGCGCTCGCGGTGATGCCATGGATCGCTCCTTGCTCTCACAGGTCGATGGGGCGGATAATACACGCTGGCGCAGCCTGACGAAAACGTTCTGCCCGCTGCCCTCTGGTCAGGGTCGGGCCCCGCACGCTACGATTGGCTGCCTATGAGGCCGTTCTCTCTCCGGTCCAACCTGAAGCGCGCCGTCATCGACGGCTTCATGCTGCCGCTGGGCCTCGTGCCCGGAGATATCCAGGCGCCGAACCAGGGCTACACCGTCGATTACACGCCCGGTGAGGACGACGAGCCGGACACCTACCTGTTTCATGTGGTCGTCTCCCATGAGCGACTGGGCCGGATCATCGATCGCGCCTTCAGCCTGCTGCCCGAAGAGGTGTACGGCATCGTGGAGATCGGTTCCCGCGATGCTTATCGGACGGCGGACGTTTACATGGCCCAGGAACCGGTCTCCGTCCGGGAGTTTCGGGCCGGTTGGAAACGTTACGAGGCGTTCCTTCTCGAGGACGGCTCGATCGCGGCCGGCGCCAACAGCGAGGAGCCGTTCCTCGAAGTGTTCCTGGATCAGTGGAAGGGCCTGTCGCTTCACGTGCCGCTGTCCATGCGCGACCAGATCGAGGAGATGCTCGCCGGCTTCGGCCTGACGGAGGTTCCATCGACCTGGCCGGCCATGGATGACCAGGCATCGGAGAAGGCGCTTCGCCTGCGACCCGTGCTCTCGCTGGAGGATGAGTACTCGCCGGATGTCGATGAGCTGCTGCTGCAGTTGCGGCACGCGTGGAAGCTGGAACTGAACGTGGACCCGGACACCAACGTGGACGAAGCCGGCCGTACGCTGGGCCTTACGCTCTGGCATGCCCTGGTCATCATCGAGTCGGTCGAGGATCCTGATGCCGGCGCTTACGTGTCGATCTGGGCCACCGCCGGCTCACTGGGTGAAATGGAGGAGCTGATCGATTCGGCCCTGGCCGGCTCGCCCACCTGGCGGTTCGTCGAGATCTATACCATTGACCGGGTGGCCTTCGATGAGCGGCCCGATGAGCTGGCCGACCTGCCCCCCAGGCGGGAGAAGGCCGACGTGCATCTGGTCTCCTTCGAGCGCTGGCCCGGGACGGCGGATACGCGCGAGCCGGGGGGCACGGCAGGGGGAAATGGCGGTGGCTGATCAGGCCGCATCAGCGACGGTGCACGAGAAGGAATGGTACATCGACGGCCTGCGCTTCTCCTGCAGCCAGTGCGGCAACTGCTGCACCGGCCCGCCCGGCGCCGTCTGGTTCAACGAGATCGAGGGCCAGGCGATGGCCGCCCTGCTGGGCCTGGATGAGGCAAGCTTCCGGCGCCGGTACGCCCGGCAGATCGACGGCAACTGGTCGCTGAAGGAACGGAAGACCGAGCACGGCTATGACTGCATCTTCCTGGACCGGTCCGGGCCGAAGGAGAAGACCGCCTGCCTGATCCATCCGGCGCGGCCGACACAGTGCCGGACCTGGCCGTTCTGGCCGGAGAACCTCACCTCGCGACGGGTCTGGCAGAGCATGAAGCTCGCCACGCCTTGTCCGGGGATGGATACGGGCCGGCTCGTGAGGATCGAGGAGATCCGCATTCAGCGAGACGCAGTCCGCGGCTGACCGGGCCGAGGTTTGATCCCCATTAGAAAGGCTCGTCCAGCGCTGCGCGGACGCGGTCGCACAGGTCGCCGATCGCCGCGCGGACGGTGGGGGTCATGGCGCCGCCGATGGTCAGCGCATCGGCGATCTCCACCGCGAAGATCCGGAAGTGACTCGGGAAGTCGAGCTTCAGCCCCTCGGCGATGGCCAGCAGCTCCGGCAGGCCCGCGTAATGCGGGGAGGGGGCGTAGACGGCGGAGAGCGATGCGGGATCGATCTCCAGGATCGTGCCCGGCTCGTGGGAGCCGGTCTGGATCGCATCGAGGAAAATCACCCGCTCGTAGCCGAGAAGATGATCCAGCAGGGCGATTCCATGCTCGGAGGTCTCCTTCACATCAGCCCGCTCGTTCAGCTCTTCGGCCAGGGCACGGGCGGCGAGGACGCCGACGGCGTCGTCGGCGAGAATGTCGTTGCCCAGGCCCAACACAAGCGTCTTCATCGCAGTCCTCTCAGAGCGCGATCACGCCCACCGGTCTGTGATTGTCCGGTGCGGGGGGGTGAGCGTGATCGGATTCTATCGGGGTCAGCGCGCCGCGCGGATCAGGAAGATGCCATCGGCTCATGGATCGCGGCGAACCTCCTGGACGAGTTCGTGATGCGGGTCGTAGACGCGCACGATCAGCGGCATCTGCCCGGGCAGGGCGTGGGTGGCGCAGCCGTGGCAGGGGTCGTAGGCGCGGAAGGCCATCTCGATCATGTTGAGAATGCCGTCATCGACCTTGCCCTCGTTGATGAGCGTGCGGGCGGCGCGATCCACGGACATCGCGATACGGGCGGCGTTGTTCTGCGTGGCGACGATGAGATTGGCCATCGTGATGATGCCGTTCTCATCGGTCCGGTAGTGGTGGAAAAGCGTGCCGCGAGGCGCTTCGACCACGCCCATGCCCTCGGAGGGCGTGGCGGTGGGGATGTTGCGAATGTGCTCGCCGATGAGCTCGCCGTCTTTGGCGATGTCGAGCATCATCTCCGCGGCGCTGAGCAGCTCGATGAGGCGGGCCCAGTGGGTGGCGAGGGTGAAGTGCACGGGCTTGCCGCCGAGGGTCTGGTAGAACTCCTCGAAGGCCTCCTGGGCCCTGGGGGTAGCCATGCCCTCGGAGGCATTGAGGCGGGCGAGGGGGGCGACGGCAAACACGCCGCTCTCCGGGCCTTCCTCGAAGCCCTTCCAGCCGACCTGCTTGAGATACGGGAACTTGATGTAGCTCCACGGCTCGACGTGCTCGTCGATCTGCTCGGCGTACTCATGCACGTCGAACTTGGTGAACTCGTCGCCCTTCGGATCGACGACGCGAAGCATACCGTCGTAGAAGTTGACGTGATCGTTCTCGTCCACCAGCCCCATGTAATACGTCCGGTGCGTGTAGCCCTCGCTGGTGATGTAGTCGACGTACTGCTTGTTGGCGAGAACGATGTCCCGCAGGAGCTGGAGGCTGAAGAGGCCGAACTCGATGGCGCGCTCGGAGATCTCGATGCACTGCTTCTGCTCCTCGGCGCTGACGCGCCGGGCCACGCCGCCGGGCAGGCCGAAGACGGGATGGATGATCTTGCCCGCAAGGGTGGTGATCATCTCCCGCACTTCGCGGCGCATGGCGATGACCTTCTTGCCCGCCTCGACGCCGACCTGTCCGATCACGCCGAGGATGTTGCGCTCGGCCTTGGGGGCGGTGGGGCCGACGACGAAATCGGGGCCGCCCAGGAAGTAGAAGTGCAGTGCGTGGTCCTCGAAGGTGAAGCCGTTGTAGCACCACTGGCGGATGAGCTGGCCCGTGTGGGCGCACTCCACGTGGAACAGATCGTCCATGGCCTTGGCCGCGGCCATGTGATGGGCCATGGGGCAGACGCCGCAGATGCGGCTGGTGATCTGGGCCGCATCCTCGGCGGGGCGTCCCACCAGGAACTTCTCGAAACCGCGCAACTCGGGCACCTGGAAGTAAGCCCGGTCGACATTACCCTCCTCGTTGAGGATGATATCGATCTTGCCGTGGCCTTCCAGGCGGGTGATGGGGTCGATGGTGACGTGGCGGACCATGGATCAAACCTCTCCATTGCCGTGAGTGATCCCACACTTGGCGAACAGCGTGGAATGGGGCAGTCCGTAGCGGTAGAAGGTGCCGGCGGGATCGGGGATCCCGTCCAGCATATCTTCGATCTCTTTCTCGTCGTTGGAATCGATCAGCGAGGCCAGGGCCGAGAGGATCGCCGTGCCGTGATCCCGCACGCGGCTGACCGGGCCCATGCAGCCGGTGCAGGGCATGTTGCCGTTGATGCACACGTGGTCGCATCCGGTTCGGGTGGCCGGCCCCAGGCAGAGCAGGCCCTGGGCGAGGAGGCACTTCTCATGGTCGATCTCGATCTCCCACGGCCGTTTGAAAGCCGTGATGAGCGGTTCGTCGGGCTTGGTGTCAATGCGCGGGCAGTCCTCGCAGAGGGCCTTGTCCGGTGCGAGGACGGACCCCTTCGGTGGCAGCTCGCCGGACAACAGCGCCTCGACGGCCGCCTTCAGCAGGGCCGTGGGAGGAGCGCAGCCGGGGATGTAGTAGTCCACATCCACCACCTGGTCCAGGGTCTTGACCTCCCTGTCCAGGGAGGGCAACTCCAGATCGCCTTCCGGCGCCTTGAACGCCGTTTGCGGGCGGTTGCCTTCGGGGTTGGCGGTGCTGGGGCTGTCGTGATAGACGAACTGCATGATCTGTTCGCGACTGTACAGGTTCGCCAGCCCGGGGATGCCGCCCAGATAGGAGCAGCTTCCGTAGGCGATGAGGAACAGCGATTTGCGCCGCAGCAACTCGGCCATCTCGCGCTGTTCGCTGGTGCGGATGGCGCCGTTGATGAAGCAGACGGTCATCTCGTCGTCTTCCATCGCCTCCACGTCCTGGCGCTTGAAGTCCATGGCCACGGGGAAGAACACGAAATCAATGGCGTCGACGACGCCGAGGATGTCCTCGGCGAGATCGACCACGGACTCCTCGCATCCGCCGCATGAAGCGCACCAGTAGAATCCGGCCTTCGGTTTGCTCATGACACGGCTCCTTCCGCCGCGGCCGCCAGGGGCTCTTCGGCGTCAACATCGACATCCGGCGCCGGGATGTGCTCCAGGTTCAGCGGGCCCAGCTTTCTGATCTGCTCGACCATTTCGTTGGTGACCTTCTGCACGCGGTCACCCTCCGAGGCGGCGATCCATTCCAGGCGGACGCGCTGCTCCTCGATTCCCATCTGGGCCAGCAGCCGCTTGAGGAGGCGGTATCGGCGCAGGCACTTGTAGTTGCCGGCCTGGTAGTGGCAGTCGCCGGGATGGCAGCCGCCGAGCAGCACGCCGTCCGCCCCGCCCCGCAGCGCCGCGAGGATGAACTGCGGATCGATCCGCCCCGAGCACATCACGCGGATCACCCGGGTGTTGGGGGCATACGTCATGCGCGACGTGCCCGCCAGGTCACTGGCGGTATAGGTGCACCAGTTGCAGAAGAAGGCGACGATGCGGGGTTCGAACTCCTCGGCGATCGGCAGGGAAACGTCTTCAGGCATAGGACAGGACCCCTTCGATTTCCTCGTAGATCTGCTCGTCCGTGAACAGGTTCTGCTGCGCTGCGCCCGACGGGCAGGCGGCCACGCACGTGCCGCAGCCCTTGCACAGCGCCTCGTTGATGACGGCGATCCCCCGTTCCTCATCACGTTTGATGGCCTTGAACGGGCAGAGCGGGATGCAGGTCTTGCACCCGCTGCATACATCTTCATCGATCCAGGCCGTGTTCGGCTCGATCTCCACGAAGCCCCTGTCCACCAGGGACAGGGCCTCGGCCGCCGCCGCGCCGGCCTGGGCGACCGTCTCGGGAATGTCCTTGGGGCCCTGGCAGGCGCCGGCGAGGAAGATGCCGTCGGTGAAGGTGGAGACCGGGCCCAGCTTCGGGTGACGCTCCAGGAAGAAGCCCTCGTTGGAGCAGGAGATGTTGAAGCAGCGCTGGATCTCGGGGGCATCGGCCTGGGGCTCCAGCCCCACCGCGAGCACCACCATGTCCACCGGGATCCGCCGGGCCACGCCCACCAGCGTGTCCTCCACCCGGATGATGAGCTTGCCTTTCTCTTCTTCGGTCATCGCCCAGTCGGTGACCTCGGCGACGCGCCCGCGGACGAACTGCACCCCTTCGGAGAGGATCTGGTCGTAGAACTCCTCGTAGCCCTTGAAGGCGGTGCGCATGTCCACGTAGAAGTTGAAGACCTCCGCCCCGGTGCGCTCCTTGATCAGGTGGGCCATCTTCAGCGCGCCCATGCAGCAGACGTTGGAGCAGTAGGGGTTGAATCGCCGGTCCCGGGAGCCGACGCAGTGGACTACGCCGACCACCTTGGGGAGGGTCCCGTCGCGGAGGATAAGCTCGCCGCCGGTCGGCCCCGAGGCATTGACCAGGCGCTCGATCTCCAGCGTCGTGTAGACGTTGGTGAACCGCCCGTAGCCGTACTGGGGGATGCGACGGGCATCGAAGACCTTGTAGCCGGTGGCGATGATGATCGCGCCCACGTCGATCTCGATGAGCTCGTCGGTCTGGTCGAAGTCGATGGCCGCCCGCTCGCAGGCCTCGACGCACGTCTGGGCGCACTTGCCCTTCATGAGCTGAAGGCATTGCTCGGGGTCGATCACGACGCACGCCGGCGTGGCCTGCGGGAACGGCATGTACACCGCCTTGCGCCGGGAAAGGCCGACGTTGAACTCGTCGGGCACTTGCACCTTGTCCTTCTTCAGCACGCAGGCCTCGACGCAGTCGTTGCATCCGACGCACAGCTTCTCCTTGACGTAGCGAGCCTTGCGGCGGACGGTCACCTTGAAGTTGCCCGTGAACCCGGCGACCTCCTCGACTTCCGAGTAAGTCCACATGTGGATGTTCGGGTGGTTCTTCACGTCCGACATCTTGGGCGTGAGGATGCACGCGGCGCAGTCCATGGTGGGGAAGGTCTTGTCGAACTGGGCCATGTGCCCGCCGATGGTGGGTTCACGCTCGACGAGAAAGACCTTCTTGCCCGCGTTGGCCAGGAGCAGCGCCGCATGAATGCCTGCGATGCCCCCGCCGACCACGAGCACATCCGGGTGCACATCGACCCGCTTGGTCTCCAGGGCCTTGGCCCAGGCGAGCCTGCGGACCGCGGCGGCGACCAGCGCCTTGGCCTTCCGCGTGGCCAGCACCGGGTCGCTGGTCACCCAGCTCACGTGCTCGCGGATGTTGGCCATCTGGCAGTAGAACGGGCTGAGTCCGGCGTCGGCGCAGGCCTTTCGAAATGTCTTCTCGTGCAACTGCGGCGAGCAGGAGGCCACCACCACGCGGTTGATGCCCAGTTCCCTGATGTCGTTCTGGATGAGCTCCTGGCCGGGATCCGAGCAGGCGAACTTGTAATCCCGGGCCACGGCGACCCCGGGCAGCTTCTGCGCAAAATCACGCGTGCTTTCCACGTTGACCTTGGAGGCGATGTTCGCCCCGCAGTGGCAGACGTAGACGCCGATGCGGAGGTCCTCGGGCGGTGCCTTCTTCTGCATGATCATGCCGGACTCCTTTACACGGCCGCCGAAGCCGATTTCAGCGGCACAAACAGACGATTCAGACCGAGCGCCCGGTCGTCGATGCCCATTGCCTTGCCTATGAGTTGCGAGAAGTAGACCACGGGGATGTCAACCTCAGATCCGAACATCGCGCTCATCTGCCGTTGATAGCATTCCAGGTTGAACTGGCAGAGCGGGCAGCAGGTGGCGATGACGTTGGCGCCGCGCTCCTTGGCTTCTCGGAGAAGAATGTAGCTCAAGCGCAGGCCGGCCTTCTCGATCGTACCCGTGAGGGAACCGCCGCAGCAGCGCGTTTTGAGCGGCCAGGGGACGGGTTCGGCTCCCATGGCCGCCAGCAGATCGTCCATCGTCGTGGGGTTGTACTGGTCGTCGAACGTGGCGTAGGGGCGGACCATCTGGCAGCCGTAGTAGCAGGCCACCTTGGACCCCTTCAGCGGCTCGACCACCTGTTGTCTGATGGCATCGATGCCGATGTCGTTGATGAGCACGTCCAGCGGGTGTCGCACGTGCACGTCGCCCCGGTAGCGCAGACCCGCCTGGCGCATGGCCTGAGAGATCGTGCGGCCGATCTCATCGAATTCCTGCATGTAGCGCTGCACCTTGGAGAGCACGAGGTAGCACGAGTTGCACGGGGCCACGAGGCTCACCGGTTCGCTGCCGGCGCTGTCCTCGGCCAGGGCGAGGTTGCGCGCCGCCAGGGCCAGCGCTTTCACCTCGTCGACCGCCATGTAGGCCGTGGCCCCGCAGCAGTTCCATCCATCCAGTTCCTCCATCGGGAACTGGAGTCGCCCGAAGACGGCGAGGATCGACTCTTCGTATCCCCTGCTGGAGCCTTTCAGCGAACAGCCAGGATAATACAGGTACTTCATGACAGGACCTCGTACGGGGAGAGCGTGTGGAGAAGGTCAATGAGGGCGGCGCGAGGCGCGAGCCGCTTCCACGGCGTCGAGCAGCCGGCGCATCTGATCGTGACCGCTGGACATGCGCTCGGTCTTCATCGACATGCGGCCCCGCCGCATCAGCTTCAGGCCGAGCCCCGCCTGGGTCAGGATCTTCATCGGGTTTGTCTTGAGCCAGACCCGGGCAACCGTTCGTCCCTCGTTGCTGCGGCCGGTCTTCATCACCGAGCGGAAGAACTCCTTGGCGAGCACGGGGATCGGGAGGTTCTTGGGGTATACCTTCTCGGCAATGGCCTTCTGCTTCAAGGCGTACATGATGTCGGTGATCCGCAACGACTTGGGGCATTCGACCGAGCAGGAGTAGCAGGAGGAGCAGAGCCAGATCGTGTTGCTGGCCAGCACGTCGTCCTTGAACCCGGCGCGGGTCATGGCGATGATCCGCCGCGGCGTCTGGTCCATGTAGACGCTCACCGGACAGGTGCTGCTGCACGTGCCGCACTGAATGCACTTGTAGAGGTCTTCACCCCCGGGGGCGGCCGCGACCTCCTTGCCGAAGTCGAGATCCAGTTCTTCCTGGTACCTGATCCTTCGCGATATCTTCAATCCGCTCATTCCAGCGTCCTTTTTCAAATGAGCGCGAACGATGTACACGCGGCCGAATTCTGGACATATTCACCCTTATGTCATGTATGAATCCTATAGGATCATCGGACGCGTGGCAATGGGTACTGTGGGATAGTGTAGAAGTTGTTGCCGAGGCGTGAATTGAGAGCGGATCGCAGTTGCGCCCTTCCCCGCCGGCCGCTCCCCGTCACGGCGAAGCGTGCCGACCAGCCCCTTGCCGGCCTGCCGCAGTGGGGCGGCATCACGGCGGGCGCCGTCGGAGCGGGCCGCTGCGCGGCACGTTCAAGGCGGTCCTTCCGTCGGCAGGGGGCGGGGAAACGAGCAGGGCCGCCCGCAACTGCGATCGGCCGTCGCGTTCTCTCGGATCGCGGTTGCCGCGTCGGCTGTTCGCCCGGCGCGGTGGCCGGTGCCGCTCAATGGATTCACGCATCGTCTCACGGAAATGTGATGACAAGTGCATCCGGTGCCGGCCGCAGACCGCGGAAATCATGACCGGCCGGATGACGTGCCGGCCGGGGGAATCCCGTCCGTCGCCGATGTTGCGCCCGGCCCGTGATGGTGGGCCGGGTGGCGCCGGCTGCCGAACAGCGCCTGCGATCGCCTTGAACCTGAAGGGCGATCGATCGGGAGATGGATGTTCCGCGGCTTCTCATGCCGCGGCTGCCGGGGAAGGCGAAGTCACCAAAGCTCTCTGGCTGGCGACACTGTCGAGGGCACGCGTCGGCAGGGCATCAAACGCGATGGCCTGCGAAGAACCACCCCTTGAGTGTGATCGATGTGTAACGGCGCATCAGCGCATCGCGCGCCGGCCTCATCCCGGAACGGGGGCGTTGAAAGGCGAGGGCAGAGTCCGGTAATGGCGGCGACGATGGGCCGAGTTTCGGACCTTTTTCTCTTGTCTTTCGCGCTTTCCATGGGTTATGCTTGGGGTTGTGCCGACGAGCGGCGCCGATGTTCATCATTGCCGCCGCTTGCCGCGGAAGTTGTAGGACCATGCAGGGTGCGCCGCCGGCCCGCTTCATGCCCAAAGGAAAAAGGAGTCAGGACGATGAGCAGTCATCCCCGCCTTACCCGGAGCGTTTTCTCGCTCAACCTGGTTTTGATGTTGACCACGTTCCTCAGCGCCGGCCTCGCTCAGGGTGCCGACCGGAAAGTGCTCCTGGAGAATTTTACGCGCGAGGGGTGAGCGTACTGCCCATATGTCGGCCGTGCGCTGACAAACCTGATCTTTGACTATCCTGACTCCCTCGTGGGCATTCAGATTCACACCAGCGGGCCCACCACCCCCTGGGGCATACAGCGTTCGGGCTTCTATGGAATTGGCGGCGTTCCCGATGTCTGGGTCGACGGCCTGACCCAGCTCACCGGCAGCTACCAGAACGACCAGTTGGACTACAACCGCATGCTCGGCGCGTGCCAGGCCCGCTGGTCGGACCCGACGGACGTGGTGATCGCGGTGTGGGGCGAGCAGATCGAGGATGCCACCTGGCTCTTCACGACGGAGATCGGCCTGGAGGCCGGCGCCGATCCCATGACCGTCCGGGTGCACATGGTCCAGGTGCTCTTCGACTATCCCTACTACGCTGATCACCGTTACAACAACTGTGTGCGGTACGGCGTGCAGCTCGGGCAGATCGAGCTGACGGCGGGCCAGAAGGAGACGCTGGAGCACCAGATCACCTTCGACGCCACAAGCTGGGCGAGCAAGGACAACATTCGCGTCGCCGTCTGGGCGGAGAAGCCTCTCGGAGGCGGGGCCAATGAAGTCCATCAGGCGGAGATCAGCTTCTACCCCTTCCCCGCGCCGCCCGATCCCTGCCCCTGGGACTTCGATGACGACAAGGACATCGACACCGCCGACCTGCTGTTCCTGCTTGGCGCCTGGGGCACGCCGGATGGCGATGTCAACGACGACGGCGTCACCAACACCAGCGACCTGTTGGAACTGCTGGCCTACTGGGGCGAGTGCCCCGCGCCGCCGTGTCCCTGGGATCTCAACGGCGATGGTGTGGTTGATGATGCCGACCGCGATATCCTCCTCGGACATTGGGGCGACTGCCCCGACCCGCCGGAGGAATGCCCGTGGGATATGAACGGCGATGGCGTCGTCGATGGCCTGGATCTCATGGAACTGATTGACCACTACGGACCTTGTCCGGAGTGATGGATGACCTCCCGGATGCGCCCGCTGCGCGTTCTTGACCATTGGCGGGCATCACCTGCTTGAGGTGATGCCCGCTTTTTTTCCCTGGCCGGCGGGGGCAGCGAGCGCCGCGCGAGGAGGCGCGCCGCATATCCGCCCCGCGCCTCACCGGCACTTGCCGAGCGGCTGTCAGGTTGCTGCACTGATCGGACAATCAGTGTCTTCTGATCGGCTCGAGAAAGCGGCACTCGCCTTCCACGACACCGGCCTCCCGGCCGGCTTCCTCCGCCTCCGGGGCGCTGTGAATTGCTGCGCCTTCTCGAGGCTCTCCACGTCGAACAGGAAGAACACTTCGTTGGGGTCGTCGATGCTGCGCCAGAATCGAATGAGCTTCAGGCCGGCGGTCCGGTGGGCGTCGGCGTGAGAATCGAACACGGCCTTCCATGCCTCGAAGTCGGCCACGCGGTTTCGGCAGAACATCTGGATTGGATCACTCCTGCAGAGCCGGCGTCTGTGAGGCCGGTGAGGGCACACAGTGCCCGGCTCGGTCGGCCGATTATTCTTCGCCGCGAGCGCGGCTCGTCAACCGTTGTGGCTCGTCAATCATCCTTGTCCCACGGGAGTGTCGGCAGCGCGAGCAGCGCCGCAACATAGCGCCCGTTGTCGAACGCGCGGTTCTCGCTCATGACGCCATGAATCTCGCTCACAACGACGCAGGCGATGAGATCCATCGCCTCGTCTTTGGAGTGACCTTCGGCTTGCAGACGGTTGAGCGTCTGCATCGTCTCCGGCGGGTTGTTCGCCGAGAGCTGGTTGCGGACGATGTCGAACACGGCCCGACGCAACCGCGGATTGACTCGTTCAGGCATCCGATCATCCCTTCGCTTCGGCATCGAACGCTCCTTGCTCAATCGCCGTTTCAGCGGCCGCAGGCGGGAGCGGAACTCCTGACGCTCCCGGCAGGATCATCCCGCGACGCGCGTGCAGGTCAGCCATAGCCTCTGGCGAAGTGCAGGAGGCCACCGCGGATGCGGTCGCCTCCTGTGCTGAGAATCGGGCTGGCGGGATTCGAACCCGCGACCTCTTGACCCCCAGTCAAGCGCGCTAACCAAGCTGCGCTACAGCCCGGCAGTCCTCAAAGCGGACAGGGTGGGATTCGAACCCACGGTACGGACATAAGCCGTACACGGCATTTCCAGTGCCGCTCCTTCAGCCGCTCGGACACCTGTCCTTGCCAGCGTGTAGTGTATCGGCATGGCGCGGGCGGACAAGCCGACAGATCAGGTCGTTGAGGGCGTGCTCGTGGTGGACAAGCCCGCCGGGCCCACGAGCATGCAGGTGGTGGCCGCTGTCCGCCGCCGGGCCGGGGGGATCCGGACCGGGCACGCGGGCACCCTCGATCCGCTGGCAACCGGTGTGCTCGTCCTCGCCCTGGGTCGTGCCACGAAGATCATCAGCCGGCTCATGGCCACTGAGAAGCGATATCGCACCACCATCGACTTCAGCGCCTTCACCGCCACCGATGACCGCGAGGGCGAGCGGCGGGAGGTGGCCGTCGCCGAGCCGCCTGTGGAGGGCGCGATCCGGTCCGCCCTGGCTCGTTTTACGGGCGAGTTTCTCCAGCGGCCGCCGGCCCACAGCGCGGTCAAGATCGACGGCCGCCGTGCCTACAAGCTCGCCCGGCGGGGCGAGGCGCCGGAAATCGAGCCGCGCCCGGTCACGGTTCATGCCATCGATCTGATCAAGTATGAATGGCCGTTCGTCGAGCTGGATCTGCGTTGCGGCAAGGGCGTGTACGTGCGGTCGCTGGCCCGCGACTTGGGCGAGGCGCTGGGCACCGGCGGCCATTGCGCATCAATCCGCCGCACCGCCGTGGGCCCGTTTACGCTCCAGATGGCACGGCCGGTGGATGATCTTCCCGAAGCGCTGACGGCGGTGGAGCTGCTGTCGATCGAAGAGGCCCTGGCCATGGTGCGAGGCGAATCGCGGGCCGGCTGATCTGGCTGGCGAAGCACTCGGCCGACCTTTACGTCTCTGCCGCGGCCTCGGCGGCGGCTTCTTCGCCCGCCGCCTGTGGCGCCTGGCGCTTGCGCTGCTTCTCCAGCCGGTTGATGTGGATCATGAGCAGGATCATGCCGGCCAGCAGCAGCACATCGGCGATGTTGAACACCCAGGGAAAGAGCTCCCAGTTGTGCGTGCCCGGCCAGGTCCAGCCGAAGGGCAGGCGCCGGCCGGGCAGGATCTGGAGGAAGTCGCGCACGCGGCCGAAGGCGATGCGGTCATAGAGGTTGCCCAGCCCGCCGGCCAGGACCAGGGCAATGGCCACATGCGCCAGCCGGCTGCGACGGGTGGTGAAGCGGCCGAAGATGAGCAGGCCGGCGGCGAGCGCGGCGAACGTGAAGACGATGAAGAACCAGCGCTGGTGGGCCCCGATGCCGAAGACCGCTCCCGGGTTGAGCACCAGCTTGAAACGCAGCAGTCCCCACGGCAGCAGGGGCCGGCCGCGTTGCCGCCAGTCGATGGGGTTGTGATCGGGATCGGCCAACAGCGCGCTGCGGTCGAGCACGACGGGCTGGCCGGCGACGGTGCGAAAGCTCCAGGCCTTGGAATACAGGTCCGCGCTGAGGCCGAGGGCAAAGACGCACAGCAGCGTCAGCCACGCCGCAGGCGAACGACAGGCCCGGCGGGGGGCGGGCTGATTCGGCTGCGGTTCACAGAACATCAGGTGGGCCACTGCCCTTCGAGGGCTCGTGCGGCTTCGATGGTGTACTTGGCCCATGGTTTGGCGTTGAGGCGGGCCTTGGGGATCGGCTTGCCGGTCATCTGGCAGACGCCGTAGGTCTTGTCGGCGATGTGTCTGAGGGCATCGTCAATCTCGCGGAGGCGCTGCCGCTCCGTCTCCGCCAGGCCGAGCATGAAGTCCTGGTCGTAGGTGTCGGTGCCGATGTCGGCCATGTGAATGGGCAGGTTGGAGAGGTTTCCGACGCGGGCCTGGAGAGCCGCCGTCTCCATGGCGCTGAGGTCGCCGACGAGCTCCGCTCGCTTGAGCAGCAGCAGATCGCGATAATAGCGCAGTTCCTTGGCGGTGAGCTTGGTCTTGATGGGCTTGGCGTCCTCCGGTGGCTGCACCACGTCGGTTTCCGCCTGCTTCGGCGCGCGGCTCTTTCGCGTGAAGATCTGGCCCTTGGTCGAGATCATGCGGACGCGGCGGCCGTTGATGAAGACATAGCCCTCCGCATCGGCCTTGGCGGCGCTGGCGGCCTCCGCCACGGATCGCGCGCCCAGCGACTTGCTGCGCGCTGCCGTCTTCTTCTTCTTCTTCGACACCTTGGCCGCAGCGGTCTCTTTCTTGGCGGTGGTCTTCTTGGTCACCGTCTTCTTGTTGCTGCTCTTCTTGGTGGCGGCCTTCCTGGCGTCCTTCTTCTTGGCCGTCTTCTTCTTCGTCGAAGTCTTCTTCTTTGTCGAAGTCTTCTTCTTGGTCGAGGTTTTTCTGGACGCGGTCGTCTTCCTGCTTCCGGCTGAAGCGGCGCGCGACGCGACCTTCTTCCCGGTCTTCGTCTTTCGCTTCGTCACGGTCTTCTTCTTCGAGGACTTCCTGGCCACGGCCGGATTCCTTACGCCGCCCGCGGGCAAAACCCCTGTCTCAAACGCGCTTACAGACCGCCTGCCGGGCTGAATCCGTCTATCGTATGGCCGGGGGCAAGGGGCGTCAATGCCTCCGCCGGCCCATCCCGCCGCCCCGCCGAGACAGGATCTCGGGCCCTCAAGCCTCCCCGTTCGGGGCCCGGCATCGGCGGCGGCGAAGAGGCGGCGGAGGCAGCTCCACAGAGCGAGACCAGCGAACGCGCTTCCGCTGATCGGGCAGGTCCGCGCCCATCAGCCTCCGGTCAGAGCGCCGATCTTCCGCAGTTTCTCATAGCGCAATCGGACGAGCGTCTGCGGCTTGAAGCGTTTCAGTTCGCGGAGGCGATCGACGAGCCAGCGCTGGAGGCGATCGGCCGTCTCGGCCGGCTTGCGGTGGGCGCCCCCGAGCGGTTCCTCAATCACATCGTCGATCAGCCCGTGGGCGAGATTATCGGCGGCGGTGAGCGAGAGGGCCTGCGCCGCGGTGCTGTTCGTCTGCTCGTTGGCTTCCTTCCACAGGATCGCCGCGCAGCCCTCCGGGCTGATCACCGAGTACCAGGCGTACTGCATCATGGCCACGCGGTCGCCCACCGCCAGGCCCAGGGCGCCGCCCGAGCCGCCCTCGCCGATGATGACACAGATGATGGGCGTGGCCAGCCGGCTCATCTCGCGCAGGTTCATCGCGATCGCCTCGGCCTGGCCCCGCTCCTCGGCCTTGATCCCCGGGTAGGCCCCCGGCGTGTCGATGAACGTCACCACCGGCAGGCGGAACTTCTCCGCCAGCTTCATCTTCAACAGCGCCTTGCGGTAGCCCTCCGGATGGGCGCAGCCGAAGTGGCAGGCGATCTTCTCCTGCGTGGTCTTGCCCTTCTGATGGCCGACGATCATGACCTTGTGGGGGCCGATACGGCCGAAGCCGGTGATGATCGCCGGGTCATCGCCGAAGTGCCGGTCGCCGTGCAGCTCGCGGAAGTCGCGGCAGACCATCTGGATATAGTCGGAAGTCTGCGGCCGATCGGGGTGGCGGGCCACGCGCACCGTGTCCCAGGGGCTCAGGTCGCCGTAGATCTTGGCGAGCATGCTGTCGCGGCTCTCGCGGAGTTGCCGCAGCTCGTCGGCGTAGGCGCCGGCCTCCTGCCGGGCCTCCAGCGCCTCGATCTGCGCTTCAAGCTCGAGCACGGGCTCCTCGAAGGCGAGCATGTACCGGTAGCCGTTTGTGTTGGCCATGGACGGACGGTCCCTCGCGGTCGGATCGGCGATCGGGTAATCATCCAGTGTATCGCCTTCCGCGACGGGGAGACAGCCACGGGTGTCGATGGACCAATGGAGCCGCCCGGCTGTGGGCGGGAAGGGCCACAACCGCTTCCCCGCGGCCTACAATGCCCTCTTTCCCTCGTTTTCGGCTTATTGATGTTGGAGAAGGCGCCATGCCCAATGCAATCTACTCCGTTCCCGCGCCCGGCAACGAGCCGGTCCTCGGCTATCTTCCCGGCTCGCCGGAGCGGGCGACCCTCCAGGCGGAACTCAAGCGCCAGGCGAGCGAACAGATCGAGATCCCGCTGATCATCGGCGGCCAGGAGATCCGCACCGGCAACACGCAGCCCGTGGTTATGCCGCACGATCACGGCCACGTCCTGGCCACCGCGCACCTGGCCGGCGAGAAGGAAATCGCCATGGCGGCCGACGCGGCGGTGGCCGCGCATCACGCTTGGTCGCGCATGCCCTACGAGGCGCGGGCGGCGATCTTCCTTCGCGCCGCGGAACTGCTCGCCGATCCCTGGCGGATGAAGGTCAATGCCGCGACCATGCTCAACCAGTCCAAGACCTGCCACCAGGCGGAGATCGACGCGGCCTGTGAGCTCATCGACTTCTTCCGCTTCAACTGCTGGTACATGAAGCAGATCTACGAGCAGCAGCAGCCGCCGCTGAGTCCGGCGGGCGTGTGGAACCAGGTCGAGTGCCGTCCGATCGAGGGGTTTGTCTTCTCGATCACGCCGTTCAACTTCACCTCCATCGCCGGCAACCTGCCCTCGGCACCGGCGATCATGGGCACCACCGGCGTCTGGAAGCCCTCACACAGCGCCCGGCTGAGCGGGTACTGGCTCATGAAGCTCCTCCAGGAGGCGGGGCTGCCGGACGGCGTGATCAACTTCGTGCCCGGCTCGGCCAGCGCGATGTGCAAGCAGTACTTCACCCATCACGCCTTCGGCGGGATTCACTACACCGGCTCCACCGCGATCTTCCGCACCATCTGGACCAACATCGCCAAGAACATGGCGAAGCTGCGCGACTATCCGCGCATCGTCGGCGAGACGGGCGGGAAGGACTTCATCGTCGCTCATCCCTCCGCCGATCCGAAGGCCCTCATCGCCGCCATCGTCCGCGGGGCCTTCGAGTACCAGGGGCAGAAGTGCTCGGCGGCCAGCCGCGCCTACATCGCCCGCAGCCTGTGGGACAGGATCCGGGAGCCTCTGCTCGCAGAGATCAAGACCATCAGGATGGGCGATGTGACCGAGCTCACCAATTTCATGGGCGCGGTCATTCACCAGGATGCGTTCGACAAGTCCAAGGCCTTCATCGAGCGGGCCAAGGCGTCATCGGACGCGGAAGTGTTCGCCGGCGGGGGGTGCGATGACAGCAAGGGCTACTTCGTCGAGCCCACGATCATCCTCACCACCAACCCGAAGTACGAAAGCATGGTCGAGGAGATCTTCACGCCCATCCTCACCGTGTTCGTGTACGAGGATGCTGACTACGAAGAGGCGCTGAAGCTCTGCGATTCCACCAGCGAATACGCCCTGACCGGGGCGATCTTCGCCAACGATCGGCAGGCGGTCGAGCGGGCGCTGGATGCGCTTCGCTACGCGGCGGGGAACTTCTACATCAACGACAAGCCGACCGGGGCGGTGGTGGGTCAGCAGCCGTTCGGCGGCGCGCGGGCCAGCGGCACGAACGACAAGGCCGGCAGCGCGCTCAACCTGCTGCGCTGGATGAGCCCGCGAACGGTAAAGGAGACCTTCAGCCCGCCGCGCGATTACCGCTACGGTTTCCTGGCCAAAGACTGACGCCGGCGGCAACGAGTCGACGACAACGACAAACGCCCGCGGACTCGAGCCGCGGGCGTTGTTCTTGCGTTCCTGATTCCTGTGCTGAGAATGTCCGCACGACGCGGAGCGTCGTGCCACCACCGCGCGCCGGACCCGGTCAATAGTCCCGCCGGACGAAGATCCAGCAGGCAAGCGCGAGGACGACGGCCTCGAAGAGGAGGGAGGTGCCCAGCACGTACCACAGCGAGCGCGCGGTGTATTCATCCTCCAGACGCTGCCGCACGCGCCGATCGCGGCTGGTGTCGGTGCTCATGAAGCCGCCGGAGGAATCCCGGCTCACGTTGCCGGTGAACAGATCCATCAGGTTGACATCTGTTTCGCGCTTGAGCGCCCGGTCCAGCAGGGCGATCGTCTCGCTCGTCTTGGGCAGGATGACCTGGATTGTCCTCACGCCCCCGCGCCACGGCGTGAGTTTGCCGAGCATCCGTTCCACGTCGCCATGCTCCTTCTGGATGTTGCCGAGCTCCGTCTCGACGCGGGCGAGCGCAGCTTCGTTTTCGTCGTTCTCCTGCCCTCGCAGCTCGTCGCGGCGCGTCTTGAGTTCCGTGATTCGCTGCTCGTGGTCGTCCATCTGCACCGCCACCTCCGTGCTGACCAGATTCAGGATGATCTCGGTCTGGTTGATGGCATAGAGGCCGAACCACAGGAGCAGCGTCAGCAGCAGCGCCGCCAGGGCCGAGCGCGTCCAGACCCCGATGAGCGTGCAGACGGAGAACAGGTAGCTGTAGAACGCGACGACGATCGGGATCGCCAGGAAGATCTTCCAGTCCCAGTCGGCCAGCCGCCATCCCATGCACAGAAACACGCCGGCGCAGAACAGCGTCACCTGCAGCAGCACGAACAGCAGGCTGGCAATGTACTTGTAGAAGAAGAGCCGCACACGGCCGATCGGCTTGGACAGCACCACGTCGATCGAGCCGCCGGCGATGAAGTCGGGGAAGACCGAGGCGGTGGAGATCAACGCCAGGATGGTGGCGACCCACGCCAGCCAGATGGGCACGACGAACGTTGAGAAAATCCCGCGATAGAGCAGGGCGGCCATCGGGCTGCCCTTCACCAGCACATCGTTCTCGATGTGCCACAGGCCGAAGAACATGAATACCCCGCGGTCGTCAAACCCCATCGAGGCGTACACGAGCACGAACATCGCCGACAGGACGAGGATCGCCCAGAACAGCTTCTTGCTGTTCAGCTCGCGGTAGGCATCGCGGAGCATCGCGAGAAAGACCGTCATCGGCCGGCTCCTTTGCCGCCGGCGCCGCCGGGCCGCCTGGCCCCCAGCGCCATGATCCGCCCCGTCTGCGGGTCCGTCACCGCCCGCATGAACAGATCCTCCAGCGTTTCCCGCACGGGGCGGATGGAGATGATCGTGCGCTGCTCGCCGCGCAGGCGATCGATGATCGGCTGCACCGATTGCGGTTCGGTGCTGATCATGATGAGCCTGCTGCGGTCATCGCCGGCCGCCTCGACACGCACCGATGCAGGCTCACCGGCCCAGTCCGGGGGCGGCCCTTCGATGAGGATCTCGTAACGCCGGCTCTCGGCGGTCAGGTCATCCAGCGTGCCCTGCTGCACGACCAGGCCCTGCACGAGGATCGCCACGCGGTCGCAGACCATCTCCAGCTCGCTGAGCAGGTGGCTGTTGAGGAACACGGTCTTGCCCTGCTCGCGAAGCCGGACGAGCACATCGCGGATGTCGCGCCGGCCGACGGGATCGACACCGTCGGTCGGCTCATCGAGGACGATGAGCTCCGGATCGTTCATCAGCGCCTGGGCGAGGCCGATGCGCTGCTGCATGCCCTTCGAGTAGGCGGAGACCTTCTTGTCGGCCCAGTCGCTGAGGCCGACGAGCTCGATGAACTCACCGGCCCGGGCCTTGCGCACCTTCCGGGGGACCCGGGCCAGGGCGGCGTAGAACTCCAGCACCTGCCGGCCCGTCAGGTAGGCGGGCAGCCGGTGGTGCTCCGGCAGGTACCCGACGCGGGCGAGCGTGCGCTTGTGCCCGATGGGTTTGCCCAGCAACGTGCCGCTGGCGGCCGTGGGCCGCACCACGGTCATCATGATCTTCACCAGCGTGCTCTTGCCCGCGCCGTTGGGCCCGAGCAGGCCGAAGATCTCGCCGCCATGCACCTGCATCTCGATCCCACGCAGGGCATGCACCCGGCCGCTGAAGACCTTCTTCACATCGTGCAGGTCGATGTCGTACTGGCCGTTGGCTGCGCTCACGAGGATCCTTCTTTCGGCTCAGGGAGCCGCGGGTGCTGAGTTTATCCGGTTTTGCCGGCCGGCGTTTCAGAGGCGGCGACGCGTGACGGCCGGTCGATGGATCGCCGCCGCGGCTCTATGCTCTGTGCGATGTATCGGACGCTCCGCGATTTTCTCGCCGCGCTGGAGACCGCCGGCGAGCTGCACCGGGTCACCGCCGAGGTCTCGCCCATCCTCGAGATCAGCGCTGTCGCCGATCGGCACGCCAAGCGCCCGGCGCCTTCGGTGAGCGAGGCGGCGCGGGCGTTCGATCCACTGCACTACCGGTCGGGCGGGAAGGCGTTGATCTTCGAGAACGTCGCCGGCTGCGACTTTCCGCTGGCGATCAATGTCTTCGGCTCCTACCGGCGGATGGAGATGGCGCTGGGCTGCGCCGATCGCGGCGGGTTCGATGCCATCGCGCAGCGCCTGGGGGAGCTGATGAAGCCGCAGCCGCCGCAGTCATTGGCCGATCTTCTGAGCAGGGCGCGGAAGTTCCTGCCATTGCTCCGCGCCGCCCCGCGCCGCGTGCGGCGGGGCGCATGCCAGGAGGTGGTTCGTCTCACCGAGCGCGGCGAGGTGGATCTGCGGCGCCTGCCGCTCATTAAGTGCTGGCCGCATGATGGCGACCCGCGCTCCTGCGGCTATGACATCTCCCCGGAGGAGGCGGGGACAGCGCGCGGGGAGGGGCGCTACATCACCTTCGCGGGCATGCACACCATCCACGCCGACGATGTCAGCGCGCGCCGCCCCGCGAGCCACAACATCGGCGTCTACCGCTCCCAGCTCGTCGATGAGACGCACCTGGTGATGCACTGGCACATCACCCACGACGGGGCCGCGCACTGGCGATCGTGGAAGAAGCTCGGCGAGCCGATGCCGATCGCCATCTGCTTCGGAGGCGAACCGGTGCTGCCCTATGCCGCGACGGCGCCGCTGCCGCCGGGGCTGAGCGAGCTGCTCATGGCCGGCTTCCTCAACGGCAGAGGCATCCCGATGGTGAGGGCGAAGACGGTTCCGCTCTGGGTGCCCGCCAACAGCGAGATCGTCATCGAGGGCTACGCCAGCACCAACTGCGGCGGCATCGGCTGGGATCCGGCCGGCGCCGAGCCGCTCGGGCCCGGCGCGGCCTTCGAAGGACCGTTCGGCGACCACACCGGCTTCTACTCCCTGCCCGATCGCTATCCGCTGGTGGAGGTGACGGCGATCACGCACCGGCGCGATGCGATCTTTCCCGCCACCATTGTCGGCCTCCTGCCGCAGGAGGACTACTACCTGGGCAAGGCCACCGAGCGCATCTTCCTGCCTCTGCTGAAGACGCTTGTTCCGGACATCATCGACTATCACCTGCCGATGTTCGGCTGCTTCCACAATTGCGTGTTCATCATCATCGAGAAGGCGTATCCGCTACAGGGGAGGAAGGTGATGCACGCGATCTGGGGGGCCGGGCAGATGGCGTGGACGAAGATGATCATCGTGGTGGACAATGATGTTGATGTGCATGATGAGGAGGCGGTCCTGCGCGCGATGTTTGCGCGATGCCATTTCACGCGCGACGTCGAGCTCATCAACGGCCCGCTGGACATCCTCGATCACGCCGCTCCGCGCCTGGGGGCCGGTCACAAGATCGGCTTCGATGCGACGCGCACGATCCGCGGCGAGGAGGTCGCAGGCATCGCCGCCGACGTCGTGCCGGAGACGATCGATATCGACCAGAGCCGCTTGCGGCTTCGCGCCCTCATCGGAGACCACAGCATCCGCGATCTCGCCGTTCCCGCCTTCGGCGCCGGGCGCTGCGTCTTCCTCGCCGTGGAGAAGACGGCCCCCGGAGAGGGGCTCGCCGCCCTCGAGGCGGTCCGGGATGCCGCGCCGACCGGGGCCGACTTCATCATCGCCGTCAACAGCGCTGTCGATCTCGACAACTGGGAAGATGTGTTCTTCCATCTCTGCGCCAACGCCGATCCGGGGCGCGACATGGTGCGCGATGGCCATCGACTCGGCTTCGACGCGACGACGAAGATGCCCGGCGATGAGCGCCGCGGGCAGCCGGTGGGAATCTACCCGCCGATCCTGGAAATGGATGAGGAGACGTCGCGGCGAATCGATGCCCGTGCCGCCGAGTTCGGCCTTCCCTGAGGCGTCGCTGCGCGCCGATGAAAAAAGGGCGACCGAGAGGTCGCCCTGTTCCTGGATGTGTTGGCACCGATCCTGCGCCGATCGAATGATCAGCGGCGTCGACGGCGAGCGGCGAGCGAGGCAAGGCCCAGCAGGGCCAGGGCGCCGGGAGCCGGGGAGTACAGCTGGAACGAATGCTGATATCCGTTGGCCGCCCAGTTCCCCTGGTTCATGTAGTCCTCGTGGCCGCTGTAGGTGGCGTTGGAATACGTCGTCGACCAGTACAGGTCGTCGCGGACGAGCCAGTCACTGGCCGCGTGCAGGGCCAGCCAGTAGGTCGTGCCGCCGCTGACGGGCACGCCGCCTGCGCCGAAATCGAACGTGAAGTCGTAGAAATCCCATCCTCCGCTGTTCTGATCGAAGACGGGGTTCACGTTCTGCGCAGCGCCGCTGGCGTACAGCGAGCCCGGCGACCCGCCGGCGTCGTTGTAGATCCACCAGTCCAGCGTTCCATCCCAGTTGTTGAGCTGGTTGAACGTCAGCATCGAGAAACCGGCGCTGCCCAGGATGGTGTCACTGGCGAGCTGGAAGTCCTCGGCCTGGGTCCACATCGTCATCTCGTGGCCGTTGGCATAATCCGGCAGGCCGTTGTCGTAGACCAGGCCGGCGCTTGCCGCGCTGGCCATCGCCAGCGCAGCGAGAACAGGTATGAATCTTTTCATCGCATGTTTCCTCCTGACTTTGGTGTTCGTGAGAGCGTTGCTCCGCAGTTCACTGCCGAAACGAGCGGCGCACAGAGGCCGCCAAAAGACAAGAGAGCCTGTCAAGGCTCTCCCTCTTCGCGCTCTCTGGTGTCAGCAGGCGCTTCATAAGCGAGGCGCCTTCAAAGACAGAAGAGAGCCGGACGCGGCTCTCTCTTCACTTCACTCTCTCTTGTTCCCCTTCCTCGCCGCCGAAGCGCCTGCCGCGCTGCCTCGACAACGCGAAAGAGAGCCGCCGACGGCTCTCTCTCTCATCACTCTCTCTTCTCTGGTCGGTTGAGTGGCTCGGCGCGGCCCGAACCCGGCGACGGGGGGCAACTTCACCCGCCGCCTGAATGTGGGCGTATCCTACTGTCAGCGCGCTGGCACGCAAGAGGCGATGTGGACAACATTCGCCCTCATCTGCTCGCCAGTCTTTCCCGACGGATATCCTCAGCGCTCCGCCTCCTCATGCCGCTTCACAATCTCCTTTTCGAAAAGGATTTAGCGCGGAGGCCGGCTTGTTCTTGCGCCCGCCGCGCCATGGCGTTTTCTTTTGCCATACTTCTCAAACGATGTTGATAACTGCGGCCCGACTGGCGGCGGGCTCCTCCGTTGGCTTTGGGTGGAGCCCGTGCACTGCGACGACGGGATCGAGCCGGCTTGTATCGTTCGGCCGGGGAAGGCCAATTAGCAGGACCGCCGTCAGCGCGTTCAGGGAGCGGCGGATGCGGCCGCGCGCCGTTCCGGCAGATGCTCGCGCTTCAGGAACAGGTAGTACAACTTTCCCTCGGCGTACTGCCCACCGGCGAGAATCTCGGCGCTGGGGCCGATGCCCATAAAGATGTCCGCCCGGCCGGGCGCCTGGATCGCCCCGCCCGTGTCCTGGTCAAGCATGAAGCGCAGGAAGCAGCGTGGGCCGGAGGCGAACGTCACCGCCTCGGTGTCCACCAGCACGATCCCCCCGCGCGGGTAGATCTTCTTGTCCGTGGCCAGCGAGCGCTCGGCGGTGACCTTCACCCCCAGCGAGCCGGCCGGCCAGTTGTCCCCTTGATACTCCGTGAAGAAGACGAAGTTCTCATTCTTCATCATCAGCTCCTGCACGCGCTGCGGTCGGCGCGCGTGGACGCGGCGGATGGCCGCGAGGCTGACCGCGTCGCGCGTCAGCAGGCCGGCTTCGACCATCGCCTGCCCGAGGCTCGCATACGGCCGATCGGTCTTGCCCGCGTAGCCCACGTACATCACGCTCCCGTCGGTCAGGCGCAGCTTGGCCGATCCGTTGATGTGAATGATGTAGGCGCTGAGGGCATCCTCCAGCCAGACCACCTCGCGGCCGGCCAGCAGGTTCGATGTTTCGATCTCGCGGCGGGTGTGGTAAGGCACGACAGCGCCGTCCGCCGTGCGCCTTCCCTGCGGCTCGCCGGTTACCGGGTCGGTGACGAGATCGTCCGGTCGCAGGTAGAGCGGGTGGGCAAAGCGGCTCTTCCTCGTGCGCGAAGCCTGGAAGATCGGCGAGTAATAGCCGGTGAAGAGGACGATGCCCTGGCCGTTGTAGCCCACGGATTCGTAGACATCGAACAGGCGCTTCACCTCGGCGACGAAGGCCGATTCGCTCGGCGATTGCTCGAGCAGATCGAGCATCGCCAGCACGCTCTGGCGAGCCTGTTCGTGCGTGATCCCTTCGAAGGGAAAGAACTGCCGGCTGGAGGGGGCGGCGAACCACTTCACGCTCTCTTCCATCGCCCCCAGCAGCAGGGCATCGCGATCGCGCCACGCCCGGCCCAGGTCCGGGTAGCGGCCCTCATCCGTCACCAGCCGCAGGGCCGACTGCCCCGCCGGCAGGGGGCGGCCGTAATCCGGCCTTGGCGCCGCCACCGGCCCTTCCGCGGTTTTTTCCGTTGCGCATCCAATCAGGGAGGCGATCTGCACGATAAGGAGAAAGCTGATGAGCAGGATTCGTTGCATGATCGGGAAGCTCTCCGATGGGGTCCGGGGGCGGAGGATGCCGGTTCCTTTGATCGTCCGGCGGGCCGTCGCTGCGCCAACAGTGGGCCGATCGGCCCCTTTCCGAGGAGCCAGGGGCGGCCCTTCCCCTGCCCAGGGTGCTATTGCCGCGGCCGGCGGCTAGAATGAAATGGAAGCGAGAGGGGTGATTCGGGAACAAAGTGACATGATCGACACGACGGGCTGCAACATCACGACGCTGGCCTTCGGCATGCCCGGCGGGACCGAGTGGATCATCCTCCTGGTTCTCGGCCTGCTGATCTTCGGTCGGCGGCTGCCCGAGGTGGGTCGCAGCCTCGGCCGGGGCATCGTCGAGTTCAAGAAGGGCATCAAGGGCGTGGAGGACGAGATCGAGGATGCCAGTTCGGCCAAGC
>Ga0272441_10000669_pt1 | contig 76358 bp, 69 predicted proteins | sample SSMProp6N_FD_193582 | JGI IMG/M metagenome (GOLD analysis project Ga0272441, IMG submission 193582) | Marine sediment archaeal communities from Little Sippewissett salt marsh, Falmouth, MA, United States - SSM-Prop-6N | ecosystem: Environmental > Aquatic > Marine > Wetlands > Sediment ...
ACTTCGATGTCGTCTCTCCGCATCCTGGTGGTGCAGCAGCTGCCAAGGGTGAGGTTGTTCGCCTATTAAAGCGGATCGTGAGATGGGTTTAGACCGTCGTGAGACAGGTTTGTTGCTAACTTCTAGAAGTGTTTGATGCCTGAGGGGAAAGACCCCTTAGTACGAGAGGAACAGGGGTCTGCAGCCACTAGTTTACCAGTTGTCCGACAGGGCAGTGCTGGGCAGCCACGCTGTAAGGGATAAATGCTGAAAGCATCTAAGCATGAAACCCACCTTAAGACGAGGCATCATAGAGCTCGAATAAAAGATTCGTTTGATAGGGCTAGGGTGTACGCATGGAGCTTCGGCGACATGTTCAGCCCGTAGCTACTAATCGCTCGTTTTCTGACTCAATCGTTAAACAGGTTTGCGTTAAAATCATTCATATATGTAATCGAATTCACATGATGGTTTGACGGTCATAGCGGTAAGGAAACACCTGGTCTCATTCCGAACCCAGTAGTTAAGCTTACCTGCGTGATACTTGGTACTATGGTGCGAGAGCCCATGGGAAAATTACCCTCCTGAGAGGGCTTGAACCTTTGGCCTAGGAAGAGAGCTTCGGTTTAGTTCTTCGGAACTTTTTCGCGGTAAACTCTTCTGCTTGAAAGTCATCCGTTCTCGGCACGCTGTCAAACCATCTTATCTTCACTTTTTGAAAAATATAATATGTATATAATTGATTAATTGGATTTGTATGAGTTTGAATGATAAATCATTTGAAAATATGTTTTTTTCAATTTTTAATCCTAAAAAAAATGAGAAAATTTTACTGGTTTATGATAAACCAACAAATAAGATTAATGATAATATAAAATGGAAAGAAAGAAGAGAACTTATTAAAAAATGGTATGAATATTTATTAAAGTTAGGAAAAGGAAAAGGATTTTTTGTAACATTAGATTCATTTAGTTCAATTGGAGAAAATAATAAATTATTAAACATAAAAAATAGATTAAATTTTTCAAAATATAATATTATTATTGCAATGACAGAATTTTCAATTACAACTACCCTAGTAAGAATTGCAAGAGAATATCCAGATACCATTAGATGTGCAAGTATGCCTCTTGCTGAAGAACGAATGGAAAAAACTGTTTTCAATATCGATTATAGTAATGTGAAAAAATATGCAAAAAATATTAAGATCTTGTTACAAGAAAGTAATTCAGCAACCATATATTTTTCAACAGATGATTTTCTTATAATAGATTTAAGAAATAGAATAGCTGGAGTTGATGATGGAGATTGTACAAAACCAGGTAAAATTATTAATTTACCAAGTGGTGAAGGATTCATAGCGCCTTATGAAGGAGTTGATGATGAGAAAAAGGAATATAATAAAAGTAAAACAAAAGGAATCCTACCATTAATGTATAAAAATCAAATAATTAAAGCAGTGGTTGAAGAAAATAATATTATATCATTTAATGGACCCGTTGATATTATTAATGAATTAAATGACTTTTTTGAAAAGCATCCTTTTAGAAGAAATATTGCAGAGCTTGGGATAGGTTGCAATCCTAAAGCTACCGTTTCCGGAAATTTCATTGAAGATGAAAAAGTAGGGTTTCATATTGCATATGGAACAAGTAGTCATATTGGTGGAAAAATTACTAGTGATATTCATAAAGATATTGTCTATGCAAAAGGTTGTCCTATTGAAGCTGAAAAAGTTATCCTTCATCAAAAGAATAAGGATATTGTCATCATTAAAGATTCAATGGTACAATATGATTTGTTAAATAGATGATACATTTTTATTTTTTATGTAATTTATGAATGATATAAAAAATTACAATAGTTGGTCCTAAGACCCAGGTTCCATAGAGGAATGCTCTATTGAAATCAAAGATATTGATTAATGTTCCACTAATTGAACCACCTGCTAATTCTCCGATATTTAATGCGGCCATAAAAATGCCAAATTGTGTTGCCGCTATTCTATGATTGGTTTTATCCATACTTAAGGCAAAAACAACCGCGAACAATCCACCAGTAAGAAAACCAAGTATTGCATAGATAATAGTAAGGGTAAAAGCCGAGTTAATAAAAATGAGAAATCCGGTTATAATCATTGTTATAAGAATATTAATAAAAATTATTTTTTTTCTCCCCCATTTATCAGATGCAGTTCCAAAAGTGAAGGATCCGGCTGCCCTGCTAAAGGAGAAAATTGCTGATATATAACCAATTGTTGCTATGTCTAGGTGAAGCGAAATATCCATAAATAAGGGCACTGCCAAGCTTATAATTCCACTATTTAATGATACAAATGATAAAAAAAGAAGAAATAAGAGTATTTTTTGATTCTTTATCTCAGATAGTATATTTGATATGACTTTTTTAGTTTTTTTCTTTGTATAGTTATCCTTTAAAAAAAGAGGGATAAGAGTTATTAATAAAATGATGAGTCCACCTGAAAAAAAGGCGATGTTGAAATAATATTTATCTGCGATAGTTCCAAGGAGGATATTACCTAGCATCATTCCAGTATATAATCCAAGGGTCATCGATCCACTAATTTTTCCTCGTTCTTTTTTCAGTGAAATATCAATTGCCCATGCATCAAGAGATAAATCAAAGAATCCTAGGCTGCAATGGCTTAGAAACATTATGAGAATAAATCCAATGAGAAATGATGATGGATCGATTAACGAAGCAATCATAAGGGTTATTGCTGATATGATGCCACTGAAGAGTATAAGACGTTTTTTTCCAAGATATGCATATGAATCTATAAAATAACCAAAAAGAAACTTCAACACCCATGGAATCATAATTAATCCTGATGAAAGGGTAACGATTTCTGGGGAGAAATTGTTTTGAAGTAAATAAAGGGGGGTGAGAACCAATGCGATTGCAATTTGTAACCCTTCTACAATATAGAGACTACCGAATATAAGGTATTTTAAATTGCTTTTTTTTGTAATATCAATCATTTTTGATTGACCTTTAAATCAGTTCTTATTAATTATATTAAAATATATAAATTTAAATGTTGCTACAATTAAAAACGCTGGTTAGGATTGGAGAAGGTATTCCTATTATTGTTTGTTGTAATTGGGTAAAAAGTATTTTTTAAGTATTGATTTTCTTTGTTCCTACTAGAATAGACTTGTTTTGAAAGACATCTATATTGAGTATGTTGATTTCATATTGCTTAGATTTAAAAAATTTGATTATATTTTTCATATCCCAGTTCATAAATTGATTTGATTCAAAAAAAATTATTTTGCCATTTATTTTTAAGACTCTATTGATTTCAGATAAAACCATTTCTAGTTTATCATGATGAATGCAGTAGAGGAATTGACTAGAAACAATAACATCAAATGTTTGACTAGCAAATGGAAATGATTTTGTTAAATCTGCTGCAACAAAATAAATCTTATTTTCTTGTTTTTCTAGAATAGCATTATTCTTTGCATTTTCTAAAGTGTTACCAAAGAAATTAATTTTTATACTTTCGATAATAGATGTAATAATGTCTGTATTTTTTTGGCCATATTTGTCAATACCATGGACAACACCATTTTGCAGTTTTTTAGCAAATCCTATTGCAATATATCCTGCTCCGGTCCCAATATCAAGTATATTTTCATCTCCAGATAATTTTGCAGATTGAATCATAAGATCAAGAACTCTTTTCCTATCTCTAATAAATTTTCTTGAATTTTTATAAATAAATATATATGAAATTAAAATTAAAAAGAATATTATGCTAACATTAAGATAAACAATTTTTGAGGCACTTAGTAAAAAAATAATCAATAGAGTAATCAATAATAAAAGTATTATTTGGAAAAGCATTAATGAAATAGGCAGACCATACATTTGTTTATTTTTCATTTGAATATCACATGCACCCATGGTTCTATTGTTTCCTTACTATATGCCAGTAAAGAAAATCCCTTGGTGAAGTAAAGCGAATGTCTGATAATCCTTTCAAATTATTTGAATGTGTCTTTTTATGTAATGAGTTTTTGTTCTTCTTATCTATAAAATATATTCCGATTAGATTCTTTTTTTCTAAAAATATAAAGGGATTGGAAGAAAGAAAATTTCGAACTGAGACACTATTATTTTTAAATTTTAATGAATATATTTGTGAAATTCCCGGTGGACTGAGTTGTAATTTCATTCCCCATTTAGATTTATATTTAAATAATCCATCATTGATAAATGGCCTTGCTGTACCAAAATCAATTGATAATTTATTATTTTTTAGGGCATATTTTAATATATAATAGTATGATCTTGCGGTGACTCCTTTTTTAAGGTATTCAAACTTATCTTGCATAAAAGCAGCATAGTATGTTTTAATTGTATTTTTCCTTTCTAAAAATAATCCTGCAAAAATAATTTCATTTTTTTCTTTTATAAAAAGAATTTTTCCTCCTTGATGGTATAAGAATAATATTGATGAAAATGTTACAATCTTAGCATTTGAATGATGTTTCCATGTAACATAAGGAAGATACATTTTATTATAAAACATAATAAAATCATTTAATTTTGTACTGATCTCATATGTTGTTTCGCTTCTATTATCCTTATTTAATTCGTCAATGATTTCTTGAGAAAAAGATGTAAGTATGTTGTTAACACTTGATTTTTGAGAGAAATTGAATGAAACATATTCGGGTAATGTTAGGTATTTATGATGATTTAAATATTTTTGATAAAAAATATCAGTTTTTAAAATAGCCATATCATAATTTTTGTTTTCTTTTATTATTTTTAATATTTTAAATAAGGACAAATTTCCAAAATCATTCTTTAATTTCATATTTTTTCCAACAAGATTTTGAAAATAATCAGAAGATTCTTTATCTGCTGATATAAGAATATTAATTTTTTTATTACTCTTTTTTTCAATACCTTCATACTCATAAAGAGGAAGTCTATATATTGAAAATATATTTGTCAATCTTGATATAAATAGTGCTAATGTTTCAATAAACGTTAAAAAATCGTGTTTAGTTGATGCGGGTAAATGAATTGAAATTCTTAGAATTAAATGAAAAATTATTTTTGATAAAGAATTTTGTTGGTTTTCAAGCCACCAGTATCCATGTAAATTTTCAACTTGCTTATTTTTATGCTTCATTTTCTCAATTTTATTTGTTATGGGTGAATTAATAATAGAAGTATATACCTATATAATATATGTATATTTGGGAATCATTTTTTAAAAACCCAATATAGGAAATATTAATCGTAATAATAAAAAAAGAAAGAGGGGTGTAATTTATTATGGGGTAAAATCAACAATTGTTTCAATCTGCATGGAAAACATAGAAACACCGATATCAATTTCTAACCATGGTCGTTCTGGATCAATACCATCTTTAGGATCTTCATAAATTAAAATTCCTGCGGCAGCAACAAGAGCATACATTCCTACAAATGGACCGATAATTTTAAAGGTCATATCACCAAATGCGGTATCTAGAAGACCAAAGGACCAATATCGGCCTAAGCTACCTCCAATAAATATAGTGGCACCCATCATATAGAGATAACTATTTAATGACATGTTTACTGTTAACATATTGAAGAATAATTCTAAAAAAGCATTTTCCTTTTGTATATCAAGAATCTGCTTTAGAACAACTGTTTTATTATATATTTCAATTGGTTGAATGTTATAATTAAATAAAGTTCCTAAAGGGTTTGAATAAACCCAGAGGTGAGGACCAACACACAGATATGATTTTGTAAATCCATCTTCTTTCGTTTTTATAGTGGGTTTATTTCCATTAAATGATGATTTTGCTTCAAGATGTTTAATTATATTATTAATAGTTTGAGAAGTTGATAGAACATTATATTTTTTTAGTATATTTAATATGTCCATTTCAGAATTTATTCCTATTTTCTCTTGGTCTATTGAAGGTTGGAATATATTTTTTATTTCTAATGCTTCATCTTTTGTTATTCTATGAATTTCCTTATATTCTGAATCATCATTATTTCCCATAGGTCTTATTACAATAACAAAAGATTTTTCTTTATTCATATCTTCTTCATTCTTCTCAATTTCTACACTAGATATAGAAGGTATTATAATACTACTGATTAAGATCATTAATATACCTAATGTAGTTATTAATTTCATTTTTTTGTTTTTTATAGTATTTTTGTTATTTCTGTATTTCATTATTTTTTCACCATAATATAAAAACACTCGATAAAGAAATAATTATTCTTTAAAATTATGTTCATAATACAAATTAATTAATCAATAAAAGCATTTATAAACAAATATAAAAATAATATTTAGTGTCAATAATCTAATTTAAAAAAATATTTAAATAATTTAATAACAATTATATAATAAATTAAATATATATTTTAAATACATTATTCAATAAAAAAATTTGAAGTCAAATAAGACTTCTAAAATTGGATAGTTGTTAATCAATCGTTCAAGAATTGATTCAAGATATATAGTATATTTATTTTCAGTTTCGGGTATATCAATTTTATATTCTATCCAATTGCTTTCATGTCCGTTTGAATCTATTGATTTTGCATAAATGTAGTATGGTCCAGATTTCTTATAATAAGTCGACCATGTGTGGTGAAAAGAAACTGATTCGCCACTTTTATAAAGATCTGTTGAATATATTGCAGGCGTATCAGAGAAACGAATTTCATAACAAACATTATCATTTTGAAGATCTGTTGATGATATGGAATAGGTGTAAGTTGTATAGAGATTTATGGTATTGGGTCCAGTAATTGTTGGCGATACTGGTGCTTCTTCTATTAGAATTTTTATATTGTTATTTATTGTCTTGTATTCACCTAATTCATTGGTATAAGTTGAATTTTGGATTTCTAAAAGATCTCTTTCTTTTGTTTCATTTTCTGTAGCATTCACAATAATTGCTGGGACAATCAACAGCGTTAATATACAGAGCGAGATTAATTTTCCTTCCATTTTTTTCACCTTAAAATAATTATAGCTGTTTTCAATTTAAAAAATATTCATAAAAATATTTGTCAAAATTTTAAAATAAAATATTATAATTAATAAATTGAACAATAAAATATAACTAAAATATATTCATTAACAAAATTACATTAACCCTTTGATAAAATATTAATATATATTGAATTTTAAATTTTTTTTAAAAAGTTTTGTATTAAAATAAAAAAAGGAGGCAAGAGGTATTAGAAATTTTTAATGTTTTCTAATACCTTAAAAAAATCATATATGGATTGTTTGAATGATTGGAGAATTAACGGGATATTGTATTTAGCTTGTAATTCAGGAATTTCAACTTGAAATGTTGTCCAATCACTCTCATGACCCTCTGTATCAATTGCTTTTGCCATTATATGAAATGGTCCTGATTTTTGATAAAACGTATCAAATATATGGTTTACAACAAATGTTTCTCTAGAAGAACATTCCTTTGTAATATAAATGGATGGTGAATCAGAGAATCTAATTTCAAAATGAATATTGTCATTTTGAGGATCAATAGCTGAAATGAAAAAGCTGTATTCAATTCCGATTTTGCAATTAAGGGGTCCAGTTATTGTTGGATTAAATGGTTCTTCATTATATAGGCATGATTCAAAATTATTGTTATTAATTTCTTCGGTTCCCATATTGGAGGGGGAGATGGTTATTAAATTCATTTCTCTCTCTTGTGAAATTCCACAAACGGTATAGACCGTTGAAAGGAGTAGCCCAAGAACACAAATTGTGATAATTTTTTCGTTCATCATATTACCTCAATATACCAATAAATCTCAATATCAAATATTTATTGAATTAAATTATGTTCAATAATTGATTATAAAGGTTAAAAAATTAAATAATGACAAAATATATTCTTTTATTATAATTTAATAAATATGCAAAATTTACTTTTTCAACAATATTATTAACCAATTTCTATAAGAGTTTTCAGGGTTACATAATGGAAAATTAATTTTAGCAGTAATTTCTAAACTATAGATTGTTAATTTAGAAAGATTTTCTTTTCTATCATTAATATATTTCTCTTTTTTAGTGAAAAGGTTAAAAAATTGCAGACATCTTTTTTAATTAAATCTTTAAAGAATAAAATATAAAATTTTGATATCGACAAAAGAAAAAAGATTAGATTTCTTTTTTAATATAGTATATGTGAAAAATTTCATAATCAATAATTATTAAAAATATTTTTGTTTAAAATACGAAAATGGCTAGAGTTCAATCATAATCTGCACTATTCATTAAATGCACGATTTAAATAGATATAAATTATAATTTAAAATATCAAATGAATAAATACAAACCATATATCTATATTTTACCAGCGATCATATTTTGGGGATCAGCACCAGCAATAGTTAAGCTATCGCTGATTAGTATTGATATATTTCAAATAACATTTATGATGTTTTTACTTGCAAGCATTGGATTATTTCTGATAAATTTAATAATGGGTAAATTTGATATAATAAAATCATATAATTTTAAAGATTATCTGCATTTCGCTTTTATGGGATTTATTGGCATATTTCTCTATTTTTTATTTCTTTTCAATGGTTTTTTTTATGCTTCAACTCAAGAAGCCTATATTATCAACTACACTTGGCCTATATGGATGATAATGTTTACAATTTTTATAACAAGGGATAAAATACATTTACGGAATATATTGTCGATATCAATCAGTTTTATTGGATTATTTATTATAATAACAAAAGGTAATTTAGTGTCATTTTCATCTGAAAATTTAATTGGGTATATTTTTGCACTTTTCTCTGCTATTTGTTATGGGTTATTTTCTGCAATGGGGAAAAATGAAAAAAGAGATACAATGAACTCTATGTTTTTTTATTTTCTTTTTTCAAGTTTTTATTCACTATTTTTTTTGTTATATTTTTCAAAAATTCCAATATTAACGATTATAGAGTCAACTGCTATTTTATGGCTAGGAATTTGCTCTTGTGCTCTAGGATTTCTATTTTGGTTTAAAGCATTACATTATGGAAACAGTTCTGAATTAGTAAATTTTGTTTTTCTTACACCATTTATATCTTTATTTTTTATATATCTTTTTATCATTGAACAGATACAAGTAACATCAATTATAGGTTTGATTTTTATTCTTGCTTCAATTTTTATTGAAAAGATTGATATAATCTATAATAATGGCTCATTATTACTATCAAAATAAAAAAATTTAGAGATTAGAATTATTTTATATATTTGAATTCTAATTTCTTGTCTAAGGAGTTATTGGTATCCGGTTGGTTTTAATAGTTTTCAAGAAAATTAATTATTCTTTGAATTCGAGGATTTTTATCAAGAATAATTTGCATTATAGATAAAATTTTATTTTTTGGCATGCTAACTTCTAGTGGATTTGACCATAAACTTTCATTTCCATGTGCATCTTTTGCTTTAACTCGTAATTTATAATTGCCAGTATCTTCCCACTCGTGAGTTGTTTCACAGAGTTCTCCTGAATTAAATGGACCTAACCAACCTGAATATGTATTATCGCCAAAATCAAAAAAATAATAAATTTGATCATCTTCCGGATCGGTAGTACGAGATGAGTAGGAATATTGATAACCGGGGCTGCCACTTGTAGGTCCACTTGGTTTTTGAGGCTTACTAGGGGCGCCGGGAACAGAATATGTCGTTTGAATTAATTTGCTTTCAATTTTATATATGGTTGTAGTAGGATCCTCTTCTATTTCTCCTTCAAATACCATTTGAACTGGATTTCCAGCAAATGGTGCATAATATACACGATTTTTTGTGTTGTCAAAGTCAATTCTAATTGTCTCGTACATTCCAGGATCAACTGTAATATTTGAAATTGAGCGAGCGATAACTTGTTTTCCACCTATTGATGTAGTGTTTTCATTTGTCCATTCACTTGGTATAAATGAAAATATTTCATTAATGCCTTGAAGATTTACTTTATAATTAAAATTTAAATCACAATTATCAAAAGTCCATTCATCGCCTTTTGAGATTGGAAATGGAATTGGTTGAAATCCAGGGATGAAATTAATTGATATAGTAATTTCAAAATTAATCGCTATAATACCTAATTCGATTACTCCTTCGATACCAAGACTACTATCCTCAAAATTATATGAGTCAATTTTTCGAATTAGTGATCCACTAAATTGACCTTGATTAATATCTCCAGATATTTCAGGAAAATTAATAAAATCAAAACTTATAACACCTGAGTAATCACCATTGATATTAACATAATAATGTTGATTATCGATATCAGAAACACGAAATTCTAATGAATAAATATCTAGTTCTACTGTTATTGTTTCATCGCCTTGTACCATATCTAATCTAAGATCGGTATCATATTTCCAATAATTTCCTTTCTTCCATATTGGATTTTCAAAAATGGTGAGATAATTTTCAGTTTTTTCAATTTGTTTTTCTTTTTTATTGGATATTCCAAAAGCTTGTAGTGTGCATAGTACCAGCATTATTGATATAATTAAAGAAATTATTACTTTTTGTGCCTTCATAAACTCCCTCTTTTTTCTTCTTGATATTAATATATAATTAATAAAGCTTACCATTTACCAGATTAAATCTTAATTAAATATCAAATAATTATATTTTATTCGGCTCAATTGCAGGATTATAATCACAAACCAGCCAGTAAGGGATTCCAAAAATTTTAATATCGATGCATTTCCATATAGAGAAATGACGTCCTCTTGTAGTATCCTTAATAAATATGTATTGAGGGCCCCTATAGGAAAAAATACAATGTGGTTTATCTAAAGGTTCATTCCAATAGTTACCATTTATATAATTGTCTCTTGTCATTTTTAAACATAAATCATGTTGATTTAACACACCAGACATATCAGATTTTTCTCCATTTGATAAAAATGTATTTTTCATAATAAAATTATGGATACTTCCACTTATGTATATGCCGCAATCTCTATTATTCATAATAATGTTATTTTCTATATGATTATCGCAAGTAATTATAACACTGAGATTTCCTGTTTTTTCTAAAATAGTATGTATATAAATCCCACAATCATTTGCACTTATAATATTGTTTTTTATATTATTTCTGATTGAATCTTGCAGATATATTCCTTTTCCTTTATTTCTCTGAATAATACAATTACTTATTGTATTTCCATTACAAGATGGATAAATATGGATTAATGAATTTAATTCGACTTCATTGGATTGTGTTTGAATTGTCAAATTATTAATAACAGTTGAATTACAATAAAGATTAAAAATGGTCATTTGTCTGTTGTTTATGTTTTCAATTATCGTTGATTCTTTTTCTTTTCCTTCAATAAAAACAGTTTTATTTATGAATATTTCTTCTTGATATATGCCTTCATTGATTACTATTGTGTCAAATTCATCAATATTATCTATTGCTGATTGAATTGAGCTATATTTATTAGTTTTCCATCCATCCGTTAAAGGGGTAAAATCATCATCAACATAAACTGTTTGAAAACCATATTCTGCTTTTAATCTAATCTTATGAATTTCAGTTTCGGGATCACCAAGTAAAGTCATTATGTAATAGCACCATCTATATTGTCGTATTGATAGTGATTCTGAAACATATGTTTCTTTTGCAAGTTGGATACATTCACCTAAATTTAATGATTTTGAATCAAAGAGATTTTCAAACAATTTTTCATAATATTCTCCACTATAAACACTTGCATCTTCACTAGTTATACAGCCAACTTCTGTATTGGCTATACAAGCAAAAGGTCCACCATTAGCTGTAAGAAGTAACTCTTCTGATATACATTCATTTTCACTAAAATCACCAGTGAGACATGAGATTGATACATGAAGAGGATAAAATGAATTATTAAGATGTCCAATATCCATTATATTAAAATTAACTCTAATACCATTTTTCCAACAAAGTTGATACCATGATTTTAATCCATCGTTATATCCATTTCCAACTTGGTATATTAGTAGTTTTTTAGGATTATTAAATGCATCTACCCATTGCTCAGTTGAAATTTTCCCGTTCTTTTCATATAGTTTATGAATAATAAAAGAATTAGGTATTGCTTCAGTGCATGAATCTGATACAACACTTGTATCTGGTTTATGACGTCTATTGGTATATGATTGATGAATTAGAATATCTTTTGGTTTTTCAGATATCTCAAAATCAATCAACTTATTAACAAATATATCCGCATCACTCTTATCATTAACTGGTGCTCGTCCAATATATAATTCAGATAGAAAATCTGCTTCTTCTCGAATTGATTCATTTATTGTTTCACCAAAATTAATATCACAGTCATCATTCCATGTTCCATCTAACGATGAAAAATAATGGTCTGTTAATATTTGTGCAAATATGCTTAATTCATTAGTCCCTGCAGCCCAATCGTCAACATATGCATAAAATCGACGAGCAGGAATTAGCTCATTATCTCCACCAATAAGAACATATTTTGTTTTCCAGTTTAAATGTGCATATCGGATAAAATTCCGTATTTTAGCAGTTGTATCATTAAATAAAGATAGATTCTTCGTTGCTTCAAAACCAACCTTAATAAATGGGTTTCCTTGCTCAATATTTGTTGCATCACCATATTGTCCATGTACCCAGAAGGTTTCATTTTCAATGATATCTTCTAGTGCAACAATTGTTGAATTGATATATTGAGATTTATGAGTAATTAATTTTTCAAAATTTGGTATGAATTTTTTTAATGTGATTATAATATATTCATATGATTCTTTAATATTGTTGTTTAATTTATATTGATTTTTCATTGAAGGATTAATTACCTTCTGATTAATCTCATTTGAATAATCTGTTGAATATATGGTATTTTGATTATTCTCTGAATGTTTCGTTTCAATTTGAACAATCATATCAGAAAAATATTGAATAAGCCCCATAGCTGGATTATATCTTACAGGATTTATTGTTAGAAACGCGATAGCATATCCTCTAAAGTATTGAATTCCTTCTAATTGAATAAAATTTTCTGGGTAGAATTTTTTTGATTGATATATTGAATTGTTAAAAAACAAATTATTATTATATTCGGCAAATGAAAAAGAAGTACAGAGATTACTTGGTTTGATAGGATTATTTACTTTAAAAAGATGAAGGTTTTTATTAACAACATGTATATTTGATATTTCACTATTTGGAGGTAATAATATGTTAATTTTTTTATAGGGTATTATTGGTTTTCCAGGGATTCTTTTTAAAGATAAATTGTTGATAGTAATGATTGGATGATCACTCTCTAATATGTATTCAATTACAGGTTTTTCAAAATTTAAATTTATATCGATTATATCAAGTTCATGTTCGTTTTTTATCGCTATTACCCCGTTAATAAATTGGGTAAAAAAAAATCCAACTATAAGTAATATAATTATTTTTCTTTTAAAAATAAATTTCAATTTGAACTAGCCTCCTTCCGTAATATTGGTAAACATCGTTTGATGTTACTCTAATAATTATAAAAGGACTTGAATTAAAAAACTTTTCGCTTATAGACTATAAAATAAAATATCATAATTTAACATTAAAAAGGTTATGTTAAAGTTTCATTCAGGAATATAAACCATTTTATGTGTAATTGGGTCATGAACAAAGTTATGATCTTTGATATCATTTGGAAATTTTCTTGTTAAATCATCTATTATTTCTCGTAATTCGTTTAAGTTTTTTAATTGGAAATCTAGTTCAAGATCAGAATATCCAACCGCTTTATCAATCATTATAAGGTTTGGATTATATCGTATATAATTAATGATTCTTCCCCTCTCAGTATAATTATTTAATGTCAGATTAACCTTAAATAAATGATACCCTAATTTTTCATAATTAATACTAACTCTAAATGCTTGTATGACATCTAATTTTTTTAATTTCTTTATTCTATTAACAACAGTATCTACCGTAGTTTCAACCTTTTCTGCAATATCCACTGTTGGAATTCTTGAATTTGTTGCTAATAATTCTAAAATTTTGAAATCAAGATCATCCGTTTTTATCTTCCTTCCACCTCCTGTGATTTCATATTTCTCTCTATCTGACCTATTGAATTTATCACCCATTAAAAATGAATGTCTGTATAATCGAAGTTGACAATATAATGAAAACATCTGTTTTTGAAAATATTTATGGTATTTTTGTAAGGTTTTTTCCCATATTTGATAAAAATCATGCAGATCTTTCACCCATATTAATACGGCTAAATCGTATTCTCCTTCAAATGATCCAACCCACCAGGTGTATTTATGTTCAACAAAATAATCAATAATATCTTTTCTGATCTCAGGTGTAATGTTCTGATATATAATATAAAATCGCAAACTATTATAGCCTAATTTGAATGTATCTATTACCGTGTAATAATTGTTTATTATCTCTTGTTCTTCCATTCGTTTTATTCGATAATTTACAACGTTTTTATGAAGACCTACTTTTTTTCCAATTTTTATATTGGACTGGCGGGAATTAAAATCCAATTCATATAAAATTCTCCGGTCTTTCACATCTATATTTATCATTAATTTGTTCATAATCTACATTGTTTATATTATTTTCGCAGTTTGAACATATTTTTTAGAATACAATTTATAAAGCATTCTCTGGTTTGTTTAACCATGAAGAAGAGGTTTGGTCTAGTATTAAAATTGATACATGGGTCATCTCTTAATTCAGGATATAAAGATTTGGGTTCTGGCCACCCCCCTTATTTTTATGCCTCCTTGGTATTTTTTATTATGGCCAGAACCTTTGCCCCCTTTTCGAGTTATTAATTATAAGAAAGAGCTATATAAAGGCAGCGATAAATATATTATAATTGATTGAAGAGGTGAATATAGTTTGAAAAAGAAGATGATAATTTTCATAATCCTATTGGTCTTTTGTAGTAATTTCATAGGATTTGGCTCGGGTTTTAAGATAAATAATAATGAAAGAAATATAATGCATATTGATAATTCTAATGTGGATGGAGCATTAGACGAATATAAAAATATCTTTTTGCAAAAATCAGATAACACATGTCAAGAGGAATTTGTAAGTGATATCGATCTTCCTTGGTTAAATAACCATGCAAATTTATTGGAATGGTCAATACGCTTAGACTATAATGGCGAAACATATCAACAACAAGTACCAATTGATATTTTCGATTTTAAAGAAAAATTTTTAAAACATCCTGAATATGGAGAAATATTACGTTTTGATATTGATGCAGACCCTGAAAATGATATTGAAGTAATAGTTGGGTTTTATTGGTCTTTAATTAAGGATGCTGATGGGCGAGATGTGGAATCTCTTGAAAAACGAATAAGGGTCCGACAATTAGAATCAGGTGATTATATTGATGATCCTGATGGTGATTTAACGGTTTGGTCTGAGCTACATGTTAACTACGGTTTAATTCAGAAAAGTAAGAGTAAAGGATTTGCATTTCTTTCAAGTATTCAATCTAACCTGTATAAAATGAAATTAAGATTAAATGATTTATTAGAATGTAAGCATCCTTTTTTATCATTAACGCTGCTTAACAACCTTTTAGAAAATGGAGGTATTTTTGATGATTCACAACCAGTTATGGATGAAAATGATTACATTGTGGTTGGAGCAGGTTACCAGTCACCCGAAGGGCAAGATATCCCCAGATATGCTGAAAAACGATTTTCATTTGCTCGACAGGATCTATCCAGTCCTACAATCTTTCAGCATATAATGGATCCAGGTTCATCAAAAGGAAAAGGTCCTTTTAAAATGTTATATGGATTTCAATCTTATAAAAGCGGATCAACTATAGCATCATTTAATATTGAATTTTCAACGGAGTTTAATCCTGCTGTTTACTTAAAAACTAAATTTATTCCTATTAATGGATATATTTATTATTATTTTGATCAAGCAAGTCAACGTAACAGTCCTACAGAGATAACATTTTCATCAAATGTCTTAAAGGGAATGGGAGAAAATATTGAACTTAGTTTAATTCTTGATTCTATTGATGAAAGCATAGGGCAATCAGGTAAATGGATGAGTTTTGATATTGATATGCTTGGTGACAATGAACTTTTAGGGGGAAACATCCATTATGATGCCAGCAATAAATTCAATATTGGTATGATTGTGAACTCTCCTTTATTTGAAGAGCGAATAGAACTTAGAGGCATTCCAACAAGAGTAGATTTATCATGGGACGTTGATTTTTTCCTTCTTCCAACGCCAAATCTCTATGTTCATACTGAAGGGTTTATCGATGTAAGCATGAGTTCGGATTTAGAGAGTATTCAAGTATATTATCCAAATACTGATGGATCAAATGAGGATCAAATTTTTATTGAAGTTCCAGATGGTATACCACAAGATACTCGCTTTGAAGCTGAAGCTACATTAAATGTTAATCTGATGAATCTACAATCTGCTGCTAATTATATCTATGGAAAAATAAAACATACTTGTAGTAGCAACATTAATTGTGTTCAAGCGTTTCTTCCTGATGAAGAAACACCTATTGTTAAGGTGACAGAAATACCATCTGATACGGAGGTAAGAGGTCAACTTAATTGGGGTATTTTACAAGGGTATGCCTATGTTTTGCGAGGATCTGTTGGTCCACCGGATCCAGTTGAAATAAATATAGAGTATCAAGGCTTTAAAATCCATGATGTTTTAACCATTCGAGATGGATTTATCGACACAAAATTCCGTATTGGTGATAATGGGTATTTTTTCTTTGATACCTCTAAAGGAATTTTTGGTAATTCATTATATGTTAGCAATGCAGAAACAGGTGATATGATCGGTCTTTTCGTTGATGAGGTATCTGCTGATGCGTTGAAAGTGGATTGGGATATTGATACATCTGGTGATCAACTTAAAGTTAATGATTTATCATTTGGTGGGATGGTTGATACGATGAAAGGACTTGTAGCAACAATTCAATACCAGGGTAGATCTGCTGTTATTGAAATGGATTGGTTGCTACAAAAAGAAGGGTTTTTTGAAATTATTATTGATCAAGATGCCGCGTTAAGCCTTAATTTTGATGATTTTGCCATCAATAACTCTGATTTTGACCTTTCAGGTGAAATCACTATCAATAATCCTATTACTTTTGATATGAGTTGGGATTTACAACAAGGAGATGCTAGTTTATCAGGTAGTGTTGATCCGGGTCATTTCACCATAAACCAATATACGGATAACGGTATTATTCAGGATTTTGATTTTTATTTAACCTATCAAGATCGATATGGGGTGAGTATTAGTTTTGAGGATCTTCAATTCTACTTAGATTTTGAATGGTGGAAAGGCGAGAGAATTCTTCCATATATCTGGCTTGATTATGAGGTGAGTTCATCAGCATTTGATATTGATTTACTCTGGACAAATATTGATGGACAAACAGAATGGTATGAAAATGTGGAGGATTGGTAAAAAATGAAATTTAAAAAATGGTTTATCACAAGTATTGCTTTTATTGTGCTGATATCACTTGTTAGTATGAATGCTACGAGCAACATAATAGATGCAGTATCATCAAATAATTATCAAAATACAATAAAAACCATTTTACAGCAACAAGCAACTGATGATAATTATTATACATGGGAAGACCCCTTTGATAATGCACAAAAAATTGATGAAAGCCATTCAGAAAATTACATTGTAAATGATGGTTTTGTTGAAATGTATGGAACCTATCCTCAATGGACCGATGCAGATTGGACGAGAATGAAGACTATTACGATAGATAGTTCAGTAAGTATCGATGATTGTGTGATTAAAATCATCGTTGAATATGATAGCGATATGAAATCAGATTATTCAGATTTACGATTCAAACTCAATGATGAAAGTTACTGGCTTAATTACTGGATTGAGGAAATAAATCCTGAGCCTAATGATCCGTATGGCATTATTTGGATTCGTATCCCTTCTCTTCAGGAAGGTGAAAGTCTTATCTATTTATTTTATGGGAACTCTGCTGCTGCTGATTTAAGTGATTACTGGTCTGTTTTTGATGAAAACAGCTGGCAGAATTATTATGCTCATGATCATCAGGTCACCTACCATGCTGAAAGTGAAGGCTCATGGGATCCTGATGTATGTTGGGGTGATGATCAATTTTTTGTCTGTTGGGAAGAAGGATCGCCAAGATATTTGCCGCTTGGCATGATTTATCGTCAACAACTTCGAGGATGTTTTTATTCAGAAGATGGTGAACGAATTGGAAGTCGATTTGATATTACACTATGGGATGCAGATCCTATTGCAACTTTTCGCTGTGAAGACCCTGCTTCTGCATATGGGATAGCAGGTTCAACAAAAGTCTTTTTTGTTGCGTATGAATATTATAACACACCAAGTGACCCGGTAAGTAGGGATATCAAAGGAGCCATTGTTCCAACAAATACTGATTCATCAGATGATGTCAGTTTATTTGATATTTGCACAGCAACAGGAAATCAAGAAGATCCAGTGGTTGCGTATGATGATGATAATTACCGTTTTTTTATAGTCTGGTGTGATGCACGTGAGGGTACGAGTAATTACAATATTTATGGGAGATTATTTAATGCAAATGGCGATCCTGCTGGTCCTGAAAAAATTATTTCAAATCGGCCGAATTCTCAGGTAGAACCATGGGTGACATTTGATGATAAAAATAATCATTACTTGGTTGTCTGGGAAGAAGGAATTCATTCAGAGGATGGACCCTTTGATATATGGGGTCAATTATTCACGGTCAATGGTGATCCTCTTGGTGATGTACAACGGTTATCTCCACAGGGAGTTGCTGGAACAGATTATAATTTTCCCTGTGTTGCGTTTTGTTCATTAACCGAACGGTTTTTAGTTACCTGGCAAGAGGATGATATCAGCAATGATGACTGGGTTGGTCATATTTGGGGTAAAATCCTTGATGAAAATGGAAATGTTGTTGTTAACACCTTTAAAATTGCAAATGGTGCATATGAACGGACCAATATTGTTCAGCATCTGAGTTCATCATTTTTTGTTGTTTTTGATGGAAATGGTGATGTCTGGGGAAAATTGATCTCTTCAGATGGCGATATTAACCCATATGTTTTACAACTATCAGATAGTGAATCTGATCCTGCTGACTGGGCAAATATTGGCTCAAGTGGCGAGAAAATCTTTGTTGCTTGGGAGGATAATCGTATCATTTATGTTGATCCTTATGAGGGATTAAACATGCCGGATATTTATGCAAATGTTTGGTCTTTTAACACTCCTAGTGGTTCAGATATCTCATATGGAACTGGTGAAGAAAAAAGTTTGATTTTAGAATCATATATTACTTCTGATTCGATTAGTCCTGAAAATATTGAATCCTGGCAAACATTTGAGGCGGTGAAAACAGGAGATATTGTATTTGATATTGTACAAGGAAATGATCCTACGAATGTTCTCATTCGTGATATTTCATCGGGTGCAAGCCTGCAGAGTATTCAACAATCATCGATTCGATTACGGGCAACATTTACCAGAGAGAATCCTTCCACATCTCCAACACTTGATAAATGGTCTGTAACCTATGTTGGACGAGATGAACATGCACCGGTTACAATAGTTGAAAATATTGAAGGTGTACAAGGCTTAAATGACTGGTACATATCAGAAAGTGTTATTGTCTGGTTATATGCAGAAGATTATCCTGAGGATACGGGTAGCGGTGTGAGACAAACGTATTATATTATAAATGATGAATCTCAACAAACCTATAATGATGCGACAGGACTTGTTTTATCTGTTTCTCAAGGATCTAGTTGGACTGGTGAATGGAAAGTTACTTTTTGGTCTGTTGATAATGCAGGAAATTCGGAAAATAGAAACAAACCAGAAAACACGCGGGTAATAAAAATAGATGCTGATAGACCATATGTTGAAATCACAAGTCCTGCAAATGAAGAACAAGTTGAAACACCATTTTGGGTGCGAGCAACTCCTTCTGATAATGTTGGAATTGAACGAGTTGAATTTGATATCGAACCATTTGGTGAACGGGAAGAACTTCCCTATGTTGATACAAATCCACCTTATGAATGGTATTGTGATGTTGAACAGGAAGAATCATTACGTAATATAATTCTGTCTGATCCTTCTCTAACTGGTGTGAATGTTATGGTTCGTGCACAGGTATATGATGAAAGTGGACAAACCTGGATTCATGAAGTATGGGTGCATATTACCAACTGGCGGGATTCAAATGGTTTTTCAGCCTATAATTGTATTATTATTGGGTCGGGTATGGGAACAACATCATATGTGAATGATTATGAATTAATACCCAGTTGTTTTTATACGGGAGGTCTTCAGTGGCAGTTCAGCTCAGGTTTTTGTATCGCACTGGGAAATACTGGAATGAAAAGTATGATTGGCCCACAGTTTGGAACCGCATCATCTTTTACTGGTATTTCATTAGATAATCAAAAATCATTTATAGGATTTGCACAAAATGTGATTGTTAGTTAAAAGTACCCTAAAATAGGTTTATAATAGGATGAGTTCTATCTAAATCTTTGTTTATATTGCTTTATGATCCCCTATTTTACGGGTAAACCAAATATCTTCACTTAGTGTGCTATAAATATTTTGAGGAGTGAGCTTCTGTTTAATTTTTTCTTTTTGTTTTAACAAAAGACTTGTTGGATTTGACTGTGCATAGGAATAAATGGTATGATGTTGAAGATGCCAATAATGGGTCATCCACTCACGTCCATCATGCAAACGAGTTCTTTCTCTTCCAGTTGTCATAAATCCTTCTGCTTCCAACATATAAAACAACTGTCGTTCATCAGGTTTTAAAATATTATCAATGATTCTTGACTCATAGCCAAATGCATCCATTACAAAAGATGCAATCTTTTTTGCTTTCGGCTCATTAATTCCTAATTTATTCTTAATTGCCTTGGTCATTATTTTCATGGTAAGAATCTGCATAAAAAAAGTAGCCCCCTTTTTTGAAAAAGATTTTGCCTATCCCAAACATTACATATATTTTTATATTGCATACTATATAAATGTTTTTATTAGAAGAAAAGTATTAATTTATTTAAAATAAAAATATTATTTTTTCCTTATTTTTGTCAACTTACATCGGGTAAATACCATTAGTGAAATAAGTAATAAAATCAAAGAAAACCCGGGTGTATCAACAGAGTCATTTTTGACAGGAGATTCTCCTGTGATAACATCACTAACTGGTTCAGATGAAATGATAATATATGTTGTATTTACATCGGTTTGACCTTTTTGGTTAGTAACGGTAAGAGTAATTGTGTAATTACCTGTTTGATTATAGCTATGAGTAATTATTTTTCCCTTTCCCTTTGATCCATCTCCAAAATCCCATGCATAGCTTGTTAATTCACTAGTAGGATCATTACTTTCTGATGCATCAAAAAGAGATGATGCGTTTACTTTTCCAGTGTATGGTCCACCGGTGATTGAGACTAGGGAAGAGGTAACTGGTGTTGATTTTTCATTAATCGTAATTTCTTTACTGTCTTCATTGGACCAAACACCTTCATCATCTTGTACTTTAAAATAAATCATATGAACACCTGCTTTTAACGATGAAATCGTAAAAGATGATTCTGATCCAATAATGCTATCAATACTTGATCTCCATTGATACCTTGAAATAGATCCATCATCTGATCCATATCCCTGGAAAAACACATCATCACCTTCTTCAGAAACCGTTGGATTGACCGCCACAATAGTAGCAGTTGGTTTCGTATTGCCTGGATCGGATTCAACATTAATAATTAGGGTTTCTTCATCATAAGTAGACCATTGATCATTGTCATCTTTCACTCGAAACCTAATTGTATGTGTGCCTAACGATAAACTTGATGATGAACAATCCTCTGAATTGCCAAAAACCCCGTTAATTGTTGACTTCCATTCCCATTCAACAATTGTGCCATCGTCAGTGACATGACCATTGAAAAAAATTTCATCATCTGGAGTGGCAGGATTTGGTGAGATTGATACAATGGTTGCAACAGGGATTTGATCATATGAGAGAAAATCTCCTAAAGGATAATTATCTATACTATCCGAATCAATTTCATAAGGGCTGTCTCCGATACCATCCTCATTATCGTCGTAATCATTGTAATCATCCCAGAAATTACCCTGATTATTATAACTCCAGGTATTGATTGTTGAATCATAGGCATTGCTGGCATAATTATCATCAAAATCATTATTATATAGCACATTATCATTTGATGATGCTAGATATATGCCATATCCATTGTTTAAAATATTGTTTTCATAGATCTCATTAGAATCTGAATTTGTACAATAGATACCGTCTCCATTTGATTGAATACTGTTTTGATAAATTGTATTTTCATCTGCTGAGGAAAGTCTAATGCCTTTTTGGTTGTTATTTTTAATGGTGTTACCATGAATAATATTGCTATTTGCAGTAAGGAAATAAATACCGTTTTCCCCTTTTTCTATGATGTTATCTGATAATGTACAGAAGTCTGCATTTTGAATAAAAATACAATGATAATGATTATTTTTTCCTGCAGAATTTTCAATATAAAAGCCTGATATGACAATGTTACTTTCCATAATTTTTATTGTATTTTGATTCGTATCCGAACCAATAATAGATGTTGTCTCAGAGCCGGCGCCCGATAAAATAAGGCTTTTATTAATGATAATGTTTTCATTATAGGTTCCACTTGCAACATGAATCGTATCTGAAACATTAGCAGCATTAATTGCATCCTGAATGTTTGTGTAGTCAGCATTCCCTGAATCATCAACATAAATATCATCGGCAATAGCCTGTTGACTCCATATAAGAAAGATACAAAATAAGAAACAGAATAAACAACTCATTCTCAACATATTATTGTTCCTCATCTTCACCATCTATATCTCATATATTGTTTTCTTATTTAAATTATAAATATATATCTTGCTAATTTGACAAAAAAGCACCTCTTCAGAGACCGTTATTGCTTATATTTTTCCAAAAACTTAAAACTGTTTCACCTATTGTAAAATTAAAATAAATATGTTGTGAGGGATTAAAAATGGATTTATTAGGGTTAGCAGGATGGATAATTCTTGCAATTTTCTTATTTATCCTATTTAGTACTGGAATTCGGATAATACGACCTATTGAAAAAGGACTCATTGAGCGATTAGGGAAATACAAAAAAACAGCTGAACAAGGATTTCATTGGATTATTCCTGTCATAGATAATATGGTAAAAGTAAATATTACCGAGAATATGGTTGATGTCGAACCACAGAGAATTATTACGAAGGATGATTTAAATGCAATGGTTGATGCGGTTGTTTATTTCAAAGTGGTTGAACCAAAAAAAGCAATTTATAATGCCCAAGACTACAGAAGACAAATAACAAGTCTTGCCCGAACAACTCTTAGAGATATCATTGGAAAAATGACCTTAACTGAGGCAAACAGTAAAAGAGACGATCTCAATGGAATTCTTGAAAAAGAATTAGATAAACAAACTGATGCATGGGGTATTGATGTCATACGGGTTGAATTACAGAGAATTGAACCACCTGATGATGTCCAACAGGCAATGAATAATGTTGTTATCGCTGAACGGGAAAAAAAAGCAGCAGTAGATTTTGCAACTGCAACAGAAACAAAAGCAGATGGTGCACGAAGAGCTGAAATTAAAAAAGCAGAAGGAACAAAGCAAGGATTAATTCTTGAAGCTGAAGGAAGAGCACAAGCAATAATACAAGTTGCAAAAGCCGATGCTGAAAGAATTCAACGAATAAATACCTCGATTAGGGAATATTTCAAAGATGAAGCACAAATGTATAAAAAATTAGAAACGGTTGAAAATGCTCTAAAAGATGGGACCAAATATGTGATTGATCCAAATACAGAAATCACCAATGTTATTGCTGAAAAAATGGCAGGTATCATCCCTATTGAAAAACAAGAAAATACAAAAGTTGAAAGAGAATAGCATCGATAATTATGGAAAATATTAAAATATTTTCTTCTTTTTTCTATTTTATTTAATGACAAGATAATTGGAAGAATTTGTAACTAACTTTTAAAAAAATAAATTTTTATTATAAAAAAAATACTCATTTTTCTGATTCATAATAAAAAAATATTTTTTCCTAAAAACTTGGAATTAAGAAATACTTATAAAAGAAATAATAATTATCCTAACCTATCATATGAAAGGGAGTAGTTACTACTTTTTTTGTTTTTACTATTCCCTTTCTTCCCTCCCTTTTATACCTTTTTTCGCTTGTTTATCATAATATATTCAAATATTAAAATATAAAATTAAATATGTAAAATATAGTTCTAATAATTTGAAGACTTGTATTGCCTGAGATAATATATGCACATTGAAATTTCCAAGAATAGTTGTTAATTCTCTGATATATAATAAAAAAAATGTTTATCATATCAAAATAAATTAAAGATTTTTAAAATTAAGCGCCCCGGCCGGAATTTGAATCCGAGTCCCTAGCTCGACAGGCTAGGATGATAGGCCACTACACTACCAGGGCAAAATGATATCGTTTTCTATGGGTAAATATAACTCTTTCTTTAACTTTTTCCCTAATTTACCCTTTTCTTTATAAATTATAAAACAAAAAAAGAAAAAAATTGAAAAGAAGGATGATTTTTAAATTAGGATATTTCACGAATAGTACTGAATCCTTCTATGTCATATTCATCGATTTCATCTTGGAAGTCTTCATATGTGGAAAGTTCATTACTATACGCCGTCATTGTTTCATTAAATAAATCTAAAAGATCGGTAGCATTATCAAGAATAACGCCATTATTTTCATAAATAATTTTTTCTGCAATAAGACTAAGATACATGGTTGCATTATATCGTAACAGCACTAGTCGAGCACCAGAGTTAGAAAGATTTACATACATGGTAAGAAGTGTAACATAACTACTAAAATTTGTATATTGTTTGGTGTTATCAAAAAATGTTGCAGCAAGTAAAAAATTTTGATTTGCATTAAAATATTTTGGTAATGCATTGGTACAATTAGAAATACAATTTTCTTTGTATGCATCCATTTTTGTTTCATTAAATTCAGATAACGCACTTGTGTAAAATAATTGAGCTAAATCAAAATGATAATTACCAAACGCTCTATCTTCACGGGCAGAATCTAAAAGAACTGATGATTCAAGAAAACTTGACGTGAAATGAATATTATTTTTTTCAATAGTTTCAATTTCCGATGTATGTTCCGTATTTAACTGCTGAATTTGTGAGTTATGGACGATATCAGCGACAAAATACGTTATAATTATGAATCCTGCCATGACGGAAAGCATCATGATGAATATATTTCTATCAAATATACGAGGCATCTCTCTCACCAATTACTCTGTATGTTTTATGAGTTTATTAATTCTAGACATAAATCATCCCAGAAAAACATTGGGCAAACTATAGGATTTAGTGTATTACTCCATGAAATATATGCTAAATTTGATTCTTGTGAACCTTGAATATATGAAGTTAATAACGGATCCATACTTATATCTTCTTTAATATCGACAATTCCAAAACCCTTTTTAGAAAGGGTATATTTCAGATTATATTCATCAAGAATTTCGATTTTAATACTATACCAGTTGTTATAAAGATACCCTGCTGTATCTGTATATAGTTGCACCCAATCACTTGCTAATGGACTCCAATAATACATCTCAACTAACCAATCGACTGGTGCTTTTGTTCCTTCATGGACATATATAAATTTCAACCGAACAATAAAATCATCACCACTGTCATAAAAATCTAGATATAAATCAGAGGCTTCAGTTGCATTACCACATTTAAAGGATATTTCCCATGATTTAAGCACACTTTCGATATTAGGGATATCAAAATACCAATTCTGTGGGCTAGCTGCATATCGTAATTTTGTTTTAAATGCATTAGGAGTTGCATTATAATAACCATTTACAACAGCAAAATTACTTTCACCAGATTCTTGCGTTGTATTAAACCATAATCGACCCATATAATATTCAGTTGCAACATTTCCACCCTCATCATCACTATAACCTTCAGTAACTTCACTCGGTGCTTCAAAAGAAACGACAAAGAGATCAGTTGGGTCATCATCGTCAGTTTCTCCATCTCCATCACTGTCAATGCCATCATCAATATGAGGATCATCAGTTAGTTCAACGGCATCATTACTGAAATCTTCATTACTATCCCAGTAGACGGAACCTTGATTTCGAATAAGAGAACCATTGCCAAGAGTCTCTAAGGTTTCTACCTCAAACATAAGAGAAATACTACTTTCAGCAGCAATTGTACCATCCCATACAATTTGATTTAATCCAGATTCATAAGCAACAGCCCCACTAGTAGCTGTTGCGGAACCAGCAACATAAGTTGTATTATCTGGAATGATATCTTCAAACTCATGACCTGGATTATTATGTTGTACTGCATTACCGATATTACTGATGGTAACGGTATATTTGATAACATCACCTTTTTCAACATCCCCTCCATTTAAATCCTGAGAAGTTTTCCGAGCGATAATATTTGTCATCGCATATCCAGAAAACTTTAAATTATCAATAAATGCAGCACTATCAAACTGATTATCACCATCATCACGTAAATTAATTGTTACAATTATTTCTTCATTTGGAGATACCGGATGTGTGGTACCACCAATTGGAATAAGATCAGAAGCACCAGCATCAGCACCAGAGCTTCTATATGTTGTGTCTATCCAATCAACCCCACCAGGATATCCGCTTTGTGCATACACATCAAAACCCGTACCAGATAGACTTTCTGATTCTAATACAAAATATCCACTGTCAATATCGAATATATACTCGGAGGTACCCATTGATGGAGATTCAACAGAAATAGTAAGTTTATCATTATACTGTGTTCCAACGTATTCAGGATATTCGGTACTAAAGAACTGAACATCATAATATAAATAATGCATAAATGGTGGAACAAGTAAGGTCATTTGTAATTCAACTTGATCGCGTGGATAACTAAATGGTCCGCCATCAAAAAAACCACCACGCTCATCACCAGGATTTTGACCATAAGTTGTTACAGGAGTTTGACCTGCAATACCTGTACTAAATAATGCAAACATGGTTCCATCTGTTGGAGTCAAAATTCCAAGAGAGGATAACACGGTACTTTGTCTATTTCCTGATGAATCCATATCAAAATAAGATGAACTAATAAAAGTTGATTGATTTGCTAGAATCGCAAGAGCCAAATCCTCTCCAGAATAAGCATCTGCTTTAACCTGATTAACTGATATAACGCTTATTCCAGCAATAATGCACATAACAATAATGCTACCAGCCTTTATTTTGTGTTTATTTTTATTCCATTCCATCTTTATCCACCCCCATAACTAAGAATACTCAGTTGATTTGAATGTTCAATAGAGGCTTGTTCATTTTCATTTATAGGTATGACGTCACAAACCCATGTTTGACCTGTAATTGTTTCTTCTGAAACAAGAACGCTTATTGAACTATCGCCACTATTTCCAATTAAATAATTCTGATAAATTTGTTCCTCAGAAAGCAATCTTTTATAAATTTTACACTCATCGATAAGGCCTGTAAAATTACATTCTCCACCAGAAATAATTCCTGTAATATTAATTGCATCAACACCTGCTTCAACAACAGATCCGCCCCAAAAATCAGATGCTTCAAAACGAATGCGTATTTGGCTTGTCAGCGCAATATACTCTTCAGCTTGGAATTGATATTCATACCATTGTACTGGTGTTGGTGTTGCAGGGCCAATTGTTGCAACCGTTGTCCATGTTGAACCATTATTATTTGAGATTGATACATCAAAATAATCATTATTGGTATAATATCCTTCATTATTGGTATACCACACGGCAAAGGATATCTGTACATTATCATATGAACTTAAATCAAATACTGGTGAAATTAGACGAGTCTCTCCTCCATCAACATCAGAATTTCCTCTTTCATTATCAGTTAAATAACAATAGCCAGAACCATCATAATCATCAGGTGGATCACCTCGATCATCATCTACTGGATCACCACGTTCCCAAGCACCATCTGTTAACGATCCATCATTTTCTACAGACCAACCTGTATCAGTTTCAAAATCATCTGTGAAAATACTTTGATAACCACTACTAGTTGTAAAACCATTTTCTCTTCCAATATACCCATTAATTTGACTGCCAGACCCTAAAAAAGCACCAGATGAAAATGCATTCGTAGTTACATCTAGAATCCCATCAATAAAAATAGATAGAGATCCTTCATCTTGGTCATAGGTTACTAAGACGTGATGCCAGGTGTCATCAGATACATCTGCTAATCCTACAATATCCACTGTATCCACACCACTTGTGGCAGACCATCTTATCTTGCCATTTGATACCGCCAAAGAAAAATAATCAGATCTATTGAAACTAAGAAGTGTTCCATCACTTTCATTACTTTTCATCCATAGTTCAATAGTTAAATCATCAATAGTTGATGCATCGAAACAATATGGGACAACAATGAAATCGTCCCCTGCAAACTCATAAGCACCACCAATTATTCCAGATGAAAACCAAGTAGGTCCATTAACCGTACCCGTATAGTTATTAGATGAATAATCTGTAATTATTGATATATCATTCAAATCAAAAGCATACAATAAATTAAGAATAGGTATTCCACCAACTTTCCAGTTATAAATGTTGCTTGATGCAATAAATGAAAGATTAATTGGTTGACCTGATGAGGTCTTATTAAAACAAATAAGATCTTCATTTGTGGTATCTGTTAATAGACTTGATATAAGATAAGGAATGTTGCTATCCCCTTCTACTGATTCATTATAAACAGTATGTCCCTGTAGGATACCGTCAAATACGATTTCTTCACAATCATCAGTTCTTACCACGGTAATATGTATTTTATCTTCATCATCTAAAAGTCGTTGTGAACTTGGGCATATCGTTTCCCCGATTGCTAACCAATACGGTTCCTCATTATATGTGGTTGATCCAAGAAGATCATTATTATCATCTTTAACATCAATTCTATATGATGTTAATACTTCTCCTCCTATATGTTCAAGGATAACAGACCCATTCAGGGTCACATAACCAGTTAATTTAACATGCGAATCTACTTCAGGTTCAGGAAGCGGAAAAATGAAATTATAAATCGCTGAAAATGCCAAAACAGCAATTACCAATAGGAGAACCCCTCCTACAACTTCGTTCACAGCAAAGGTATTATGACTAAATTTTATATGGAGCATCTTCCTACCTTGTACTAATGTTTCACTGTTTTTTTATATAAACTATTCTTGACGAAATAACAAAATGAAAAAATAAGGACATTCTATTTCTAGAAGAGAAGTTTAAACGCAAAAAATGAGATTACAACAAGAATAAAGCCAAATCGAACACCAGATGATAACTGCCCATCCATCATAAAACCGCCAAGAAGTCCACCGCCCATGCTTTGAACCATAACAAATGAAAAAAATGTATACTTAAGCATTTCATGATCAATTAAGGCAATTTGCATGTTTCCTATGGACTGACCAGCCATTTTATCTTGTAAATCAAATATTGCTGTAAAAATTGTTTTGTCAATAATAAGAATGACTGCAAGAAACACAAAGAAACTAATAAAGATAACAATACTGTACATACTCATTTCTGCTTTTCTCTGCATTTCAACTCGTTTTGATTGGTCAATTTCTTTTGCTGCCGCTTCAAATACTGCGGCTGTATTCCCACCAATTTCAAGAGCTTTGTTAACTGTTATGGCCATACGTTTCACGGAATCAGTTCCAATTCTTTTTGCAAAATTATTTAATGCTTGTTGCACTGATATTCCCCATGAAAGTTGACCTGACATTCGTTGTATTTCTGGAGTTAATTTTCCATGATCTTGTACAGCAGCCGAATTAATCGCATCAAAAACGGTCATACCTGAAGCTGTTGAACTACTAATTTCTCGCAAAAAATCAGGTAAGGTATTTTCAATATCTTTTTTCTTTTTTGCTTGGATATAACTAAAAAAGCCAACAGGTCCAATTCCTGAAAGAACTCCTAAAACAATAAAATCAAAACCATGAAATCCAAATTGATTTGTATTAATAAATCCAAAAAGAGAAAAAGCTCCTATCAAAAAAAAGAGAATGGTTACGGCAATGGAAATACCTAATATTATGTAAATAGGAAGATCTGATCCATATACATGATCATAATTGTATTTTTTTTGTTGAAATAGTTGTTTCATACCATTTCTCCCATGCCTGATTTCATCATGACATAAAAACCAAGATATGCCATAGGAAGTATTAAAAATGCAAGGATATACATGAATTCAAAGCTTATCCCGCCACTGGTCATACCCATTATAGAAATGATAATAACTAAAAAGAGGGGAAAAGCAATTACTGTTACTACGAATGCTTCTGCCATCACTGCAAGTGATTCAAGATTTTTCTTTCGTTCTACTAAATCATTTTCCATATATTTTTCGACACAACGGTTAAAATATGGGCCAAGCTCACTACCGGATTGAATGACACCGAGAATTCCTTGAAGAAATTCTTTAAACTTTTCAGATGGGGAGATTTGTATTGCATGTTGGATCGCAGTAATAGTATCAATACCCATCATTTTAATTTCTGTTGATATCTTTTTTGCTTCTTTTTGAATTTCACCATAAAGTTCAACAGTTGACAATGTTTCAAAAATTTCAGCAGGACTAATTCCTGCAACCGACATTGTATTAATAAAATTAGTTGCATATGGTAAATATCGATTGATATTTTTCCCACGGGTTTTTGCTTTTGATGTGGGGAGAGATAAATAAAATAATCCTATCAATACGGGAACTATTGAAGATATTAATAATATTAAGAGTGCCGTTATTGGGTGAGGTATAAGTATGTAAATAAAAAGAGTGGATACAAATGAAGTTATAAAACCAATAATAAGATTCATAAGAACCATTGAATAATATTCTTTATATAACATGTGTATTTCTGCTTTTTCAAGTAACCGATTTCGACTTGTTTCACTAAAATTCAATCGTTCAAACATATCGGCAAAAAAACGCCTACAGAGTCGACTGTATGATGTTGATTTCAATGATTCAACTCCAGTTTAGCTTGTTTTAGTAATTCATCAGGATTTTGCTCGTATTCTGCAACGAGACGACCTACTTCTTGGTAATCTCGTTTGTCCTTTTGTATCATCCATTCAAGAATTGTTTTCCGGTTTTCAAGTTCTTCTTCTAACTCTTCCTCAGACCAATTATTTTGCAATCGTATGGAATTAAGGATTTTACTTCCACCACCGCCTTCAAATCGATCATCTGTTTTTGATACCCATCTAAAAGGCTCCATGAAAATAAGTTGATTTGTTTCTGGATCCAGTTTAATAACTTCTGTAACACTAGTCATACGACGAACTGATTTTTTTCCTATTTCGATAGCATTTTGAAATACAATAACATCAAGAGATGTTAAAAGAGCTCGTGGTAAATCAATCGGTGGATTTTCTAACCGTTGAATAAGCGTATGAATATCGCTTGCATGAACGGTGGAATAAGAAGTATGGCCTGTTGCCATCGCTTGAAATAAACTATATGCTTCTTTTCCCCTAACCTCACCAACCATGATCACTTTTGGTCGTTGTCGAAGGGCAGCTCTAATTAAATCGAACATGTCAATATCTTTACCGGTTTTATCATCTGATGCAGAGAATCCTTGTCGTGTGGTCCCAGCAATCCAGTTTTTATGAGGAAGACTAATCTCGCGAGTATCTTCAATTGTGATAACTTTATGATATGAAGGAATAAACAAGGATAATGCGTTTAATGCAGTAGTCTTTCCACTAGCGGTTCCACCACAAAACAAGATCGATGATGCATTTTCAATAGCAAGCCAGAAATAGGCAGCCATCTCAAGAGATAATGATTGGAAATTAATCAAGTCGACAGGAGTTAATGGATTTGCTTTGAATCGACGAATGGTATATGTAGATCCACGAGTAACCGTTTTAGCAAGGGTTGCTTGTAATCTAGATCCATCCGGAAGTTTCCCATCAATGATTGGAGAAAAAATAGATATTTGTTTACCAGAAATTTGAGCGAGTCGAACAACAAAAGAATCAAGTTCTTCAGGTGATTCAAATTGTATATTTGTTGTGATTTCCTCGTATTTTTTATGATATAAAAAAAGTGGGACTTCTGGACCATCACAAGAAATATCCTCAATACCTTCATCATTCATGATAATATCCATTCGATTATAACCAATAAATTCTCTAAACAAGTGATAAAAAATCTTATTTTTTGATTCTGTTGCAAGACGTTCTAAACGCTGTTTTTCTTCCAACCATTCTTTTTTATTGAATCGTTTTATTAGATTATTTATTCCATTAGGGCTGGTTTGTTGCTTTTTTGGTTTATCTTGATTTTTCTTGCTTTTAAACATATCATTGAAAGAAAATTGTTTTTTCTCAACCTTTTTCTCTACAGGATAGAATTTAATATCATTATCTGTTACGATTTGTTTTAGAGTATCTTCTAAATATAATTTCCGTTGTTTATCATTTTCAACAGCGATATTAATGTCAGCAAGCATTTTAAAAAGGTGAGATAATTCTTTTTTTATTTCATTTTCGTGCTTGTTTAGTTTCGGCTCAATTACCTGATAAAGATACTCATTAGTTTTTTTATTTTGAATGATTTTTCGAGTCCCAAGCCCATTATAGCCAAATCCCCTTTTCTCATCAATTACTACATGGGATTCAGTAAATTTTTTTAATAATTCTGATGCTGATGTATTAGAAACTCTGGTGGAAGATGGTTGCAATTTCGCTTTCTTTGCCATAGCAAGAAGACCGCTACCTTGAAATTCCTTGTTATTAACTTCAAGTTTGGATACGGTTTTCTCTTCTATTTGTTGTTTTTGAATTTGTGCAAGTTCTAATAATCCCATCCGCTCATCTCCTTATTCTTTAGTTATTCTTTAATAATATTATATTTTTTCATAACTTTTTCATATAAAATAAAATCATCAGATGATGCAAAATCACTAATAACATCTTGAGGAAGTTTTCCAAGTAGTTCATCGGTAATTGCTAAAAGTTTTAAAATCTCTTCATCCATTGTTTGATTAAGAGGATTAATTTGTTCTTCCGCTTCAGATTTTTTTTCAAAATCGTTATTAACTGATTCAGAGACTAGAAAGGTATTTTCGTTTATTTTATCATCTACTACCGATGTTATTTCATCTTTTTTATATTGATCAATATTTGATTCTTTTTCTTGTTTTATTATCGAATCCTGTAAAACATCTTTTTTATCCGCATTTTCAAGATGTGATTTCTGTATATTTTTTTGTTTTTTAGAAAAAAGGGAAAAATTAAGATGAAACTGATTTCTTGTTTGGTCTTTATTTGACTTTTCAACAGGTTTCTTTATTTTATCTGTTTTGAAAAAAGTGTTTAATACTTGTTTTTTGGGGAGACCTTCAGATTCTTTATTTGCAGTATGTTTTACTGTTTTCTGTTTGTTTTTATGAATAGGAATTGAAAATGATTTTTTAGGTTTATCTGTATTTGCTATTTCAAAGAGTTCTTCTTTGACTGAAGATGATTTAGATAAGTTGATTTTTTTCTCTGAAAATGATTGAAATTCTGGTTTTGTCTGTTTTTTTTCTAATTGATCTCTAAGTTCAATAAGATTTATATCATTTTTCTGCTGCTCTTGAGAATCTTGTTTGTTTTTTATATCTAATTCGGGTTCATTATGGATGATTTGATCAATTTTATCTCTGACTTGGTCAAAAGAATTGAATGTACATGATTGATTCTTTTGATTATAATCATTATTTTTTTTCTTTTCATTTATCTTACTGATATCTTCTTCATATGATAGCATCCTCATCCACTCCATATTACATTTGAATCCAAATAATGATGATTATAGCAAGCATCCCATATATTTTATAATAATTGTGCAAATAGGTAAGTACATAATAATTTAATAAAGATTTCTATAATTATAATTCCTGCTCATACCATCAGCCTTATAAGGGTTTTTTTTTATACGTTTGATTTGATGGATGAATTGCTTTATATTGATATTGCTAGATTTATTGTAGGTTTTAGTATTTTGATATATGCTTCTTACACAGATATAAAAACACGGAGAGCTCCTAATATTTTATGGTGGATTATGGGTGGTATTGGTACAATCTTACTTTTAATACAGTTTTTCAGCCCGCAAGGGTTTGGAAATCAAAGCATGTACCTAATTTTTATTCCTATTATGATTGGCATGGTATATCTTTTCTTCCAACTTCGACTAATTTTTGGTGGTGCTGATGCAAAAGCACTAATGGCTCTTGCCATTCTTGTCCCCTTTTCCCCATTAATTTATTCTTATCCTCTCTATAAGTCCGTAATGCCTTTTTCATGGGTTATCTTTTCAAATGCAATCATATTATTTTTAGCGATTCCCATTTCTCTATTTGTTTATAATTTAACAAAAAGACAGGTTACTTTTCCTCATTGTTTCATTGGATACAAAATCTCTATCACAGAAGCGAAAGAAAAGTTTGTATGGCCTATTGAAAAAATTATTGATGGAAAGCGTAAACTTGTAAAAATGCCTAAAACCTTTGATATTGGTGAAGAGCTAACCGAGTTTGAAAAACTAGGGATAAAAGAAATATGGGTTACCCCTAAGGTTCCTTTCATGATTCCTCTATTTGCAGGATTTATAGCTTCATTTCTCATTGGGGACATTCTTTTTATCATCATGCAAACTATTTTATAAAATACATCATAATTTAATTTAAAAACTTTGAAAAAAATCTTATATTGGTTATTTATTCATTTGCGGTTATATCATGACTAAAAGAGATTATTATGATATTCTTGGTGTTGGTAAAAATGCCGATAAACTAGAATTAAAAAAAGTTTATAGAAAACTTGCATTAAAATATCATCCTGATAAGAATCCATCTAAAGAAGCTGAGGAAAAATTCAAAGAAATATCTGAAGCATATGCAGTCCTTTCTGATGATGAAAAACGGAAAATGTATGATCAATTTGGCCATGCAGGTATTGATCAACAATATAGTTCTGAGGATATTTTCCGTGGGGCTGATTTTGGTGATATTTTTAGAGGCATGGGATTTGATTTTAATGATATATTTAGTCAATTCTTTGGTGGTGGAGGTTTTTCTCACAGACAAAGAAGATACAGAGGGGCCGATCTTAGGTATGATATACAAATTTCTTTAGAAGATGCATATAATGGTCTTGAGCAAAACATTAGAATTCCTCGAACAGAAACCTGTGATAACTGTAAAGGAACTGGTGCTAAACCCGGCACGAATCCTAAAAGTTGTCCACAATGTCATGGGTCCGGGCAAATGAAACAGACTCGAAGAACAGCATTTGGAATGTTCACTCAAGTTGCTCCTTGCAGTCGTTGCAATGGATCTGGGGAAATTGTTGAACAAAGATGCTCAAAATGTAATGGGAGAAAAACAATTCAGGTGACTCGTTCTATCGCATTAAAAATTCCTGGAGGGGTGGATGATGGTTCTCAGTTGCGGCTGCATGGTGAAGGAGAATCTGGACCTGGTGGAACTGGTGATTTATATATTGTTGTTCATATTAAACAACATTCGCGTTTTAATAGACATGGAAAGGATCTTCACACAAAAAAAACTATCTCATTTCCTGAAGCAACCCTTGGAACAAAACTTGACATAATAGGATTGAATGGTGAACAATTAGAAGTAAAAATTCCAGAGGGAACACAAACTGGTGATATCCTAAAAGTAAAAAGAAAAGGAATGCCTCATTTACGCGGAAGTGCTTTTGGAGATCTTTATATCGAAATGTATGTAGAAACTCCCAAAAAAATATCAAGAAAAGCAAAAAAACTACTTATTGAATTACAACAAGAAATTTAATCAATTAAATTTTATTTTTCATTCGTTTTAATAATCATAAGGATAGATTTTTATATTTTAACACTTATAAACATATATAACAATGGGGAAAATTTATATGAAAGCATTACAGATTATTACCCTATCTGCAATAATATTATTTTTAATCATCTCTTCTGTAGGAACGGGTTTATCCAGTAAATTAGAGTGGAATGATACTCTTGATTTAGATATAATTACCTTTGATTTTATCTTTAATAAACCCCTGATTCAAACCAATGAATGGGATGATACAACGGTCCATTCGATTCTAATAGATGATCTTCCGATATCAACAGATTTCAATAAGCCAATGTTGCCGGTGAAACCATTAAAAATTTTACTTCCTTATGGAAAAACAGTAAAAGAAATATCAATTGAATTACACCAATCACCTATCATATATGAAAATATTTCTCCTAAAAATGGACCCCTATTAGCACCTATTGGAAATAAAACAAATTATAATGATCCTATCTCACAAAAAAATAAGGATATCACATGTATTTGGTCCTATCAAGGAATTCATCACTTCTGTGGATTTCCCATTTTATTTCTGAATATTCACCCTCTGACCTATCATGTAGATACCAATGATCTGATTTTTTATCCAAAAATAACTATTCATATCGAAACAATTGAGTGTCAACCATCTGAGGCATTACGCTATTCAGAAAATGATATTTTATATCTAAAAAATATGGTTGAAAATCCATCTTATATTCAGTCATATCCGTATCAATCAATACAACAAAAAGCAGATGATACATCGTATATTATTATAACAAGCGAACAATTAAAAAATTCAGGACTTGAAGACAATTTCCAAACACTAATCCACTCAAAAATTGCAAAAGGGATAAACGCTCGTATTGTGACTGTCGAAGAAATACTTGCAAACCCTGCATATTCAGTAAATGGGTCCTGGGGAGATAATAATCCTTTAAATCCATTTTACCAGCATTCAATATCATCAAATTATTCTCGATTTAATGATGTAGCTGCGCGGATAAGAAATTTTATTCGATATGCATACATGCAATTAGGATCAAAATATATATTATTAGGTGGTGATGGAGATGTGCATGATGAAGATGAAAACATTATTCCTGGACGTGGATTATTTGCAAATGAAAGTGGACTTCCATTGATTTCATTTCCCGCTGCTATAAGTGAGGAGCAAGATGACATTCCATCTGATGTTTACTATGCTTGCTTAGATGGTAGTTATAATTATGATATGGATGATCATTTTGGCGAATCACCAGATAGAAATGATCTAATTGAACAAGATGAAGCCGATTTAATTGCTGAGGTATATGTTGGTAGAGCACCAGTTGATTCCGAGCATGAAGTTGCGTATTTTGTATCTAAGACGTTATCTTATGAAAATACAAAACATCCCTATATTTCAAATATACTGCTTGTTGGTGAATATTTAGGTTTTCCCGGTATTTCAGCATATGGGGGTAATTATAAAGATTTAGTAAAACCTTATATTCCTGACACATATCAAATTAATACCTTATATGATAGAGATCTTTCAACATATTGGAAAAAACAGGATATTATCAAAATAATCAATAATGCTACACCACATATCATCAATCATGATGGTCATGCATACTATGGATATGATTTAAAAATGTATAATAGTGATATTGATAACCTGAATAATATCAATACCTTTTTCTTATATTCTCATGGGTGTATGGCAGGTGGTTTTGATAATCCAGATGGTTATGACTGTATTGCCGAACGATTAACAGTTGAAACACCACATGGTGCATTTGCAGCAATTATGAATGCGCGGTATGGATTGGGAAGTGAAAATAGTCTTGATTCACCATCCAATGCATTAGATATTTCATTATTCAAAGCATTTTTCACTGAAAATATAAGAGAATTAGGTCGTGCAAATCATTATTCTAAAGAAGATCACATATGGCATATTAATGACAATGGAATCAGATGGGTTTTTTATGAAACAAATTTATTTGGAGATCCTGAATTACAGATTAAAGACTCTGATCCAACACCTGTTGAAATCACAGTTGAATTAACACGACCTGAACAAAACTGTATATTTATCAACGATAAGAGTATTTGTTCATTGTTTTTCTTAAAAAATCCAATTATTTTTGGTGGAATTACCATTCAGGCTGATGCTCAATCCGACCCACCAGGAAATGTCCATTCGGTTGAATTTTTTATTAATAATAAAAGTTATTATACAGATTATAAGGAACCATTTACTTGGCATCTTCAAATACCGTTGAAGGGAACATATGATTTATCGGTTATTGCTCATGGGTATTATGCTGAAACGGCAAAAGCAAATCAGATTATAAAAATATGGATACCTTCATAATTATTGGTTAAATATTAACAAAATAATCTATTAATTAATAAAAGGTTTAATCTTAAAAAGAGAAATGTATAAGATATATTATTTTTTGAAATCCTTTTATATGGGGAAGATATATCGATTTAACAGGAGATGAAAGCAATGAAGAAATATTCGACAGTAATTCTTGCTCTTTTTTTACTGGTAACTTGCTTATTTTCTGGATGTATTACAATTGATCAACCAGAAAACAATAATAAAATTAAAGAGAATACTTACATTGTAGACGGTAATGGAAAAGGTAACTTTACATACATTCAGGATGCAATTGATGCAGCACCTGAAAATTATACAATTTTTGTATATAGTGGACATTACATCGAAAATATTCTTATTAACAAAACAATTGATTTGATAGGGGAAAATCCACAAACTACTTATATTGATGCAAATGGATCTAAAGATGGAATTTATATAACTGCAGATTATGTAAATGTGTCAAATTTTTCCATAATAAATAGTGGAACCGCCTCATATCAAGATTATGATGCAGGTATCCAACTTGATTCGAATCATAATACCATTCAAAATTGTATTTTTTATAATATTACTTATGGTATTTATTCATCATGGGTGAGTCATAATCATGTTCATAATAATACATTCAAATATGCTAGTGAGTATGGAATTTATGCATTTTCCTCTTCTAATCATATGAAAATAATTGACAATCATTTTTATTTAAACAAGGTAAGTTTGCGTATCAAAGGATCGAATAATTGCCAAGTCATAGGAAATAAATTTAATAATAGTGAAAAAGGGATGTATTTCTGTTGTGGTGCTAAAAATAATGTAGCCTATCATAATGTTTTCATTGAACATAGTATATACAACGGTGATGATCAGGTTGGCGGAAATACTTGGTATGATGAAATAAATAGAGAAGGAAACTACTGGGATGATTATAAAGGAGTCGATGAAGATGGCGATGGTATAGGAGATATACCATATAATATTACACATATAGGAAGACAGGATATTTATCCATTAATGAATCCAAAGAATAATTGATTGATAGGCTATTAAATAAAATATGATTCTGGCCTCTGCAAAGAAAAAACCATTATTTATTCAACTTTTAATGTGAGGAATCTTTTAAGTATATGAAAATCTATTCCTTGCCTTCTACCATAGAAAAAAATACTTCATATCCAAACGATAGCGGGGTGGGGTAGCCAGGAGATCCCGACGGGCCCATAACCCGTAGATCAGTGGTTCGAATCCACTCCCCGCTACTTATTTATGATAAATTTTTTCATTAGTATTAATAAATCAGAACGTATTTCGATATTCATTACTATGATACGAAAAAAGGCTGATGGACGGTTATGGGAAATCGATCTATTTAGAGGAATTGCCCTTTGCGTTATGATTATTTTTCATTTTTTATATGATCTTAATCATTTTTCAATAACAAATTTTCACTTGTATTCAGGTTTTTTTTCCTATCTAGCACAATTTACTGCATCAATATTTGTTATCCTTGCCGGAGTCTCATTATCGATTAGTTATGTAAAAGCAAAGCAATATCAATTATCAGAAAAAGAAATTCAGAGAAAGTTCATAATACGAGGTTTAAAAATTTTTTTTCTTGGAATGGTATTAACCTTTTTCACCTGGTATGCAATTCCAGAGAGATATATTGTCTTTGGTGTTCTTCATTGTATAGGGGCCTCTATCATTTTATCTATCCTCTTTCTTAGATATCATCTTTTGAACTACCTCGTAGGTATTATTTTCATAGGAGCGGGATTATATCTAAGAACGATGACCTTTGATTTTCAATGGCTCCTTCCATTGGGATTATTACCTCAACGTTTCTATACTATTGATTATTTCCCTCTGTTGCCATGGTTTGGAGTTGTATTATTTGGTATTGCTCTAGGTAAAACACTTTATCCAAATGCACAAAGAAGATTTTATATAACTGAAGAAATTAATGGACATATTCCACAAGGAATTTGCTTTTTTGGAAGACACTCCCTGCATGTATACATGCTTCATCAACCAATTCTTCTTGCTTTAATCTTTTTACTGTTCCTCTAGTCATATGTGATATTTAATAAAGGTACTTTGACTCCTTTTCCTTTTTTAATTTTTCCAACAACTTGCGCATCAGCATGAGAACTGTTGTTTAAAATATCTAAGGTATCTTGTTCATCTTTTTTATCAACAATAATTGAAAATCCCATGCCCATATTGAATGTTTTATACATTTCACTATCACTAATGTTTCCCTGTTTTTGAAGGAATTTAAATATTTCTAATGGGGGCATAGGATTTGAGATATGGTATTGTACATCTTTTTTTAGACGAGGTAGGTTTTTTAATCCTCCACCTGTAATATGTGCAAGACCATGTGCGTGAATTTGTTTTAATAATGCTAATATTTCTTTTACATAGATTCTTGTTGGTTCTAGCAATATTTCACCAATTTTTTTATTTTGAAAATCTCCTTGAAAGGTATCTGTAAAATTTAAGAAGGATTCTTCAATGATTTTTCTTACAAGGGTGTAACCATTTGAATGAATGCCACTACTAGATAATCCAATGATGCTATCGTCTTGTTTTATTTCAGCACCAGTAATTATTTCATCTTTTTTCACATATGCAAGGCAGGTTCCTGCTAGATCAAAACCGTTAATGATTTCAGGAAGCGAGGCGGTTTCTCCACCAATAATTGAGATATTTGAAATCTCAGCCCCCTTGGCAAGTCCTTTTCCTATTTCTTCTGTAAGATGTGGATTAGGATTATCAATTGCTAAGTAATCAACAAATGCAAGTGGTTCAGCTCCAACACATATTGCATCGTTAACATTCATTGCAATACAATCAATTCCGATAGTATCCCATTTCTTTATTGCATCTGCAATGAGAACTTTACTACCAACTCCATCTGTACATAAAACAAGAGCAACATCAAGAAAATCAATCATTCCTGCATAATGACCTCCAAGAGGAGCACCAATTCCTTTTCTTTTGTTTTTAATATGTGCTAAAATACTCTTTATAGCTCGTTCTTCTTTTTCAATGTCTACTCCGCTTTCTGCATAAGTTTTTGTTTTCAAGAAAAACAATCTCCTTTGAATTCAAGGGATGAATATATTCTAGTTGTCATAAACTTTTTGAATGAAAGTATATATCATTTTGTTGTGAAAACATTAAAGGATTTTGGAGAAAGAAAGCTTATTGAACTTATATCAAACAAGATACAGTCAGGTATTGCCGTTGGGATTGGTGATGATTGTGCAGCGATTGCAATGAATGATCATTATTTACTTATTTCTACAGATATGATTTCTGAAAAAACACATATTCCACCGGTTATGAAACCTTGGGATATAGGTTGGTTTATAACAGCTATTAACCTTAGCGATATTGCTGCAAAAGGAGGAATTCCTCTTGGCTTTTTATTAAGCATGGGATTAAAACCAGATATGAAAGTGAATGATTTTCAAGCAATTATACAAGGAGTGGATGCTTGCGTTTCAACATTTAATGCATCATTAATCGGTGGTGATACAAAAGAACATGATTCAATGGTTTTATCGGGTACGATAGTAGGAAAGGTAAAAAAAAATAATTTTATGGGGCGATCTGGTGCAAAAGCAGGTGATATTTTATGCATAACTGGATCAATTGGCAAAGCTGCTGCAGGATATCTTGCAATACAAAAACAACATTTTAATGATGATGTTATAAAAAATCTTATTCATCCATATCCTCGTATAAGTGAAGGTATACAACTAGGAAAAACAACTAAAGTGTCTTGTTGTATGGATCTATCGGATGGTCTGTCTTCGTCCTTATATCAACTTTCAAAAATAAATAATGTCGGTTTTACGTTAGAAATTGATAAATTACCTGTATCCAATACCTTATTATCAATGTTTAAAGATAAAAGCTCTCATTCATTGTATCTAGATGCTATGTTACATTTTGGAGGTGATTATGAGCTGTTATTTACCTGTTCACCAAATGATTTTTACAATTTACAAAAGTTATTTCCAAAAAATGTTATAAATGAAATTGGAAAAGTAACAAAAAAAACAGATATAATATTACTAAAGGATAATGAAAGGCTAATTATTGAAAATAAAGGATATGAACATTTTCATAAACATTGTTTGAACAGTTCAATTTATTAAATGTTCTTATTTTCGCTAAAATTGGTACATATTGTTAAGCAAGATATTTAAATAATAAATGTAAAATTATATATTAGAATCATTATGAAAGATATTAAAATACTTAGAATTATTTTCATCGTATCGCTATTTCTTCTTATTCCATTACTTTCAGGGTGTCTTGAAAGTGATATCCCTGAGAATCATGCACCTCAGGTTGAAATAGAATATCCTCTGTCAAATAATACCCTAACCAGCATCGTAAAAATAACAGGAACTGCTTCAGATGAAGATAATGATAATTCCATTGCATACGTTGAAATTAAAATAAACCATAGTGATTGGGAACAAGTAGAGGGTATCACTGAATGGAGTTATGATTGGAATACCTATACCAAACATAATGGTCTTATTTCTATTTACGCTCGCGCCTGGGATGGACAAATATATTCTGATATTGATGAAGTAGTTGTCCGTATCCAGCATCCTGAAACATCTGAATCAGATGCCCATAAATGGGCGGTTTTTGTTATTGCAGGAAATTATCCTCAAGATAACGAGAGTAAATTAGGAAATGGGGGGCTCTATCTTGCGGAGGAGATGACTAGTTATTTTATCGAGAATCTTAATTTTCCAACTGATAATATTTTTATTTTGTTTGATGATGGATGGATACGAGAAGATAATGGGTATGGAGGTAGAATAGAAACACTAGAACAACGTACTCACCAATATGCTATTAATTATGGTGGTGCAACAGAAGATAATGTTGGGGTAGTTCTACATCATGTTGTTGAAGAGGCAAGTCATCAACCTGATAGTGAGGTATTTTTATGGTTTGCTGGTCATGGATTAGGTGATCAGAGTAACCCTTATACAGGTGGAAAAATCCTTGAGCGAAGTGCTATCTTCTTATGGGATAATACATTAACTGATCGAGAACTTGGTGATATGCTATATAGCCTAAGATCTGAAAAAACCTGTATTATTGTTGATGCATGTTTTAGTGGTGGATTTGCTGATAAATTGATTTATGGTTTTCCTACCTTGTTTGTCCATTCAGGTATTTCTGGTTCTGGTAGAGTTGTAATGTCCGGGGCTAGTAAATTCAGATCGGGTTATGCAAGTACTACTAAAGGTCCGCTTTTTTCATATTTATGGTTTGAAGGATTGGTATCTGGAGATGCTGATGGATTTCAACCAGGATTTCGATCTGTAGGAAAGCCTCCAGGAATATTTACCATTAGGGATGGTAAGGTATCTGCGGAAGAAGCTTTTTATTATGCAAGGTATGTGTTACGGGAAGATGATTCGTTAAACGAATATCAGTCAATGGAGCCCCAGATTAATGATCAATATCCAAATCGGGGTAACCTGCGGAGTAAAGGAGAATTAAATTTATAAAAATAGTAAATTATATATAATCGTAAGATTTATTTTATGAAAAAACCCTATTCAATGGAAAAAATTTAATAAAGGGGTATCTATACTTATAATTATAGATTAATAGAAATATCAAAATAAATTCATGGTGTCCAAATGTATCTTAAGAAAAATGATAAAATTATATTACTTGTTGGTGTTGTTATCATTATCATTGCGGGTGTGGGTATTGCAATGTATAATGTAGAAGATGCAGATGATTCTAATATAGGGGAGGACGATCTTTTTGATACGTATTCTTATTATTGGGATGATCAAACCATGGAAAAATCTATTTTCAATGAAAAATTCGTAGGGAAATCAGAAATATTTGAAGATTCCTTTACAATCCAGGCACCAGCAAATTCTATATTAACAAGAGTTGAATTAACATTAAGCTGGATGGATGATGTTACATATAGAGGATTGCTTTCAAAAGGACATGATACTCTGACTATGGAATTGTCATATAATTCAAAGATGGAAGAAGGATCATTTACTTACGAAGGAAATGAAAGTTATTATTTTAATATTAACTCAATGCCTGATACAGATATTGTTAAAGCAGAAAGTCAAGGTGATGCAGAAGATATCATTGAAGGCATTTTTTCAGGCCAAAACACAGCAACATTTGATATTAAAATAAACGTTCAAACAGGGGAAAAATTTTGGAGAATTCTAAAACGAATGCAAGATAAGGGAAATGATTTTGATCTTACTGCTAGCTATACGTATTATACATATGCTCTTGAGATGGAAAATAATGATGATGACGATATGAAAGAAACTGGAGATGATGATTCTTTCAATCATAAGATTGGAGAATTTTATATTAACCTTGGTTATGGTCGAGGGATGATTTGAACAAATAAAATAACAAATATTTTTTTATCCATTACTTTTTTTGCATTTTCTATGAATGTAACTTAAATCGTAGAAGAGCACCAACCCCACCAATTCCGTCGAGTTTTTTACCGGCATCATGCATAGAATTAATAATTGTAAATTTACTTTGATTTTTTTGGGATAAATATAAAAGATTTTCTCCTTTTTTTGACCGTACAAAACTATCAATTATTAATAAATGATCCACTGCCCCATTTGCTAAGGCAAGTTTTACATCATCAAAGCCATAACTAACATTTCCATTCTTTTTAATTTCTTCAAAGAATTGTTCCACTAGACTTGTTTCCATTACTACTCTATTTTCTTTTGCTATATGTTCGACCACGCCTATTTTTAATGCTTCATGAATTCCATTCATCCCAGCATTACCCGTAGCATGAGTTATACATGATGAAAATACATCCTCTTCTGTTTTTTTTCCATAGTTAATAAAATGATCTTTTGCAAAACCGGGTCCTAATACCACTAGTGGTGTTTCACTTGCTTTATGTTGGTTAATAATAGAAAAAATCTCTCCATAATATTCTTTTTCAACATTAGGCGAATCATATTGTTTTCCTGAACGATGAGATTCAACATCAGCAATCCATTGTACACCACTCTGTCGAAGAATCGCTATCGTTGCATTATCATCATCAAGACATACAAACAAAACCAATCCTTGTTTCGATTGAGACACTGCTTCTTTTAACCGTTCAAGTTCAAATTGTTTCCATTCCGATTTTACAATCGAAATCTTATCCATATCATCAGCGGTCACATTAAAAGTATGATATGATCCTTTATCTTGCGGTCCTTCTTCAATAACACCATGAATGCGCAGTCGATCAGAAAACTCATGAAATTTCACCTCTTCAACTCTTATACCAAGTTTCATTTTTTTCTTAGTTGCTTTCTTTGTTCGGATTTTATCAGTTCCCTGCTCATCAGTTCTATATGTTACTGCACGCACAAGATCATAGGGTTGAATAATATTATACAAATGCCAGATATCATCAAGGTTTTCAGGCATAATTTTCAGTTCACCGTGATCGAGATCTTCAAAAATAATTTTCAACCTATTTGTTCCCCCCTTCATTGAATGAGATTCCTTTTGACTCTTGAATTATTGCTCCACCAGCAGGAAGAATTGAAACGATATCATCAATAGGTGTTTTTGTTACCTTTGATAACAAATGTGAAATATCCTTTTTTGATTTATTCCCTGGTTTCATAATAATGTAAGTATCACACCATGTTTTTATAGATTCAACTGACCCCCCCATCCACATCTTCTTTCCATCAAGATCAATTAAACCAATGCCCAGTTGTAATGTACATTTACAGTAATTCCGTTTCCCTCTAATAATAAACGCACCTTTTGGCACAAACTCGCCAGATTGAGCGGTTTTGCTTACTTGTTCTGGAAGTACCCAATATGCTTGCGCTTCAGTAAATTGCTTCCATGCTTTAGAATAACATGCTGCAAACATACAAGCTTCTTCAAGAGATTCATCAGCTATATCAAGTGTTTTATCATCAAATGTTTTACTTTTCAGTATACAACTTGGTGCACCATGAATATCAGCATGGACATACCGGTCTTTTTTTTCAAGATATTTTTTCACAACCTGTTCATTTGATTTCACATCCTTACCCGCAACAATCAGATTTCCTTTACTAGTAATACTCCATCGATATCTTTCAAACCATAATGTTTTTTGTTTTTGAATAATTTTTTTTCCTTCTTCTAGTAATTTTTCTTTTTCCCCTTCATGGTTTTTTTCCATGATTTTTATTTTCTCAAGCGTTTTTACAACTGATTTTTTAGCACCATGTAATTTACTCAAATACTTTTTACTCAAATTATAAGCTTTTTCAGCATTTTCAGAAACACTTTTACGAAAATCCAAAGACAACTCATAAGGGGTGTCTCTAGTATCATTTAATACAATAAGAAGGGTATTTTGTTCAGGATAAAATGTTTTAACAAAATCAAGTTCATTTATTTTATTGATTTCGATCTTTTTATCCTTTAATATAATAATCTTTTGAATATGCTGTAATAATTGATCAATTTTTTTATAATGAAGATAAATTAGCTCTCCTTCCAATTTCTTCCGGTCAATATCTTTTTCCAATAAAGAGATCATGTTTTGTTGTTGCTCAAGCATGCGATATAATTTACCGATTTCTTTTTCAGTTTTAGATTCAGATACCTTTTTTACTTCGGTTTTTTCAAATCCTTCAATAAATGTTGATAGTCCTCGAACAAAACTTGATGTATCTTCAAAATCAACCTGCTGATAACTTTTAAATTTAAAAGGAAGTATATCAATGATATTATCTTTCCTTTTTGCAAATACAGGTTTATAGTTATTAGACTTAAAGGATGTTATAAATTCCTGCAAAGTATCATATAACGTCTTTATTTCAGCTTGTGTAAGATCAATAATTTTTTTCTCTTTATTTATAGTAGCAAGATTACAGATTTCTTCTGCAATAACTCCGCTTAAATTAATAGTAACAGCAAGGGTTCTAACAACATCAGCATTACTTTGTTTAAGTAAATCTTCAAACATTTCAAATGATAATATATTTGGGTTAGTTTGAGAAGGAGGTGGCATATAGGGTTGCCTTCCTTTTACTTTTCTATGTGCCCATAATTGATGAATAAATGGAATGATAATATTTCCTTTTGGATCAACAAGGATAATATTTCCTTCTGAAAAAAATTCAATTACAACAGAATAAACGCCATCTTTTTTCCCAATTTTTAAAACAACAATCCGATCAAATTCATGTTGATATATCTCCAATATTCTGCCATTTTTGATATATTTTCGTAATGCCATTGCAAATGATGATGGTTTTGTCGGTGTCTTTAATGATTCTTTTGTTATACAGAGAAAATGGCCATTTCTTATAAATATAGCTTCTTTTGTATTTTTTTTAATATTTCTATATTTAATAAGAATCTCATTATGAGACAATTGATATACTTTATCAATAGGGCTTCCTATAATATCTTGCATTTCAAAGACGATGATGTGAATATCATATGATGATAATTTTCTCAGCATGTTTCAAAATCAGAATGATAACAGTATTATAAAATACCCTTGCTTATCAATACATTAAATTTTATGAAAAGAATATTAATTGTTATTAATATTTAAAAATGCTATTTGCTTTTTGATAATATTTATTATTTTTTGAAAAAAGATAATTAAGTATAAAACCTTTACACATATGGATTATTTAGGAAAGAGTTGAGGAATAGCATATGGTAAAAAAAATTATGGTTGTAGATGATAATCCCGATGTAATTTTATCTGTAAAACATGGTCTTGAAGAGATGGATGTTGATTATCAAATTACGGGAGTTGAAAGTGGGGAAAAATGTTTAGAACTTCTACAAACAGATATGCCTGATCTTATATTACTTGATATTATGATGCCAGGTATGAGTGGATGGAAAACATTTGACCGGATTAAAGAAAATACTACGTGGAAAAAAATTCCTATTGTGTTTCTTACAGCTCGTACTGATAGAGTAGCAAAAAATGCAGGTGGTTTTTTAGCAGAAGATTACATTGAAAAACCATTTGATGTTCGTGAATTATATAAACGTATTAGTCAGGCAATAGAAAAAAATGAATAATAATTTTTTTTTTTACCTTTTGCTTCTTTCTCTCTATGTAATGGATGATTTTTTGTAGTGCTTATTCTTTTCACCTTCACATGTTATATATCGTTATGACCACGCCTGTTTGTAATTTATCCTGTAAATATTGTGGTGGTAGTCTTCACGGTATGCCCAAAGAGATAACTTATCCTCTTTCAGATTTAGTAGATTTTATATCAAAAGATAATGATGCAGTGATTGCTTTTTATGGTGGAGAACCATTATTGAAACCGGAGGTTATTAAAGAGGTAATTAAACAAGTTCCAGCAAAACATTTTGTAATTAATACAAATGGATATTTTATTAATTCTATTGAATCATGTTTACATAAATTTGATAGTATCCTTTTATCTATTGATGGAAGAAAAAGTGTTACTGATTATTATCGTCAACAAGGGTGCTATGATAAGGTTATTTCTGCTAGGAATTATCTTAAAAACCAACATTATTCTGGAGAATTAATTGCAAGAATGTCAGTTTCTTTAAAATCTGATATTTATAAAGATGTTACTCATTTGCTTTCATTGTTTCCTAATGTTCATTGGCAATTAGATATCATATGGAGTCCATTATGGGAATTAGATGATTTTATTATATGGGCTGAAGAACAATACATTCCAGGAATCATTAAATTGGTATCATATTGGATAGATCATATTGAGAAAGGGAAAATTCTTGGTATTGTTCCATTTTTAGGTATTATGAGTCGTATGCTTCATGGGGGAAGTGGTTTGCCTTGTCAATCTGGTTCTAAATCTGTAACAATTACAACGGATGGGACTATTTTAGCTTGTCCGATTGCACCAGATTTTTCATGGAATAAACTAGGAAACATTAAGGAGGGTTTTAAAAAAATTTATATTGGATCACCCTGCACTGACTGTAATATATATTCATATTGTGGTGGAAGATGTTTATTTGCACATAATGAACGGTTATGGGGGGATAAAGGATTTGAAATGATGTGTCATGTGACAAAAAAATTGGTATATGAATTAGAGAAACAAAAGCATATTTGTAAACCTTTTAAGGATAAATTGTTTTATCCACGATTTAATAATACAACAGAAATCATTCCTTAAGATGCAAGTATTTTTAAGCTCATTAGAGGATTTTTTTAGAAATATTATTATTATTTAACTTAATATTAGATATTCTCTTTAGAGTATCATCAATGTAACAAAAAAACTGGAAATGACTATGAGACAATTAGGTTTATTACGAAAAACGATTAATAATATTGATGTAAATATTGCAAGGGTTTTTATTCCTTGGGCAGTAAAAAATCCGAGATACTTACGTTCGTTTTATAGGTTAAAAAAAACCTATAACTCATCTACGAAAGTTCGAAAAATCAAACGAGAGGAAGGAATAAGAATACCACCGTTTCTTATTTTAAGTGTTACGTCAGAATGCAATCTGAATTGTATTGGTTGCTATGCGTCAGCGGTTGGTACAACTTCCTGTCCGTCAAATATAAAAACGGGAAGCAGCAATCAGAGTCTTACTTGGGATCAATGGTATGATATTATTAGACAAGGATGCAATTTAGGAATATTTGGTTTCGTAATTGCTGGAGGGGAACCCTTATTATATCCGCGGTGTTTAGAATTTTGTAAGGAATTTAAAGATAGATTTTTTATTATATTTACTAACGGCACGATTCTTAATGATATTGATTATAAATTATTGAAAAAGCTTGGAAATGTTGCTGTTATTGTAAGCATTGAAGGTGATAAAAAAATTACTGATTTAAGAAGAAGCAGAGGGGTTTATGATAAAGCAATGAATTCCCTAGTTCAACTTAATAAGATAGGGGTGATTAATGGTATTTCAGTTACTATTACAAGAAATAATTATAGGTATTGGATGGATGAAAAACCAATTGATGATTTGATTAATAAAGGTATTAGAGTTGGTGTTTTTATTGAACATATCCCTACATCAAAAAAAATTGATGATCTTTCTTTGATGCTGGAAGAAAAAGAACGACAAATTTTTAGAGAAAAAATGCTTTATTATCGCGAGAATAAATCGATATATATTGTGCATTCTCCAGGTGATGAGGAATATTTTGGCGGTTGTGTTTCTGCAGGAAGAGGATTTGCTCATATCACGCCTACGGGGGATTTAACTCCCTGTCCAATTTCAAATATTGCAACACATAATTTAACAAGAACCAGCCTTTATGAAGGATTGCAAAGTAAATTATTTCAAATCATTCGAGAAAATGAACAACTCCTTGAAACAAAAGGTATGCCTTGTGCTCTTTTTGCCCATGCAAAGGAAGTTGATTTGTTGGCAAAAAAAGTTGGTGCATATAGAACTAATGACGAATAATAAAGGAATCAAAACAATGATTTTTTTACATAAATACTTATAATATATAATTTCATGATATATTTTATTCATTTAGCATCAATAATGCTACAATAAATTTTAAAAAATTTGAAAAAGTATTTATGCAACATATAACAATATTAAAAATTAATAGGTCTGGAGAGGTGAGAGAGTTAAGAAAGAAGGGTAGTCCCCCATTTTTTTCATTTATTTTGCCTCCTTTTTCGTGTCTCCAGGCCATCCTCCCTCTATTAAATTTAGAGGTTAAAATTTTGTAATTGTATAATTATTATAAATTTTTCCAATTTATTTAATATAAAAATAATTGAATTAATTAATTCTTTTTAAGTGATATAGTGGTTTCATATGAATAAAAAGTATTATATTGTGAATTGATGTTTTTTTAAAAAAGAAATGGGCCCGACCGGATTTGAACCGGCGACCATCTGGTTATGAGCCAGACGCTCCACCAGACTAAGCTACGAGCCCAGTAATAGATTAGCTCGAGTAATAACAATAATAGTATTAAAATTTAATTGGAAAATCAGAAGTCTGGCAAGTGAAAAAAATATTAATATTTTCTCATTATCGCCTAATTAAAATTGATAAATAAACTATAAAAATATGATAGATTACTATAAACATACTTCAAGACATGTATATTTTTTGTTAAAAAGGAATTTTTGATATTAAATACAATAATAAATTGATGAATATACCGTGCATTTATATTGATTTTATCCTATCTATAATCTGTATTTTCTACAAATGTATAAAAGAATCTTGCAGTTATTTTTTTTATATAAACCCTTTAAAACCAAAAAATTGAAATAATCAATATATTCAGAGAAATGATCTTGCGGCTAGATATCCATCATTATTAGGATTACATGGATTATAACCCACTTCAGAAAAATGATGACCGATACCATCAGAATTATCATCGAGTAAGGGGTGCTCGTTCATAGTGTTTTCAAGAACTTTTCTTGCAGCATATTCATATGCTTCTAATATTGAAATCCTTCCATCATCATTTGCCTCTGCATCACCCCTAAGTCCTCGGATTATAGGTTCAATCCAAGAAACAGTTGCAACTTCATCTTCTCTAGATGCGGTACAAATAATACGATTGATTCCACTTAAATCATTGATAAATCCGCCGCTATTACATGGTTGTAAGAGAAAAATCATTTTTCCGGCATAAATATTTTCACAGAATTCGGAAAACTCCCAATCATATAATCGATAATCATTTGTATTTTGCTTTAAGATGAAAAATCTGATAATCTCGTGTAAATTACTAAATTCATAGGGGAAACCAAAGAAGGTATCATGGGCGTATTTCCCATTTTTTTTTGAATTTTCGTCATTGCCATGGTTGATATAACAAAGAAGCAGTGAATCCTGATGTTTTAGCCAATTCTTCTCACCTGGTTTAAATGATAATAAAACATCATGAAGATTTTCTTTATTTGATTCAAAATCAACCCATTCAGGATTAAAACTTTCGGGAGTTTCATAATTTTCTCGTAACGTTGCAAGAAGAAAAATAGATTCATCTGAATAATCATACGTATCTCTAAGTGTTGAATACATCATTCCTGCTGCATTGAGATACCATCCATAATATTTCTGAAAATTATCTGGAAAAACATCTTGCCATTGTCCGGCATAACGTCCGACAATAATAACTGCAAATTTCTGTTGTGATTTATTTATGGTAATACCACTTACATTTAATGAAATTATGATTAAACATATTATAAATAGATTTAAAGGTAATTTTAGACAATATTTATTATGCATAATTCTCCCTATTAATGGAAGTAATTATATATTTATGATTATTTTTAAATGTTTGCAATTCAAATTACAGTAATATTGATGGGCCGAGACCAATTACTTATGCCATCAGTTTTACATTCATCATATGGATTTGGACAATAATCTCGTGCAACCACATAAACTTGGTAAGTTCCTTTTTCGTTGAATGTATGAAATATTTTTTCTGGTTCACCTGGCGGATAATAGTTATTATCATTATTTTCCCAACAATCCTTATCAACTTTAAGGCTACTTATTGGAACCGACTTATTTGCAGTCCAATTAAAGCCATATTCTACCAAATCTCTATTTATATCTGTAGAATTAACAATAAATCCTATTTTTGTTCCAGATTTAATACTAATGTCTCGGGCAGTATTATCACTAAGATTTAAATTTGGAATGGTTGGTCTTTTATCTAATACCCAACCGTTCATTCTGCAATAAGGATGAATATCGTAATTTTCAGAGGCTTTACTGAAATCAAAATCTAAAAATGAAAAAGAAATTTGATACGACCCGTTAACCCATGTTCCATCTCGATTGTATTCCATTTGTTCAGTTACATTGATATCATTCCAAAAATTTCCAGATTTTGTATTACTGTCTTCATAAAACCATTTATTATTAGAATCTCTAATTGTTTCCATTGCGCTTGTTTTATTATTTGTAAGGTTAATAATGAAATTATTTTCATATATGTTATTATCGACTGATCTATGTTGTTTAATAAAAAATTCTTTTGAATTAAAATAATGTTGAATTCTAATTCCTTCATTTCTGTTGTATTCAATGTTATTATGAAAAATATTATTACCTTTTGCATGATATAAATAGATTCCTGAGTTATTATTAAATGAAATACTATTATTGAATATGCTATTTCCAATACAACACCGTATATAATCAGGGTTCTCATCATCGACAAGTGTTATACCATTTCTATTATTATTTCTTATAACATTATTCTTAATGGTGTTGTTACAAGTTACGTCCATCCAAATTCCATCGAGATTTTTTATGATATCATTATTGTAAATAAAGTTAAATTGCATACCCCAAACATCAATTCCCCCTTGGCTATTATTAATAATTGTATTATTATATACTTTAGTATAACTATTTGCAATAATAATACCATCTCTATAATTATCTTTAATAATATTATCCTTGATTGTAATAAACGAATGATTTGAGGTGATAGAGTTACAATAAATCCCATTCTCGTTATGGATTATTGTATTATTTTCTATAATTACTCCAGGTTTATCATTTGTATTGAAGGTAATTCTAATACCTGCTTGAATAGAACTATCATCATGGATATATTTGCAGCCTTCTATCGTGATGTTTGAAATAGTAACATTAGGTTTTTTAATCGCTATTATTTGTGTGGCAGACCCAGTTGTCCTTATTTTAGTATTTTCTTTATTTTCCCCTTTTAAAGTCAGAGATTTATAGATATCAATGCTTACTGGCCCAATATCGTATTCTCCCTTATGAATTAAAACTACTCCTTCTTCACAAACATAATCAATTGCATCCCATATATTATCAAAGTGATTATCATGGTTATCAAACCATTCATTTGGTTTGTCATTCCCACGAAGAGCGACTTCAACAAATTTACAATTATTATAAATTGTTGAGTTATTTATTTGCTTTTGATTTAGTATTGTTGATGTTGATTGTGTTACTATTGATAATGAAATCATTACAACTATAAATAAAAAACTTCCTCTTTTTAATATTCTAATATTCATCACACTTTACCTCCTCGAATAATTCCCCCTTGAATAAAATTCAAAAATGGTAATATTAAATTATAATATAAATGTTATGTTAAATTAAAAATAAAAAATAGAAATATCTATTATAAAAATTTATAATTTAATACAATTATTTAAAATATGTTATGTTTTTGATTAATATTATCCAATTTGAATCAAAATTATTATTATACAATTTTAACTTGCATCCTTTATGCATTATGTTAATTAAAATTATTTTTTTATAACATTATTTATCAAATTATTTTATTGCATTCTAAATTAGTTTTTTGGATATTTAATAATATTCATTGAATTTTTGTTTATTCAACGATATCATCATATATGGATTTCCAAAAACCATTGAGAGTTTTTTGGAGTGCATCCCAATCCAATACTATATCATTATCTACCATTATTTCATCTCTTGAAAGATTTTTTCGGTGTTCTGGTAGTTTTCTTAGAGCCGAACTCATGGACCATCCTCCATCTATCAATTATTTTAACAAATATGATATTTATACTTGCGTTGAAAATATGCCAAATCGGTAAAAAACCATTATTTTTTTTCTATTAAAGAAACATTCTTTAACTGAGCATGATTATTCATTTCTATTTCATATGGTTGATTTATTAATACTGGCTAAATATCCATTTTTGCAGGACTCAAAGGTATTTGTAAAAAATGAAAGTGTCACAATAAAAGAATTATTAGAAGATCCGTTATTTGAACAAGCAAGAACTATAGCTATAGAACGAATTAATAACGCATATCATCGAAAAGATGTAGGAAATCGCAGTCTTTCTTCAGAATCAGATAAACTGATGGAGCTTTTTTCATATCCTGTTGCTAGAATGATAACTGTATGTGTTAATGATATATTTTTTACAAAAAGATATGCATTAGGTGAAGCAGTTCATATGTATAAAAACCTATTAAAGGAACCGGTACCTTTTCTTTTAACAGTTGCAAAGGAATTCAATCTAGATATAAAATATTCTGATGAGATGAGCAAACCATCACTTTATTTTACACAATATTTACATTACGCTCCAAATAAATATAGAACGTGGAAAATGATTAATCGAGTCCTTGATAATGGTTTTATAACTGTTTCACAAAAGGACTTAACCCGAATTTTACAGGAAGCAATAAGAACAAGAATTAATCAAGAGTTACTAAATAGAACCTGTAATGAAAAGGCACAGCGAATATTTTCAAAAGAGATTCAAAAACTAAGAAATACAGTTTTATTACAACGTAAAAAAAATGAAGCAATACCACTTGGAAAACTTGACATATCTTTTTTACCGCCATGTTTAAAAAATATTCTTTCAGCAATTCAGGCTGGTGAAAATGTGCCACATATGGGAAGATTTGCACTTGTAGCATTTCTAAACTCATTGCAACTCTCTGTAGATGAGATATTGGAGCTTTTTAGTACAGCGCCAGATTTTGAAGAGGATAAAACACGGTATCAAATAGAACATATTCTTGGTAAAACAGGTGCGACTTCCTATAAAGCACCAGGTTGTGATAAATTAAAAACATTTGGGTTATGCTCTACAGAAGAAATTGATGAAATCTGTAAGAAAACGTATCACCCATCGTCATATTATAAAATGAAATGGAAGAAAGAAAAGTCAAAGAAGAAATAATGTTCTTTTTATCAAAATAAATTCGATAAATTTAAATGCGAAAAGTTATGATCGGTGCATACTTTTATGTATCTTACCCTGATGGATGAGTGGGAATTATGAAACAATTTATTACATTTGAAGGGATTGACGGATCAGGAAAAACAACAGTTATGCATAATGTTTATGCTACATTACAAAAACGAGGGTACAATGTTATTAAAACAAATGAGCCAACTGAAACAGAACTTGGCCGATGTGTGCAATATTGTATTAAAACAAATAAGGAACCAGTGGTAACAGCGTTTACTTTTATTAGTGATAGAATTCTACATGGAAAACAGATTAAACAATGGCTTAATGAAGGATGTATCGTTCTTTGTGACCGTTATGCAGATTCAACTTATGCTTATCAAGGAACACAATTACAGGATAAGATGCAAGATCCTATTAAATGGTTACAAGAATTATCTGTGAATCGGTTTCCTATTCCCGATAGAACATTTCTTTTTGATATAGATCCTCATCTTGCAGTTCAGCGAATACAGAACAGAGATGAATTAATTGCTTTTGAAAAGGTATCTTTTCTTGAAAAAGTACAAAAAAATTATCATGATATATCAAAAGGAAAACAATATAAAATTATTGATGCGACTCAATCCGTTGAAAAAATTTCACAAATAATTATCGATGATATTGTTGAAGTTACCTAGTTTATATATTTTCAGAAAAATCAAAAAGTTTTTTTTGATATTCATCAGCTAATACGATTTCATGGTCAACTTCCATCCATTCAAGTTTGTAGTCATCCAGAAGATGTTTCACCATATCGGGAACTCGGGGGGCACATAGAATTCCGCGTACTTTTGAATCACTACAACCCTTTTTTATATCCTTTACATACATACGAAGCTGATGAACCGCACTAATTGTTGCAAGACTTCTCTTTACTTCAATTACAACGGGTATATGATTTTTATCGTAACAGAACAAATCGATTAATCCCGATTTTACTTGCTTTTCTCTTTTTTTAATCCGAAGCCCTTCTTCAACACATGAAGGATTACTTACAATATGATTTACAACATCAATTTCCATACCATGTATTTTTAATTGGGCATTATCAATAAGCTGTGTAATAATTGCTAGAGATACCTGTTTGAATAAAATTTTCATTTTTTCATTAGGATTTTTATGTCGTGAAGACACGATAAAATGATTGTCATTTTTCTTGTAATCTGTTATCGATCCAGCGGGTTGCCAGTTAATCGGTTCTCGCATCATTGATTGATGCACAAGAATGTTACCATCCTGCTTTATCATAATAATTCGATCACCCCAATCAAGAAAAGATCGGGCTCTCCCGTGATAATCTACTTTACATATGCCCATTAATTGCAGATATGTTTTTTCGGGTTTTTTACAATGATATTTATTAACAAAGTTAAATAGATCATTATGAGTTGGATTCAATAAAATCCTCACCATTAGTCTTCACCAACATTTCTGAAATAGGACTCGACTGAAAAATCCTTTCGAAATTATTTAAGGCATTATAATTTATTTTTTTGAATAGGGGTGTACAATAATTCTTATATAATTTAAAAAAAGAATTTTATAAATTGAAAAGTGATATTATGGATAACTCTAGCAGTAAAAAAACATGGTATTGGAAACAATCGCAAGGAAAATTCTTAAAAATATTATCAGATTCCCAACAAGGCTATATTAAAGTATATAATGAGAAAAATGAATTAGTCTTAAAAAAACAAAATTTAACAGAAGAACAAGTTAGATTAATTGAAGAAAATTTTATAAATATCGTCGTAAATTTTGCTCAAAAGAATAAGGAAAAACCATCAAGTTTATTTGATCCGATGGTCTCATAATTATTAGTATAATAATATTTATAAAAGTATTAATGATAGAATTTTTAGAATTTTTACTTTTTTTGTAAAATTTAATATACATAATAAAAAATTACAATAAAGATGGATAAGAAAACAATTTTTTTAGAATTGCCTTCTGATGTTGTTGATATAATCGATAAAAGAAATACAACAGGAGATCGATCTGAATTTGTATCAACAATTCTTAGCAATCAGTTGAAAGGTGACATAAGTACAATGGTACCTTCAGATGCTTCAACTGAACTTGTATCTCAAATGAAACAATCATTAGAAATGCCATTAGCAGGTGGAGAACTTAAAGTAATGAATAAACATGGAAAGCAACTAGGTATCTTTGATGTGAACACTGTTGAAGGTTTTGAACAATTAATTGACGAAATCGCTACGATCTCAAATGACCCAATTGTAAGAATGCGTCTGAGAAAATTAAGATAGATTAGATTCATTTCCTTTGTTTAAATGACTTAATCTAATTAGGTATCTATGCATGGTAGTTACAATTGAATAAACATCAAATTTTAATTCTGATATTATAAAATATAAAACAATTCTCTTTTTGAAGCCATCCCAATTAATGGTTATAAAAAAATATTTAAATAATTTTATATTGTAATGTTATAAATAATTATATGAAACCTTTGGAAAAAACCGAAAGATTTTACAAAGAAAAATAAGATGAGGCGACTACCTACGATGACAAAAAAAAATTCTGTTAGAGCAATGGAACTTCCTACTTGTCCATTTTGTAATGGGGCAGTTTATTATAAAAATTGGGTGACTCATCGGATTTTTCAAATGGAATGTGAAGAATGTAAATCAAACTGGAGAACAGGAATTAATCAAAATCAAGAAAGAGATATGTATGTTGAACTTATAAATTCTAAAAACAATAAAGAATTACATGAATTTATGAATAAGAAACATCCTATGAATTTTTGGCAGAACCTAAAAGAACATTTGGATTAAGTTTTTGCATAAAATACAATTTTATTAGATTCTAAAAAAATAAAAAATAATTAAAACCATGAATGTATTATATACTTGTTATTTATATTAAATATAATTAGCAAGGATATGCAGGGTTGGGATGAGTCACTTAATCATAAATCTAAAAATAATTGGATTGCTAATACTACCAATATTTTCATTTAGCATTACATTTGCATTATTACATTTCTATCTAACGGATAAAGACAAAAGAAAACTTATGTTTTTTTTATCGTTTTTTACGTTATCTCTCACCTATTTATTTCTCTTTATTCAATCCGTTTTCAATCTCGATTCAACAATGATAAGTACCAATTTTCATCAATGCTCAAGCCTTCCCATACTAATTGCAGTATTTTTTGCAGCTAATGATTCATATTTAAAAATAAAGAGATTTGAAAATTTAATTTTATTTTTTTCAATTTTTATTATCATATCATATCTTATGGTTTTCATACCTATTAACACTGGAGATTATCTAGTAATTATTCGTATGATATTAGCATTAGAAATCATTTTTGTTTCTGCATATTTATTTATAAAAACAAAACAAAATGATCAATTATTTTTCCTTTTTGCAATTATTTCAATGTCCATATCTGGAATGTCTTTAATTGAAAATTTTATATATCTATCAATTTTTGGAAAGATTATATCCCTTGTCTTTTTTTCAATGATATTTTTTAATAAATCAACTACTGAAAATGGAGTTGGTGCTTTTTTTAAACTTAACAATGAGTTAAAACATGTAAAATTAAAATTAAATGAAAGAGAGCAAACATTTCAAACACTGTTCAATAACATGGCTGATCCAGTAATGATTATCAATAAATCGGGAAAATTTTTAGAACTAACTGATAAAGTCAAAGATTATACAGGATATAAAAAAGAAGAAATTATTGGTAAGAATTTTTTAAACACAAATTTACTAACTAGAAAAAGTAAAGCAATTTGTTTAAAACATTTTATTAATAGAATGAATGGAGCTGATCAGAAACCTTATGAAGTTGAGGTTGTGGCAAAGAATGGGAGAAAAATTCCATTTGAAATAAATGCCCAACGCATTTCTTATAATGGGGATAAAGCAGATCTTATTGTTTTTAGAGATTTAACAGAAAGAAAAGAACAACAAGAAAAAGAAACAAAACTATTACATGAATCATTATTTTTATCTGAGACTGCAAGTGAATTGAATAGTTTTCCATTACATGGAGACCTTTATGAGTATATTGGAAATAAAATAAAAGAATTATCTGGAAATACACTTGTTATCATATCATCCTTTGATGAAAAAATATCAAAATTATCGATTATAAACATATTTGCATTTCAATCAATTATCAAAAAGATAAATACGTCTCTTGGGATTGATATAACAAATATTTCAGAGACTGTAAGAGATCTTGAATTGTTAAAAAAAATTAAAAAAGGAAAGTTAATTAAATTCCAAAAAAATGAGTTACAATCGGTTCTACCTTCGCTGATTTCTCATAAATTGTCAGGCGTCTTTAAAAGATATATAAACAAGGATCAAATGTATCACATTGGTCTTGTTATTAATGATAAGATTATAGGAATCATTACAATTATTGCTTTTAAAGACTCACTTGTTGAAAATATAAAACTAATTGAAACTTTTGTAAATCAAGCCGTTGTTGTATTCCAAAGGAATATTGCAATGCAAGAGCTTTCTGAAATGAATGAATCATTAGAAGAAACGGTGAGGAAAAGAACAAATAGAGTTGAACATTTATTAAAACAAAAAGACGAATTTATTCATCAACTTGGCCATGATTTAAAAAATCCACTAGGTCCATTAATTAACTTACTACCGATTATTGAAAAAAAGGAGACGGATCCAAAAAAACAAGAGATGCTTCATGTAATTAATAGAAATGTTTCTTATATGAAAAATCTTGTTCAAAAAACATTGGAGCTGGCTCGTCTTAATTCGTCATCAATAAAATTCCATTTTGAATCAATTAATATATATCAAAAAGTAAATGAGATTATTGGAATAAATCAATTAATGATTCAAGAAAAACAGATTAGGATTCAAAATCATATACCTCAAGATATTTTAGTAAATGCTGATGTATTACGATTAGAAGAACTATTTACAAATTTACTAAGTAATTCTGTGAAATATTCAGAAAATCAAGGTATTATTGATGTGTCTGCTGAATTAAATAATCAATATATATTGATATCAATTCGGGATTATGGCATTGGAATGAATCAATCACAGCTATCTTATGTATTTGATGAGTTTTATAAGGCCGATGAAAGTCGTCATGATTTTGAAAGTTCTGGTCTGGGAATGCCAATTTGTAAAAGAATTGTTGAGCTTCATGGTGGTAAAATCTGGGTAGAAAGTGAAGGTCTTGGAAAAGGATCAGTATTCTATTTCACCCTTCATTCTGCAAAAAAATCTGAAGAAATATCTATAAAACATAATTATAATGAAATCCAAAGTAAGGTGGATAAGATTCTAATGAAAAATATGAATTGATGAACATATTGAGAAAAATAATGACATCTTTTTTAATGAGGAATTAATATAGGTTTTCGAATCAATAAATGAACCTTCATTTCAGTATTTCATTAAAATTAACTATTATTGCAGTGGCTGTTTCTGCAGCAGTCATATTTTCATTAACAATATATAATATAAATGAACAAGCAATCTCATTTGAAAATATTTATGTTGAAAAAGCAAGGGATATTGCATCAATTTTTGATATTTCCTATTTTTCAAATGATGGAAGAGAAGATATAAATTCTACGTTAAAACAGTTCAATGCAAGCAATAATGATCTCTCAAAGATGAATATATATCTTAAAAAAAACAAATCAATCATATTAACATACTCAACAGACGATATCAATACAGACCTTTTCTATCCATATTATTTAAATTTGAGCATTGAAAATCATATTCAAATTAAAATTAATGAGGGAACGGCTGATAATCAAAAATTAATAATTATCACTCCAATAAATGTTACAAGTAATATTGCTGGTGCATATCAATTCTTTTTTTCAATTGATAAGAGCATACAAGCGTTCCAATCAAAAACAACAAATCTTTTACTTATTTCAGTAATGAGTTTATTTGTATTAATATTTGGTTTTCTCTATCTATTAAGACATACGATTGTAAAACCAATTATTAATTTTCGAGATTCTGCTTTAAAGTATGGAAAAGGATCGTTTGATACTAGAGTTAAAATAAATTCAAAAGATGAAATTGGGGAACTTGCCCAGGCGTTTAATACGATGGCCCATGATTTGAAAATATCTCGAGATAAAATCGAAGAGTATAATAAAATTCTTGAAAGATTACTTGATCAAAAAGATGCATTTATTGGTCAACTTGGCCATGATTTAAAAAATCCATTACAATCTCTAGTTGGATTACTTCCGATTATTATTCAACAGGAAGAAAACCCAAAAATAAAAGAGCATTTGAAAATACTTGATCAGGATACCAAATATATGAAAGAATTGATTTTTAAAACATTAGAACTTGCAAAACTACGATCTGAAAAAATTGAATTTGATTTTAAAGACATAAATCTTCACGATCTTGTTAAAGATATCGTGTCCTCCCAAAAAATAATCCTTGGTCACAATATTTCTCTCAGCTTTAACATACCAGAAGATATGATGGTATATGCTGATAAACTCCGATTAGAAGAAGTAATTAAAAATCTAATTTCAAATGCAGTTAAATACTCATCTGAAAACCTTAATTCTATAATTATCTCGGCATCCCAAGAAAAATATGAAGTAAAGGTATCTATCAAAGATACTGGTATTGGAATGAAAAAGGATCAAATTGAAAAAGTATTTGATGAGTTTTATCGAGCAGCATCAACTACTAAGGATACGAAATCAATGGGACTTGGTCTTTCCATTTGTAAAAAAATAATTGAAAAACATCATGGTCGTATCTTGGCAGAAAGTAAGGGTGTTGACAAAGGATCAGTATTTTATTTTACCTTAAAAAAAGCAAAAGATAAAATATGATATCTTTATTAAAAAATGGTGGGAAAAGGTGAGTTTTCATATGGGAAAAAAAATTTGGATTGTTGATGATGAATCACGGATTTTATATACCGTTAAACATGGACTTGAAGCTTTAGATAATGATATGAAAGTAAAAACAATTGAAAATGGCCAAATTTGTTTAAAGGAATTAGAGCAGGAAACCCCTGATTTAATTTTACTTGATTTAAATATGCCTGAAATGAGTGGTTGGATGGTATACGATTCAATTCGCGATAATGAAAATTGGAATGATATTCCGATCATTTTTCTTACTGCAAGAACAGATGATGTTGCTCGAAATGCAGGTAAGTTTATGGCAGATTCTTTTTTAGAAAAACCTGTTGATATTGTAGAATTAAAAGAAAAAATAGATGGATTATTAAAAGAGTAACTTTTATTTTAAATAGATATATCTTTTTTTCACAAGCACAATAGCAAGTAATAAGGTTGATACTGAAATCACGGTAAATGGAACCCACCATGGGAAAATAGTTGATCCATCAACAATTGCTCCAGAGTCTTCGATGAGGGTATCACCAACAACAGCAAATACAGATAATCCAGGTGTTTCTGCTTGGAAATAGAGATGTGTTGTAGTTTCGTTGAGAAATGTTGTATTAAGATGCTGCCAGGTGTTATTATGATATCGCATCATTTCAATAGTATTGAAATCAATACTTTCATTTTCAATCCATGATTTTTCAACGGTGAAAGTAAATGTCATAGATGAAATTCCTGTTTCTCCTATATATTCGCCATTATCAGTTAATTTTATATCGACATATCTGAATATTTTTTTGCATTCAGTTAAATTGATATCTTTTGTTACTTCTACTGGTTTACTTTCCAAATTGCGGATAGTAAGTTTCACATTATTATGATTGTTTGATGAAGTAAAATCAACCTTTTCAATAAAATTTTGATAGGTTTTTTCTTCATTTTTTATTGATACTGATACAGTAGTATTTTTACCAAGAACTCCAATTGAGCTTTCAACAGTAATTTCATTTTCATTTTGATACACTGAATCATTATTTTTAACAATAGATGCATTTATTTTTATAAACTTTTTTGGTTGGATTATGTTTATTTCTTTTCCATTAAAATAGCTGGTGTTATTAACATTATAAATTAACGAATTATTAGATGAGTCTTCTTTTGTTACTGCTTTTTCTTCTGTGATTGTTTTTGGTGTTGTTGGTGTTGTAGTTATTTTTGGTGTTGTTGGTGTTGTGGTTGTTTTTTCTGTTGTGGTTGTTGTTGATGTTGTGGTTGTTTTTTCTGTTGTGGTTGTTGTTGATGTTTTTTCGGTTTTATCAACTGTTTTTAATTCTACAGTTTCTAATCCATTTATTATTGGAATAAATATTGATGAAAAAATAAGGAAAAAAGTAATAACTAATACAAATAATCCGAAGGTATTCTTATTGAATAAATGAAATTTCTTATTATTTATTAAAACGCCTTTATTCATCTTCATTGGTTTTCACCATATGTCTTTTGATATTATGGTATACTCTCTATGTTATTGTTTATATAGTCAACGTGTCATTTTTTCAAAATTTCATTTTAACAAAAATTATAATTTTTTTATAAAATATGAATATTCATAAAATAAATTGGAAAATTTAATCAATTGTAAAACAATTACTATCATTATAATGAAGGATGGTAGAGCAATACGAAAACAATTTTAGCAGTAGATGATGAAGAGGGTGTTTTATATTCAATTAAGAATGGTTTGGAAAGCATAAGTGATTACAGAGTAATTGTTGCTAAAAGTGGAGAAGAATGTTTTCAAATCCTTAATAAAGGAGAAAAACCTGATTTAATTATGCTTGATATTATGATGCCGGAAATTGATGGATGGAATTTGTATAAGATGATTACAGAAACAAAAGAATGTGAAAGCATTCCAATTATTTTTCTTTCAGCAAAAAATGATGAATTAACAAAAAAAAGAGGAAATCTCATTAGTTGTGATTTTATTGAAAAACCATTTGAAATAACTGAACTTAAGAAAAGAATAGATCATGCAATACAAGATTAAATATCAGCAATCATTTTTTTATGGTTGTGTAAAAAATACTATTCCTTTTTATAATAAAGTATTTTTACAATATGTCGAATTACCAAATACCTTTAATTAGAAATGAAAAAATAATTTATAAAAATGAAGGTGTGGATATGAGTGCGAATATTCAAGTGCTTATTGTGGATGATAACAAGGATATTTTATTTGCAGTAAAATATGGATTGGAACAAAATGATGGACAATACAAAGTCGAAGGTGTAACCAATGCAGTTGAATGTCTTGATTTTATTGATAAAGGATATATTCCAGACATCATTATTCTTGATATAATGATGCCATATAAAGATGGCTGGGAACTCTTCGCTGAATTAAAACAAAAACCGAATATAAAAAATATCCCCATTGTATTTTTAACTGCAAAAGTTGATGGATTTAGTAAAGGATTTGGCGCAATTTCAGCGCAAGATTATATCACAAAGCCATTTGAAATTGAGGATTTAAAAAATAGGATAGAATTAATTTTAAAGCGATAATTATGATTCCTTCAGTAGACAATTATCAAATTGCACAAAACGTCATGAATACTTTAGTAAAAAAAATTACAAGAAGATCTAATGAAGATAATGCTATTAAAGTATTAAGAACCGTTATTGCTAATCTTGAAAATCATTATGATTTTATCAATTATATTCAGATTGTTGATAATCGATATAATGATGATTTTAATTTGTTTCGAGTAGATAAAAATATCAATTCAGTACCCTCAAATTTTTTTTATAATGCAATAAATGATTTAGTTAAAGAAACAATTGTTCAATTAGAACATGTCGCGGATTATTTTTTCATTAGGGAATATAGGGACTCTCTTGGATCTAAAAATGAAAAAATATTAAAAGAAAAAGGGTTGAATCTTGATATTCTGCAATCAAATTATATTCTTGAAAGACAACATATGGTTATAATTAAGAATGATGAAGTATATCAACATGTAATTTCCACTCTTCTAAGAATTTTAAATAAACAATTTACTTATGAAAAAGCAATAATAACCATGATGTCTATTTTATCAAATCTTTCAAAAAGATATGATTTCTTAAATTTTATATCACTTGCAGAAATTCCTGATCATAAGGGATCCTTTGAAATAATTATTTATCCTGATATCAATAGAGTTTGGTCGTTACAATTACGTGATTCTATTCAAGCAATAATCGAAAATACTAGAAAACACATGCAATGGCAACAGACCATACCCTTTGAACGGATGTTTAAAAAAGAAGTTGGGGTAAATCAAGTATTGGTATTGGAAAGGATTGGAATAGATTTTAATCGATTACAATATATTTCAAAAAAAGAAAATTTTAAAGAAATAACGGATAAAACATTATATGCGATATTTATAATTGTATCAAGAATAACCGCTGAGAGTTATGCTATTGCTTCTATGGATAAAATAATTCAACAAGTAAAAAAACATTACTCCTTTCTTGAGTCATTGCAAATTAATTCATCTCAATATAATGCAGGCTTTAATGCTTTGTCAATTGATGAATCCATTAATAATGTGGATTCCAAAGAACTAGGTCATGCACTAAAAGAAATTATTTACTATATTAGTAAAAATCTTAGTTTTCAAGATAAATTACAATTTATTGAATTGATAAAGAAAAATCTTGATAATGACACATTATCCGCATTGGAACATATTGGATTAAATCTTCATATTCTTGAATTAAAAATAAAAAACATATAAAAAAACTTAAAAAAAACAGATGAGGAAAAGGTATACCCCCCATCATCTACAATTTTTATTTATGATTTCCATACTCCATGAACGTTACAATACTCTCTTGCTCCAGCAGGGACTTCATCTATTTTAAACAATGCCATTGGTTTATCACCTGGTTTTAAGAATTTTCGATACATGCCATCTGGTGTAATCAACTGTATCCACTCAATATAGTGTTTATCTTCCATTGGATGATCTTGATTCTGTCCAACTTTAACAAGGATTCCATCCTTTGTTTTTTCGATATATGGAACATGTTTTTCTGTTGAGGAATCTTCTGTTTTTTCCTCAATTTTCTGCATTTCTTCTCCACAGCACACAAGCGCACCAACACCTTCATGAAGAACTTCTACAATATTTCCACAGATGTTACATTTATAAATCGCTCTTAATTTTGCCATATTTTTCCTCCATTTTAATTATTATTCCAAATAAATTATCTATCAGCTATGTTTTAATATGGTTCAGTCCAAACTTCATAATAGCTTTTTGGATGTTGACATGCAGGACAGATATCAGGTGCTTCTGGTCCCTCATGTACAAAACCGCAATTTCTACATTTCCATTTAAGTGGGTTATCTTTTTTGAATACTCGTTTGTTTTTTATATTTTCAAGAAGCTTCCGAAATCTTTTCTCATGATATGATTCAACTTCCGCAATTTTTTTAAAGCTATGGGCAACTTTTGAAAATCCTTCTTTTTGAGCTGTATCTGCAAAATCAGGATAGAGTGATCCCCATTCCATTTTTTCACCTTCAGCAGCGGCTAGTAAGTTTTCTTCGGTTGATCCTATTACTCCAGCAGGATATGCTGCTATTATCTCAACATCACCTCCCTGGAGATGTTTGAAAAAGACTTCGGCATGTTCTTTTTCGTTATCTGCTGTTTCTTGAAATATTGCAGCAATTTGTTCATATCCTTCTTTTTTTGCTTTCCCTACAAAATACGTATATCTGTTCCTTGCTTGTGATTCTCCAGCAAAAGCTGCAAGAAGGTTTTTTTCTGTTTGTGTTCCTTTTAAACTTTTCATAACATTCACTTCCATTTCAACATTTACTTTATTAAGTTTATACTAAGGCCCTGCATGAACCATTGGTAAATATACATCGGCTTGCTCAAACCATTCCATACTTTGCTTTTCCTGTTCTAATAAATGTAAATGGCCTAGCTCCATATCTGCAAAATAATGAAGCATGTTTTTAATATCCGTTTTTTTGAATTGATCTGCAAGTTGTAAATAGAAATCATGGGCAGCCTGCTCTGCATCAATTGCTTGTGTCAATATGGAACTCACCGGAATTTTTTCATCTTTTGGAATTATGACATTAGGCATTGGAACAGGTGATGATGATGGTATTTCCAATGATTTATCTGGAAATTCACTTTTAAAGAGGTCTTCAAGATATGTTTGATGTTTTTTTTCTTCATTTGCTAGAAATTGAAATTTATCAATCATAAATCCATTCTTTACTGATTTAGCAAGAGTGGAATACAAGGATCCACTATCAACTTCACTTTTAATTGCAGATAGAAGTAGGTCTTCTAAATCATATATTGAAATATCCATAGTTATACCTCATATTTTTATTCTTGTTGAATTTGACGGGCGGTAATATCTCCAGTAAAAACTCTTTGACCGAGTTCATTGTCAAGCATGAAAATCCCATTACCATTATTTCCAATGAGATGTAATTTTTGAACAATTTCATCAGCTGAACTTTCTTCTTCTACTTGTTCGTCGATAAACCATTGCAACATATTAATTGATGCTCTATCTTTTTCCTGTTCCGCAACATCAACAAGTTTTTCAATAAGCCCGGTGACTTTTTGTTCGTGCTTCAATGTTTCTTCGAAAACATGCAAAGGTGATTTCCATTCAGTTGGAACCTTTTCAATAGGTTCGAGATTAACCCTACCACCACGTTCAATCACATAATTATACAATCTCATTGCATGATTTACTTCTTCTTGAGACTGCATAATCATCCATGAAGCAAACCCGGATAAGTTCTTTGATTCAAGATAGGAGGACATGGACAAATAAAGATATGCAGACCATAATTCAGCATTAATCTGTTTGTTAATTGCCTTTTCTACTTTTTGTTTTAACATATATTATATACACCTCTTTTATTTATAATTAAAAATATTTATTTATAACAGAACCACCAATCGTAACAATCGTATTCTTTTTTCCTTTTTTCAGCTGTTTTAACATCCGTTGCAGGTGGGATAATAACTTTGTCTTTGATTAATTCATTGTTTGGCCAGTTTGCAGGTATTGCAACCCCATTTTTATCCGATAGTTGAAATCCCTTGATCATTCGTATAAATTCATCCATGTTACGTCCTAGCTCTTGTGGATAATACATGATTGCTCTGATTATCCCTTTTGGGTCAACCATGAATATTGCCCGTACGGTATTGGTTCCTTTACCTGGATGAATTAGACCTAGAGTGTTTGCAACTTTTCCCGTATCTGCAATAATGGGGAATTGTATGTCAATCTTGAGTTTTTCTTTTATCCATTCTTCCCATTTGATATGTGAAAACACTTGGTCGACGCTTAGACCAATGAGTTCTGTGTTGAGTTTTTTAAATTCATTGTATCTTTTTTGAAATGCAACGAATTCTGTGGTACAGACTGGTGTGAAATCTGCTGGATGACTGAAAAGAATGAACCATTTACCCTTGTATTCATCAGGTAATTTTTTCATTCCATGTGTTGTTTGTACATTTAAATCTGGGAATTTATCGCCTATAAGCGGCATTTTCATTTCTTCCATTTTTTATTCACCTCTATTTTTTAAATATTTTCCTAAATCATTTCCAATTTTTTCAACCTTTTTTAATTCTTTTTCCTCTGGAATATAATTGATATTAATACTTTCAATTGGCAATTCCCATTTCAAATCTTTAAGGATTTTTTCAATTTCTCTAACTGCTTGTCCACCCCAACCATATGATCCAAATACAAATCCAATTCTATTTTTCGGTCTCAGTCCTTTAAGATACGTTAAAAATGCACCCATATTAGGCATCATTCCATTGTTTAGTGTAGGAGATCCAATAAGTATTAACTTTGATGTAAGAACCTCAGTGATAATATCTGATAAGTTATTGTCCTTCAAATTTAATAGGGAAACAGGGATCCCTGTTTCTTCAATTCCATTTAACAATGATAAAGAGATTCTTTCTGTAGAACCCCACATAGAATCATAAATAATAAGTGCTTTATCATCAGATTCATAATTTGCCCATTTTTCATAGTTTTTAATAATTTCTGGAATATATTTTCTCCAAATGATTCCATGGCTAGGGGCAATCATATCAATATTGAGGTTTGCTATTGTATCAAGTACTTTTTGCACTTGCCCCCCATAGGGCATTACAATATTTGCATAATAATTCGCTGCTTCATTATAAAGCAAGTCCCATTTCAGTTCATCATCAAATCGTTGGGTGCTTGCGATGTGTTGTCCAAACGCATCATTTGGGAGAAGAAGTTTATCGCTTTGGCTATATGTAACCATTGAATCAGGCCAATGAACCATTGGAATGTGAATAAATTGAAGAGTTCTTTTTCCAATTTTTAACGTCTCACCAGAATTGACAACATTGAAATTCCAGTTTTTTTTATAATGTCTTTTCAATCCTTTTAATCCATTAGGGGATGTTATAATTTCTGCATTAGGAGCAATTTCCAATAATTTTGGAAGAGAACCTGAATGATCCATTTCTACATGATTTGAAATAATATAATCAATTTTTTCCGGGTCAATGATTTGTTTTATCCTTACTATCATTTCATCAAATAGATAATGTTTTACAGTGTCTACTAAGGTTATTTTTTTATCATTTATTAAATAGGAATTGTAGGTGGTTCCTCTTTGAATTGTATATCCATGGAAATTTCTTAGATTCCAATCAATTCCACCTACCCAGTATATATCTGGTTTAAGTTCTATTTTTTTCAAATAGATTTCACTCCTCTTTGCTGAATTCTGATTTCTCAGCACCACAGAGTGGACAGACCCAGGTTTTTGGTAAATCTTCAAATGCAGTTCCTGGTGCAATATCATTATCTGGATCTCCTTTTTCAGGATCATATACATATCCACATACATTACATACAAATTTGTCCATTATTTTTTCCTCCTTTTGATTTTTTTTTGGCATATCACTTTCTTTAAAATATGTTGGAGCGGTTTTTGGAGAGTATCCTCCTTTTATTGTATGGTAATACTCATAGGTCATAGGTGAGTCATTATTGAATTTTTCAGCATGGATGACTTCCCCAAGAAACAGTGTATGCGTTCCAACATCTATTGCCTGCAATACTTTTAATTCTATTGATCCAATTGTATACTCCAATATTATTGGAGCATTTGTTTTTCCTATTTTATAGTTTATATGTTCAAATTTATTAATTTTTTTTCCACATTTAAATCCAAATGTTCCAATGAGTTTCATTGGTGTTTTTTCAGATAAGATGGATATAGTAAATACCTTGCTTTCTTTAATCAGTTCATGAGTGTAATTCTCTTTATTTAAGCTTACTGCAATTGTTGGAGGTGTTGCAGTAACTTGGAATACAGCATTGGCTATTTGCCCATTTTGTTTTTTATCATTGCTTGTGCAAATAATGTACATTCCATATGAAATTTTATGTAATATTGTTAAATCCATATTAGTTGGCATCCTTCTTTTGGCAATCTTTACAAAGTCCAATGAAGTAACCTTGTATTTCATCGACTCTATGACCTTGAATATATTTTTTATGTTGTATTGGACAAGTAATATCAATGTCAATTATTTTTTTGCAATTTTTACATATGAAGTGATGATGCATATCAGTTCTATAGTCATATCTTGATTCTGAACCTCTTATTGAAATTGATTGTATAATTTTTTTATTTTTTAATATTTCAACTGAGTTATATACTGTTGTTTTTGATAGTGATGGATTTTTCTTTTTTAGAGCCTTATATATTTCATCTACTGTAGGGTGATTGCGGATTATATCAAGATATTGGAGAATTTCTAGTCTTTGTGGAGTAATTTTTATCTGTTTATTTCTGAGAGTTTTCACATATTTTTCCAACATTTATTGCACCATGTAATGATTGTTAAATTGAAATAATTACAATATTGTATGTAATATCGATTTTATATTTAAATTTTTCTGAAAAATTGGTAAAAAATAATTGATTATGCACTGTAAAAAATAAAGATAATTTAATGAGTTTTGAATATAATTTCATAATTAATTCAAATAAAAAATTAACATATTTGTTCAAGATATTAAATAAATTATTTATAAATAGAAAATTTTGTTAAATTTCGAAAATTTTAATTAAAAATAAATACTTTACGACTAAATTCGCATGAGGATGGGATTAAAATTAGACAATATAATAGATAATCTGTCAATTTTTTTTATCAATCTTCATATAAAAATATGAAAAATATCATGGATAATTTGAATAGGTGGACATAAATGAATATGTGTGCAGCTGTAAAAATATGGGAGAAGCTGATGGTTTCCTTTACTACTGTTATATCAATGTTATCTCAAATAAAAGATGTTTTAAACGAGTTACTAAATAGGAGTATAAATGGGATAGAAAAAGAAAAATTTTTTTTTGTAGGTATTTTTAATTAATGGAGGTTTATATAATGAAATTAAACGACTTTAAAATATCGCATAGGTTATTTGCAAGCTTTGCAGTATTATTAATTTTTTTAATTATAATTAGTGTTATAAGTTTGAATTCTTCAGGAAAGATTTTTGATAATTTAAAAGAAATTCAGGAAGTAAGTCTACCTGGATTGGATTATTTAATTGAAGCGGATAGAGACTTACAGCAAATGTTGGTTGCTGAAAGATCATTGTTGTTAGTTGATAAAAGTTCTGATGAATATCAAAATTTATTGAATGATTATATTGAAAATTCAGATCAGGCGAAAACAAGGTTTAATAAATATGCAGCACTAGCTCAATAAAATGAGGAAATGATTGTAATTGAAAAATGTAATTCCGCAAGAGAAGGATGGGAAGTATATTCTTCCGAATATTTGTCTCTTATTGAGAAGGGAGATTCTGATAGTCTTAATCTTGCAAAAGAGTTGAGTATGGGTGAAGGAAGTGTTCTTTTTGAAGATATGCGGACACAAATGGATGTATTGACCAACATTCTTTTAGAAAATGCAGAAAATTCAAAGGTAAATTCTGCAAGTCTCTATAGCAATATCACGTTTCAGACAATTTCATTAACTCTAGCTGCTCTTTTGATAGGAGTATTAGCAACAGTATTTATCACAAGAAGTATTTTAAACCCATTAAATAAAATTAAGGGTGAAGCCAAGGATTTAGCATCTACAGGAGATCTTAGTAGAAGAACTGAAGTCTATGGGTGAGATGAAATAAGTGAATTATCTAGAGCAATTAATAATATGCTTGAAAACGTTGCATCTCCTGTAGCAAAAATTGCACATAATGCAAAGATTATTGGGAAAGGAGATTTAACTAAGGATCTTATGATAAACAATGTTAAAGGAGACATTAAAAACCTTGCTGATGGCTTTACCTCTATGTTTTCTGGACTGAGAGAAACTATTAAAGCGGTTAAAATGAACTCTGAACAAGTGGCAAGCAGTGCTGAAGAGCTATCTTCTTCGGCTGAAGAGGTGAATGCATCAGTAGAGCAGACTTCTTCCACAATACAACAGATTTCAGAAGGGGCTAGTATTGCTGCGAATCAATCAAATACTGTGTTAGATGAAACAAAAAAAGCAACAGAAGATGATAATAAAGTGATGATGACAAAAGAGCCGATTATTGATCATATAGAAAAACTTACCACAAATGATGGGGGAGAGAAATGGCTTTCTGTTACCAAACTACCATGGTATGATGATAAAGGAATAATTATTGGAACTATGGGTATATCTAGAGATGTTACAAAAAGAATTAAAGGTGAAAAAGAAACTGAAAAATACAAAAAGGTTGCCATCGGTCAAAATCTTAGAATGATTGAACTACGTGACAAAGTGAAAGATATCATACAAGAAATAGAGGATCAAGATACAAATAAATAAATGGTAATTTATCAGCAAATCATCTTTTTTTTTATCTTTCTTTCATCATATTTCCGATGATTTCTTTACCAAAGTCTGTTAATCCATATAGTTTTATATTCCCTCCGCCCTTTTTTTCTTGGACTATATCTAAACCTACAAGAGATTCATCCTCTCTATATCGGGATCTCATCCCTCTTAAGGCGCCAATAACATTAGTTGGGGTAGTTTTTACATGATATGCAATTTCGGAAGTATAACTATAACTAGGACTTATATCGAAAAGATATTCTGCTATCTTTTTACGTACATTACTTCTGCGTAACGCCCGAGCTACCATTGGGCGCTTCAACTCCGTTGAAACAATATTTTCCTCTGTGACGTGCATCCCAACACCCTCTTTGATTGTTATATGTATGAAGCTTCCCCTATTTATAATAAATTCTCATATGAACATACATCAGGATGTGCAGTTACATATGTAAGTACATGTGCAGGATAATGATAAAAATATCTATAAAATTATTATAAAACACAATACTATATTATAAAAAATTTCTAATAATACTATCAATTTTTTTAAGAGAAATGATTGCCATAATGATTGCATCAATACTATAGTATAATTGGATGATTAGAACGGAGATAACGCCAGTAATAAAAATTAAATCAAGGAAGGCAGCACCACCAATAATTGCATTCATTGAAGGCCCTTGTTGATAATATAATAGTTGAGGAAGATGACATATATCTGCACCTATAAGGACGCCCAGAACTCCAATGCTATATGCATACGCTGATTTAACTTTTACATTTTTTTCTTTACATTGATAAATCGCAATTATTGAAGATAAAAAAGATGGAAAAAGCCAAAAAGGAAATGGTGAGATGATTCCTTGTTCAGGTATTGGAATGGTAATAAAATATGAAATTATTGAAATTATTATAAGACCACTTATCAATTTGATTACTGAAAATAATTGTTTCTTTATAATGATAAAAATAATAAACAATGGAATACCAAAACCAATTAGATGAATTGAAATATGCCATTGATTATATGAAAATAAAAAAAAGATAGTTGGGTCTATTGTGAAGATAAATGATGCAACCATTAAAGAGATGGAAAGTGTAGCAATAATCCAAGAAATAGAAAATCCTAAACTTATTCTTTGAAAAACATATGTTAATATCTTAAAAGATATGATAAAGACAATTATAGGAAATAATAAAAGAAAAATTAAACTTATTCCATCGATATAATTCAACATATACACCTTCAATTTCATTCTAAAATTTGATATAGATTTAAATTATCTTTACAAAATATCCAAAATGAAAAAGCAATAAAATCAATAGGATTATCACCATAACAGGAAATTATTTTTCCAATTAGAGTATCGTTTTGAATATATATTTCAGATGATCTGATGCTATTTACATCTAATAATTCAAAATTAGATGATAAAATGATATCATCATGTTTAATAAAAAACTTAGGATGCGATGGTTTTTGTATCATTAGAAAAATATCATTATTTTCAGCTTGGTTACATAAGGAAATATAGTATGTTGGATGTTGGAAAGAGTCTAGAAATAATTCAGGGCCAATAGATATAAGAACATAAGAATTTAAAAAAAGGATACTAAAAACGATTAAATAAACTGGAATTAGATGTTTTTTAGGATGATGCGCAAAAAGTTTACATAATGTGAAGTTGATCATCATGTTACAATTTGACAATATATGTTTTTTAATATTTAGTGTTAAAATACAACTAATGGTAAAATATCAAAAAAAAATGTAAAAAAGGATTATGATTTTTATTTTAAACAGGTATTGAATATATTAGAATAAAACATCCCTATTTTTTTCAAACATGGTAGTTACCTGTCCCTCGTCAACTTCTGCCAAACTACCATCATCATCATATTGAACTACGAGTACAGAACTAGGTGAAGGATACGTATTAATTACATGGGCTTTTCTTTCGGATCCATATGGATCAAGCATGTCCTTGACGTAAACTTCAACACCACGTTTAATTCCCCTAGACTCTAACATAAGTACCATCCATTATATAATTAAATTATTAAAATAAATCCATCTATTTAATGGTTTGTAAATTTAGTGCTTTGTGTAATTATTTTTCACCTCGGGTAAATCAAAACATTCCATAAAATAGTCCGCAACCACATCTCAACCATTCTATGCTTCTCTTTTATGCTAAAAAGATATTCACCGAATCTTCTTTTCAT
>Ga0272441_10000670_pt1 | contig 76349 bp, 55 predicted proteins | sample SSMProp6N_FD_193582 | JGI IMG/M metagenome (GOLD analysis project Ga0272441, IMG submission 193582) | Marine sediment archaeal communities from Little Sippewissett salt marsh, Falmouth, MA, United States - SSM-Prop-6N | ecosystem: Environmental > Aquatic > Marine > Wetlands > Sediment ...
ATATCTTAACAAGTTCCTTGGTGACGAATCAAGTATGGATGTAAAAATGGTACAACAATGGGAGCTATTTGGAGACCCAAGCCTAAAAATAGGAGGCTACAACTAAAAAACCATCAAATACTCTTTTGTGGTTGTCAACTTTAGCACCTCGTAAAGTGATACATAGATACAAAACAGTTCAACCAGTTCTGCACAGTACCAATTTTTGTATTATATGGCCAGTTCCGATAGAATCTTTTTATCCTATGTTTCAACAGGAAAAACCATTGTTCTATAGGATTACGCAGCCCAAAAGTGATATGCTCCCACTCAACACCTAATCTGTTGAGTGCTGGTTTATACCAAGGACCACCATCAACCAATATCTTTGGTTGATTAGTACACTTACTTAAAACATGTTTTAGAAAACTGTATGCTTCTATTGATGCGCGACCCTTACTTACCCATATTCCTAGTATCTCCCAGTTACCTGTATCTATTGCAGCCCAAACAATGTATAGTTTTCCATTGATTTTAAGCTTGGTTTCATCAACAGCAATAACAGGTCTGTAGGTAAAACCTACAGAAAAGATGGCATCAGTTTTATGATACCATTTACGTATACTTTCATGACTGATATCTTCAAAATCAGAAAGTATATCTTTACATGTCCTAAGAGAAAGACCGTAATGGTACATCAATATTCCAAGTGCTCTGGTCTTTCTTTGTTTTCTTTTTCTTACAAAAATCTTTTTAGCTTCTAACAATTCCTCCAAGTGTGATAACATCCCATCCATATTTATTCCCAAAAATTTGGATGGCTGTTATCATATTTAATTTCTTAAGTTGACAACCACACTCTTTTTATAGAAAATAAAAAAAGAAGAAGTTAAGAAAACTAAAAATTTTTATGTGTTCTTTACTTCTTTTTTAAATACGGGAGACCAGTCCTCTTGTTAACTCCAACATTATAGTTGTTTGGTTTATCACAAGGTGTTCCACTCTTTGGTGTTCTCTTACTGAAGAAATAAATTTTTTGGTTTCTCCCGCCTTTGAGTTTTACATCTCTACAATATAAAGTCCATCCTTCATGTGTAAAGGCCATAATCTTTTACCTCCACAACAGGAATACATATCTTAGAATTTAAACCTTTCCTAATAATACTCCTATAAAAATCATTAAATAAAAGTTTTAAAACAATTCTATAGTAGATATATTTAAATACAGAACATACTTCCGCCAGTGAAAAAAAGGTGAAAAAAACCATGATACACGCATATATCCTAATTTCAATGGAACCGGGTAACTCAGATAATGCTATAAAGGAAATGAGGAAGATACCGAATGTTTCAAAAATCTCAATAGTAGCAGGAGATTATGACATAGTCGTAAGAGTTCAGGTGACAAAACTTGAGGGTCTTCTTAAAGTCACAGATAAAATCCATGTAATAAAAGGAGTGAAAAAAACAACAACTCAAGTAATTGAAAAAGAAATAGCATTATGAAAATAAAAATAAGGAAAAAATACCTGTTTTATGCGTTAGCTTTTACTTCAGCAATTATATCAGCGGTAGTCGTAGGAATAGACACAACAATCTCCGCAAAAATCATTAAAAACCCTTTTGCCTTTGGAATATCCTGTTTTCTCGTAGGAATAATTATAACTTTTCTGATAACAATTATTTTATCCGTCCCTATCAGTAAGAATAAGACCCTGGGTGGAAAGTTTTTAGATCCATCATTCCATCGTATAAGACTAATTAGAAAAGAAGAGTTAAAATATCATCTACTCGCAGGTTTTGGAAACAGCCTATTAACTATCTCATATTTTGTATTACTGACATTATTACCTGATCCATCTGTTGTTTTACCTTTCTCACAGATAGTAATACTGTATTTATTAGTAATTGACTCAGTAGCTGAAAAAAATGTTCCCACTCTTATAGAAATTCAATCATCTCTAATTGTTACTTTTGGAGCTATTCTTGGTTCAATAAGTCTCGGGGGAAACATAACTCCGTTATCACTAGCAATTGTTTTCATGATATATTGCCCAGCTTGGGCTATTTTCTCTATATACCAGCGGAAACTTAAACTTCTTAAAATTGATAAAAAAACTAATGATTCAATTAACATCCGTTTCTGGAATGTTGTTTTCGCATGTTTATTTACATTGATCTTCGTTGGAATCTATGATTTCATAATGAAAACAGGTTATATAATTGAAGGATTATCTGCCTCAGTCAATCATTTCTGGTGGGTAGCACTTACAATGAGTATTACTTTTTTCTCTTTCGTATTTTTCATCAGAGCACTTGGTCTTGGAAAAGCAAGTGTTACTCAGGCTGTACGTTCATCGTTAATTATTTTCGCAATCCCTATATCAATAATACTATCATCTCTTGGAATAATAACCTTGTTTTCTTTGGATCCTGCATGGTTATTAATTAAATTCATTGGAATAACCATGATAATCCTGGGTATTGTCTCATTTGCTCTCACCCTAGTGAAAGCATATGTGTTCATCAATGTTAAACCAGGTTACTCTATTGAAGAGGTAATGAATAAAATCTGGAATATACACGGCGTGAATCGTGTTGTAGCAATTAGTGGTTCTTATAACATCGTAGCAAAGATTCATACCCGTACTCTTGTGAAAGGCTATGAAAAAATCATTCGAAAAATAGAAGAAATAGAGGGTATACAGAGTTATAAATGGCAGTCTGTTCTTAAAGAATGGGAAGATCTCTAGTTGTATTCTACGTTAAATCGATTAAATTTTAAAATATTATTAGTTATTCGGTTTGATAAAATGCAAATACAGAAAAATAAAACTTTGCTGGTAGGTTCACTGATAGCTTTAGTTTTTTTTGTAATAGGAATGACTCTTTCATTTTCTTTTTTAATAGGAATGCCACTAATAAAAGGATTCCAATCTCTTATTTATTCACCAGTCTTTATAACCGTAGGATTTGCAATTCTTTTAATTGCGCAGTTAAAAGCTAGAAAAGAAACGAATAAATAAGAGATGTTCATATACCTGCCCTACCTACATGTGCGGAATAGTTGGAATTATCGGGGGGAAACCAGTTTCTCGTCTAATTTACCATAGTTTGTTCTCTATCCAGCATAGAGGTCAATCATCTGCTGGTATGTTGGTTTATGATGGGAACATAAATGTTGTTAAAGACTCTGGACTAGTCAGAGAAGTTTTTGATAGTGAAAAAAAAATAGACCGACCAGGGAATGTTGGAATTGGTCACACTCGTTATTCTACTGCTGGTATGGATGATATAGAATCTTTGAAACGTAACGCTCAACCTGAATACCTTGTAAACCCGTTTCTGGCAGCAGTTCATAATGGAAACATTTTCAATTCTAATGATACCTGTAAAATCACAAAAAGACAGCCACGTACAGAATGTGATATTCAATGTTTATTATTGCCAATGGCTGACCGACTTTATAAAAAAGAATTGAGCATAGATCTAATATTTGAATCCTGTAAGGACATCATGAAGCATGTTAAAGGAAGCTATTCAGCTCTTTTCCTCGCCGACTCTGGAGAAAACCCATATCTTTTTGCAATGACCGACCCATATAAAATACGGCCATTAGTACTAGGAAAATCAAATGGATTATATTGCTTAACCTCGGAGACTCGTGTTTTCAAAAAAATAAACTTCGAATATGTAAAAGATATACCGGGGGGTTCTGTAGTAATAATAGACTCGGAGGGAAATATACATGAAAAACAATTAGTGAAAAAAACAGAAAAACCCTGCATGTTCGAATTTGTATATTTCGCTAAACCCGACTCCAGGATAAATAACCGTTCAGTACATAATGTACGAGCAGAACTAGGGAGACTACTTGCAAAGGATTCCCCTGTAGAAGCAGATATCGTGCTTCCAGTGCCAGAATCAGGACGCCATTATGCAATTGGCTATGCCATGGAATCTGGAATACCCATTGATGAGGGCATCATGAAAGATAAAGATGAAAGAAGTTTTATACAACAAACACAGGAAAGCCGTGACAAGGTTGTAGAAGAAGGACTATCATACCTAAGATCAGTGATAAACAAAAAAAGAATAGTTCTAATTGATGATTCCATAGTAAGAGGGACAAACATACGTAAACTAATAAAAGGAATAAAAAACGCGGGAGCAAAAGAAGTACACGTACGAATAGGATGCCCACCACTCATAGCACCATGTTACCTAGGCATCGACATGCGAAGCAAAAAAGAATTCATCGTGAGAGATGAAAACGGAAAAATAAAAACATGGGATCAAATAGCAAAAGAAATAGGAGCAGACTCCCTAGCATATACAAGTATAGAAAACCTTACCAAAGCCATAGGATTTGATACATGCCGAGGATGCATTCAATTCCCAGAAGGCTACCCAAAAGAATGGAAAAAAGATGTAAAACAACTTTTTCAAAATGATCATAAAGGCATAAGAGCCTATGAATCACATAGCTAAATAAAGAAGAATATTATGATCGAAATCACAAGTTGAACACTTGAAAAAAATCATAAATTTTTTTAAACAATATTTACCCAGACAATAGAAATCTCACCTGGAACACGTTTCTTATTTTTTCGTATCATAAGATATCCCCTTGACTATAGTTCTCTAATATCTAATATAAATACTTTATCAGATATTATAACAAACTAACAAAAATAACTTTCTCTATCCAATAACCTGTACAACCTGTTTGTTTACCACAAGAAACTCAGCTAACTCCCCAGAATCCTTTAATTTTTTCAACAAATCATAATCTAGAATATGCTCATAACGACTAAGAACACGACTACCACTGGGAGACCAACTACCAATTTCTACATATTTCAAATCAAAATCCTTAATGCTACCCAGAATTGTAAAAGACTCAGCACGGATTTTATAATCGCAAGAAGTACACTCAATAATTGTGTCATATGGTATATAAGCATTCTCAGCATCATGAATGGGCTCAACTTGGATCATAACCATCTTATGTCCACATTTGGGACATAGCATGTGATGCTTCCCAGATTTATCCCACAGGCCTGCTACAATATCAAACTGTTCCTTATTATATCTCGCCTTCACAAGAATCTAACCTTACTATATATGCACACTTCTCACATAAATAGTTTTTTACTAAACAACAATATTTAATGTTAAATACTAGCATTTCAATCACAATAAAAAAATGTGAGGAATAACCGGTTGAAAATACTAACATTTCTAACGGATTTCGGAATCAAGAGTCATTACATATCACAAATGAAAGCAGTAGCATTATCAATGACGGATACAAGAATAATAGATATAACACATGGAATAACACCACATAATATAAGAGAAGGAGCTTTCATCCTAAAAACTAACATTCCATATTTCCCAATGGGAACAGTGCATGTTGGTGTAGTGGATCCTGGTGTTGGAAGCAACCGACGAGGGATAGTAATAGCCACTGAATCACAAATACTGATAGGACCAGACAATGGATTATTGATACCAGCAGCAAAAGCACTAGGAGTATTCAATGTTTACGAGATACAAAACACAAATCTAATGCTAAAAACAGTATCAAACACATTTCACGGACGAGACGTTTTCACACCAGTAGCAGCTCATATATTAAACGGTGTAATGTTCCAAGAGATAGGGCCAATAATCAATGATTATGTTGATATGGATTTCGGAAAAACCGAAATAACATCAAAAACTGCTACTGGAAAGATAATATACATTGACGCATTTGGAAACATTATAACAAACATTGATGGATATAAACTAAGACAACATCTTGATTATGGTAAAAAAATAATGCTTTTCGTAGGGAAAAACCAAAAAGAAATACCCTTTGTGAAATCCTACAGTTATGTAAAACCCGGAGAATTAATATCAACAATTGGTAGTAGTAACCATTTTGAAATATCGATAAATCAGGGAAATGCTGGTGAAAAATTAAAAGCAAAAATTGATGATGAAATAAAGATATTATTCAACTAGAACTTAATAACTGCATCAAGAAGACCATGGGCATAGTTAATACAGCCGAAACTAGTAAAAAAATCCTTTTTTTTCAGATAATATTTAGCATCCTCATAGTATTGAGATGCAAGCTCAATGGTTTTCTCCTTGGATTCTGATAGCTTCATATCTTTGGTTTTTTTGATGTTTTCCTCAAACATTATCAGATCTTTCTCAATGCGTGTTTTATCATCCATGATTAGTTCACAATAAAAATATGATTGTTTATTCTAAAATAATTTTTCAAAAAAAGAAAATAAAAAAAGAAAGATTGGGTAGAGATGCTTGTTTTATAGTACTATTATCAAGCTACCCATCAGAAGGGCGTTCTTTGTTTTAGAACCTACTGTTTCTTCACCGATTTTTGCTGTTATCTGTACAGTAGCCATTCCGAATTTGAGTTTTACATCTCCACTGTTTATTGTTTCACTGTCTCCAGCGGGTAGTGTTGGTATTGTTCCATTGTTTTTAATGTCGATATTTCTTAGAATTCTCATTCCTCGGTATATGTTGAATTCCCAGTCAACATTGTTTGCATTAAGTGTTCCTTTGTTTTCTACTGTTGCAGAGACTTTTCCAACGTTTACTATCTTTGGGATTTGAATGTCTATTTCATATTCTTCAGGTTCTTCTTCCTCTTCCTCGATGGTTACCTCGAGTGGGTATGTGTCCCAACCGCTTGTTACACCATGTTCATCTCTTGCTCTGGCTGATACCTTGTAGACTCCCGGTGTTTCCCAGCTGTATTTTTTAGTTACTTCTGTTCCTGAGGATACTGGTCCCATCCATTCTGTTTCAACATTTCCAAATTTAAACTGATATTCAATTAGATCTCCCTCATTGTCGTAGAGTGTCGTACTGAATGCTAGTTCTTCGTCAACTTCTCCAGATGTTGGTCCTGTTACATCTGGGATGTCTGGTGCACTGTTACATGTGGAGTTTATTTTAACATAGTCCTCTTTTGTGTATTTCTCTGATGGGCATTCATCAGTCCAAGCAACAAGGTATGCCCAGTTCTCCGCGTCACATTCACATTCATCGCATTCACTTGTGGCTCCTATTACTAGAGCATCAAATGTTACTCCAATAACACCACCATCTTCAATTACTGCATCTGTGAAGTTAAACCAGATGGTTTTTCCATCTGCTGAAAGTTCGACTGTTACATTATGAGTTGATTCCAGATTGTTAGCATATTCAAGAATGCAGGGTAGATCGTCTATAATTTGTATGTCTACGAGTGCTTTTGCTCCGTAATACTCAAGTTTTATTCCGAATGTTAAAACAGCACCAGTTACTGTTGATATTTCCTCAACCCATTGTTGCGTATCATTTTCAAAAACTTTTACTCTTTTCTCAAACATGGTTGGAGGTGGACAGCACTTGATCTCTGCGCAGTCTCGTGCTTCTACATATACTGGTTCGCACTGTGGGCATTCCCAGCAACTCCAGAGTTTAACATATGCACAGTTTTCGACAGTTTGACAACAGTAATTGATAACCTTTGCTTCAAAGATAATAACTAAAGTCTCACCGGCATAAAGATTGAACTTTTTATTAGCAGTCCATTTATATTTCACGTAAGTACTGGTGTTTACTATTTCCGGGTCATCAAAACACTCATTTGGATATGTGAATTCTTCGTTTCCTACATATTCAAGGCAGCATTCTGGAAGCCAGTCCTCGACAATGGCACATTTCATCAGGTCAACACCTTCGACACCATTGTATTTTATAGTTAAGCGGAATCTGACTATTTCACCCATGCGGACTCCATCTTTATAATCAGACCATTCAGTCCCATTCCAAACCTGTTTTTCAAACTTTAGTGGTGGCGGACATGGAACTAAAACAGTTGCACAAGCCTGGCCTTCAAGTGTGTAACCACTGCAGGTTTCTGTTGCGGTTACATATACATTGTTAACATTTTCACCACAATCAACGACGGTTGCATCGAATTCAATGTACATGCTTTCACCGTTTTCAAGCCATTCATTGGATTTAGTTGTTGTATAATTCCAGTATATAACATTGTCAACAATTTCTTCTGTTACTTTAGAGGCATTGATATATCCATAGATTTCAACATTATCGTCGAACTCTAAGCATTCCGGGAGTACATCCATTACATGTATGTTTTTAGCATATCGTGCATTTGGATGTTCAGTTTCAAAGTATGTCAAGTTGATTTTAAAGCGAACTGTTTCACCAATTTCTGCTTCGATGTTTTCTACCCATCCTTCACCATCCGAGACTATTTTGGTTACTTCTCCAAAAGGATATGTTTCTTGTGGTACTTCATTTGTTTCACATGCTACTGTCCCTACCGTTGTTAGGGTTGAGACGATCATCAATAGCGCCATAATTAGACTTATTCCAGTTTTTCTTTTCATTTTTTATCTTTCCCCCAAATACATTGTTTTTTTGTATTAGGAATTCTAGATATTTATATATCAACTACTATATAAATATTCCTATCTTTTTTAAATTATAATATAGGATATAAAATAGAGTATTTTAATCTAACGGTATTTTTTTATTTATAAAAATAACTAAATGTTATATAAATAACAAAAAGAGGAAAAAACGCTGATCGATACCTTATTCCTCATCATCGTTATTAAATAAACCAAGGTTAATGATTAACACAGTAATCTCATCGGTAAGGATGTCTTCTCCACTGTATACTTTAACATTGATAGAATGTTTACCAAACATTTTCTCGTTTAAAGTATAATTAGCAATACCCTCCTCGATAACTGTCGTGTTCCCCACAGATGTATTGTCTACAAAGAACTCAACCATGCTAACATCATAATCAGAAACATCAACCTGAACATTTAATGGTCCAATTATAATCCCTTGGCATACTAATATCTTCAACAGAATATCCAATCTAAACATCTCTTTATCCCAAAGGTACAACATTCCCTCTACGGGTCTTACAATAAGTTGCGGAGGCTTTGGGATCACATCTACAGTAACCGTTGCAATGTCATATCCACCGTTGTTATCCGTAATGTTATAAGTAAATGTATCATTTCCTCTGAAACCTGTGTCTGGTGTGTAAACAATTTTATTATCAGATATACTAGCAGTTCCATTACTTGGCAATGGAAGGATTTCAACTAATTCGAGTGTATCTCCATCAGGGTCATCATCATTATGTAGAACATCTAAAATGTTATTGGTACTGTTAATGAAAACAACGAAATTATCATTTTTTGCCTGTGGAGGAATATTTTCCCCTTCAGAGGTGACTGTTATTGTTACTTCCGCTGTATCATTTTCATTGTTTCCATCAGTAATATTATATTCGAAACTGTCTACACCTACAAAATCAGCATCTGGAACATAATGGATCTTATCCCCAATAATATCTACTATTCCATTATCTGGATCCCTGTATATTGAGGAAATAGTGATAATATCTCCATCAACATCATCGTCATTATTTAAAACATAGAAATCATCCTCGGTATTACTTATCATGTAGTATTGATCATCATTTGCCACTGGTGCATCATTAATGTTTATCACTGTTATGTTAACCTGGCCTGTATCTGTTCCACCTTTTGAGTCTGAGACAACGTATGTTAAAGTGTCAAGGCCGAAATAATCCTTGCTGGGTGTGTAAGATATCTCATAATCAACAATTTTAGCAGAGCCATGATTTGGACCAGAGCTAATCGAAGTAATCGCTATTTTATCCATATCTGGGTCTTCATCATTAGCTAGAACATTAAACATGTTATCTGTTGAGTCTTCATCAACCGTGTATTCATCATCAAATGCTACTGGTGGATTATTTTCATGAGGCACTGATTCAATTATAACAACAGCGGTATCCTCATCATAAACTGGATCTTTATATGGATCATTTGCTGAAGTAACAATCTTTGAAATATTTGCGACATTATCAGCGATCCCCTCAACTACTGCTAAGGAACTAAATTCAAAGTAAATCATCGAATCAGGATCTAATCTTTCAACATACCAAACAATTTCATTTTTATTTATCTCATCAGGCTCTCGTGGATACACTTCTTCATCATAAAACTCGAGTTCCTTCGGTAGAATATCTTTTACTTTTAAACCAAGGATAGGTGTATCTAAATTGTTGGTAACAGTGATGTTGAATCTTACCATATCTTCAACTTGAACGGTTGTGGTTTCATCCCATTTAGTCTCATTCCACACCTTTTTTTCAATGTCAACTACAGGTGTTGGCTCTGTTGGTTGTTGGTAGATATGTATAACCGCTGATCCGGTATAATCAAGATTAAGGGATTGTATCTCAGTTTCCATGTTTTGAATTTGTGATGATAACGAGTTTATATCTTGCTCGATTGTGGACTGTTCGTTTTCAAGGCTGATTATGTTATTTGCAGCAATATTCATTGACTCCGTTTTTACAGCAATGTCCTCTTTAATTATGAGTACATCATTGTTTATATTTGTTATATCATTGTTGAAGCCGATAATGTTTTGATCAACGCTTTGAATATCTAGCTCTAATTGTGAAATATTGGTTTCTTTCTGTTCAATAAATTCATCAGCGTTTATTATATCTTGAAGTACTGCTTTCTCATCAGTCTCTAAATTGGTTATATCCTGTTGAATCACTGCTTGTTCTTCAGCTACTATTGAGATTAATTGTTCTTGCTGCAGTATTTTCTCTTCCTTCTTAGATATTTCTTCTAATAAAAACGCTATGTTATCATCTTGTTTTGCAATGTCCTCTAATGCTTTTTGTAATGAGAGTTTGAGTTCTTCAAGATCATTTTGTTGTGCTGATTTTAAAGTGTTTAACTCTAAGATTTCATCATCTGTTGCTTGTATTAGTTGTTGTTTGTCATTTATCTGAGTTATTGTTAAAACAAGGTTTTGTTGTTCAAGTGTTTTCTGTTCTTGTAATGTGTTTATTTCATTGTTTTTAGTTTGAATCGCAAGATTTATACTGTCTTGTGATTCCTTGTTTAATGCTATTTGTTCATCGCAGTAGGTTAGTTCTCCTTCAATGTTGGTTATTTGATTGTTTAACTCAATGACTTCATTGTTATAAGTATTTTTTAATCCTTTTTTACTGGTTATTTGATCATTGATTGATTGTTTATCCTGCTCCTTGCTGGTTTTTACTGCTGTTGCTATTGCAATGTTTGTGTTTATGTTTTGAAGATCATTTTCTAATGTTTGTTCTTCATCTTGTTTCTTAGTTATTGATCCATCACACACTTTGATTTCGTTAATTAGGATGTCTTCTTGTGTTTTTAAAAGAGTAATCTGATCATTTATGGATGTTTCTTCCTGTTCGGTATTTGCTATGTTTTGTTTTGTTTGTTCGATATCGTTTTCTTTTGTGTGTATCTGGTCATTTAAATCGTTTATTACGTTGTTTTGTCCTTCTGAGCTCCGGTATGCTTGTTGTAGTATCTCGTACAGGTTTGATTTTTCTTGTTCTTTGATGTTAAGTATCAGGGTTTGTTGTGATATTTGATCATCTATACTTTGTATCTGTTGTTGTTTATCAGTTATCTGATTATGAATGTCTTGTGCTGCGGTTTCTTTAGTTGTTTTATCCTGCGTTAAAATGATTATTTCATCCTTTAGTGTGGTTTTTTGCGTTTCATAGTTTTGTTTCTGGTTTAGCTCTTGTGTTTTTTGTGTTTCACATGTTGTTATTTCTTCTGATAGCTGTTGTTGTGTTATGGTTAGTTGTTCTATTTCGTTTTGTAGGTTTATTTCTTTTTGTTGCTGGTTGTTTTTCTCTGTTTGTAGATCCTGATAGTTTTGATCCTTTAGTGTGTTTTCAGCGTTTAAACTGTTGATTTCATTAATAATGCTGTTTATTGATAGTTCGATGTTGTTTTTTGTTTGTTCTTTGTTTTGTATGTTTAGATCTATGCTGTTTATGTTTTCTATTGTCTGTGTTTCTTGTGTTTTTAATGTTGTGATATCATTATTTATTGTTGTTTTTTCGTTTTCAGCATTTTGAATTATTTGTTTGATGTTTTGTATCTCCTGTTTTTTAACGTCTATCTGGTTTTGCAGATCAATTATAATCGCGTTTTGCCCTTGTGAATCCTGATATGCTTCATCTAATTGGGTGTGATAGTCATCTAGTTCTTGTTGTAACCCGTTTAGAATGTTTTGTTGTTGTGCTATGTAATCTTCCTGGTTTTGCAGTAGTGTTTGTTTGTTAGTTATTAGGTTTTGTGTTGTTGTTAACGTGAGTTCTTCACTGTTTTTATCATCGGTAAGTGTATTTATTTCTTGATTTACTACTCCTAGTTGTGCTGTATAGGTTTGTTTTTCACTGGTTTTTTGTGTTTTTTGTTCTTGTAATGTGTTTATCTCTAATGTTATGGTTTGTTCATTTGTGTTATAGGTTGTTATTTCATCTTGTAAGGTTTCCATTAGTTGCTCTTGTTCATTTTTCTGTGTGTTTATGTATTGTAGTTCTGTTGTTTTCAGGTTTTTATCTGCGTTTGTACTGTCGATTTCCTGTTGTAGATTCTGTATAGAAGTTGATAATGTGTTTTGTGTTTGTTCTTTGTTTTGTATGTTTATGTCTATGTTGTTAATGTCATATTTTATTTGTGACTCTTGTGTTTTTAGTAGCAGTAGGTTGTCTGATATTGTTGTTTGTTCTGTTTCAGAGTTTGTTATTTCTTGTTTGGTCAGGGTTATCGCGTTTTCTTTTGCTGTTATTTTTTCTTGTAGGGAGGTAATGTAGGAGTTTTCTTCTGAGGAGTCTTGGTATGCTTGATCTAAATCATTGTATAAACCTGTCAGTTCTTGGTTTTGTATGGTTAGAGTGTTTTGCTGCTGTGTTATGTAGTCCTCCTGGTTTTGTACCAGTGTTTGTTTGCTGGTTATCAGGTTTTGCGTGTCTGTTTTTTCTTGTTCTTTTTGGTTTAACTGGTCTGTTAAAAGAATGGTATCATCGATGTTGTTTTGTATATCTGTCTCGGTATCAGCCCTGTTTTGTTCTTTCTGTTGGATATATGTGTCTATATCATTGAGCTGGTTCTGAAGATCTGTTTTTTCGATTTCTTTATTTGTTTTGTCTTCTGTTAAACCATTAATTTCTTGTATGACAAGGTTATCCTGATGATTAAGAGCATCTAATCCTATTATTATGTTTTGAAGTTCGATTTCTTTTTCACTGATATCCTGGGTTATTTGATCGATATATGCTTGTTTATCGTTTATTTTATCCTGCTGAGTTTTTATTTCTTCTTGGCTAGTCAGTGGATCATTTTTCATTGCTACTAGTTCTTCTTCCAGAGTGGTTAATGCTTGTTTCTCAATTTCTCTTGTGTCCTGTAATTGTATTACTGTTGCTGTTTCTTGTTGTAGTTCTGTTTCTTTATCAGATATTTGTAACTGCAGATCGGCATGATCCTGGTTTTTGATATCTAAATCATAATTAATGTGTGATAAATCAATATCGACTTGCTGATAAACTGCTTCAATGCTTGCTTTTTCTTGTTCTTTTTGTGTTATTTCATCGTTTAATATTGCTAGGTTTGCCTCAAGTGCTTGTTTTTCGTTTTGTTTAATTGTGATCTGCTGGTTTAATGTGTTTATTTCGTCAGTGATTGTAAGTCCCTGGTTCTGTAGACTGCTTATTTCATCTTTAAGATTTGTTTTTTCAGATTCCGCGTTTGCTATGTTTTGTTCTGTTGATTGTATCTCGTTTTCTTTCAGGTTTATCTGTGTGAGTATATCATTTACTATTTGGTTCTGCCCAGCGGAATCCTGGTACGCTTGCTGTAGTAAAATTTGTAGATCGTCTAACTCTTGCTCCTGAGCTGATAATATTGTTTTTAAATCTAACAAGGTTTTTTCTACATTCTGCAGGTTTTGTTGTTTTTCAACTATTTGCAGTTGCACATTGTTTAGGTTCTGCTGCTGGAATGTTTTATCATTGTTAAGGATGTTTATCTCATCATTTAGTGTTGTTTTTTGTGTTTCATAGTTTTGTTTATCCGCCGTTTTCTGGTTAATTAGAAGGTCTAATGCTTCAATTTCAGATTGGACGTTGTTTTCGTTTTCTTGTAAGGTGGTGTATTTATCCTGTGCTTGCTGAAGAAGTAGTTGTTTCTCTGCTATTATTCCCTGTACATTTTGTAGTTGCAGTTGTTTATTTGAAATATCTGTGTTAATTGTGTATATTGTGTTATCAAGGTTTTGAATTATCAGCGTTAAATCATTTTGTGTCTGTTTTTTCAGGTTAATCTGCTGATTTAGGTTGTTGATATTCAGAAGAAGTTGTGTTTCTTGTGCTTTTAATGATATAATATCATTATTTATTGTTGTTTTTCCGCCTTCAGCAGTTGATAGTATTTGTTTCTGCTGCTCTATCTCTTGTTCCTTAGTAGATATTTGATCTAATAACAGGGCTATGTTCTCATTTTCACCTGCAGCATTATGATATGCCTCATCCAGTAGATTATAAAGATAGGTTTTTTCTTGCTCTTTTGATGTTAATATTGTTTGTTGTTGTAAAATAAAATCATTTTTATCCTGTAGTTCTTGCTGTTTAGATGTTATCTGTAGCTGTACATCGTTGAGGTTTTGCTGCTGGATTGTTTTATCATTGTTAAGGATGGTTATCTCATCTGTGAGTGTTGTTTTTTGTACTTCATAGTTTTGTTTATCCGTTGTTTTCTCATTTATTAGTTGATTATTAGCGTTTATTTCATCCAGTATTGTTTGTTGCTGTGCGCTTAAAGAAGCAATATATGCTTGTGTTCCTGTTAATTGTTCTTGTTTTCCTTCTATTGTTGCTTGGATATTTAGTAGTTGCAGTTGTTTATTTGAAATATCTGCATCAATTGCTGATATCGATGTTTGTAGTTTTTGTATTTCTAAATCCAGCTGATTAATATTTTGTTGTTTTGTTTGAATTTCTAAATTAATATCACCGATTTCTTCTGATACAATGCTTTCCTGAGCAGTTAATGCTGTTAGCTCCTCTATTGCTATTGTTTTATCATTTTTTGCAGTGTTAATAGCTGTTAATGTTGCCTGTATCTCGCTTTCCTTCAGGTCGATTTTATCCTGCAAAGTGGAAATAAGAATGTTTTCATCGTTGTAGTTTTCATAAGCTTGGTCTAGTTGATCATGTAATACTGCTAGTTCTTGTTTCTGTGTTTCTAAAAAGCTGTTAAGATTTGTTAGTGTTGTTTCTATGTTTTGCAAATCAAGGTTTTTAGTGTTTATTTGTTCCTGTATATTCTCCAGCTGTAGTGTTTTTGCGGTTTTATCATCTGTAAGAACTTTTACTTCCTCTCCAAGGTTTTGTATTGATAGTTCAAGCTCATTTTTCTCCTGCGTTGATGTTTGTATCTGCAGATCCAGGTTGTTTATTTCCACAGTAATTAATTGTTCCTGATTTTGCAGTTGACTTATCTCTGCTGATAAGACGACTATTTCTTGTTGTTTATTAGTTACTGAGAGTTGTAGGTTTGTTTTCTCTTGTCCTTTAGTTGTTTTTATGCTGATTAACTCATTTGCTTCTATTTCTGCTTGTTCAAGTTGTGTTTCTAAAAGTTGTTTATCACTGATTTTTTGTGTTATTGATTCATCTAAAAATGCTATTTCATCCAGGATGAGTTGTTCCTGTGTTTTTAAATCTGTGATATCATTATTGAGAGTGATTTTACAGTTTTCAGCATCGGTTATCTCTATTTGTGTTGATTGTATCTCGTTTTCTTTAAGGCTTATCTGCGCCAGGTAGCTATCAATAACGGTGTTATGTCCTTGTGAGTCCTGATATGCCTGTTGTAGCTGATCATTTAAAACCTGCAATTCTTGCTGTTGTGTTGCTAAAACCTGATTTTTCTCAGTGATATAGTTTGTTTTTTCAATTAATAAATTTTCTTTTTCACTTATTTGTAGAACTATTGCTTCTAATTCTTGTTCTTTAACAGTTTTATCTGTTGAAAGTTGTTCAATTTCGAGTTTGAGGTTTTCAATTTGTGATTCTAACTCCGATTTTACAAGTTTTTCACTTTCGATTTGTGTTTCAATAGTTTGAATTTCTTCTAGTAGTGCGTTTTCTTGAGCAGTCAGTTCTTGTAGTTCGTTTATTAAACCATTATAAACCTCATTTTCTGCTTGTAATTGTAGGATTATTTTCTGGTAATCTTCTTCTTTTATTATTAGTACTTTTTTTAGCTCAGCAATGTTTAGTTCATATTTTGGGTTAAGTTTTGCTGTTGCAACCGCATAATTTATTACGCCTTCTACCTTTGTTTCGGCTATTGCTCTCATGTCAAAGATAATTATTGTTTCTTCACCAGCGTTTAGGGTTCCTATATCCCAAGTTAAAAGGAAACCGTCGGTTAATGTATTTATTTGCGGTTCAACATATTGACTGTTTATATTTGAACTCTCAGCAATGTATGTTAGATAATCTGCTGATGGTAATTTATTTGCAAGTTGTAAATCTATGAGATCATAGTTTTCAATGTTGGTAATGGTTAATTTGAAGCTGATGATATCGTTAATATGAGCGTAGGTTACATTTGCCCATTCTTGAGAAAAAATATTGCTGTTCTTATTTCGGACTTTGACATCTGCTGTTAAAACATGTTTTCCAAATGGTGAGGAGTCCATTATGTCATTTGTATCTGCATCTTCTGTTATTTCATTTTGATTACTGGTGGAAACTGAGTCGCTGTATATTGCTGGGACTGATGATAATAGTAATGCAAGGATTAATAAAAAAGAGGCTATAATCCTAAATGTTTGTTTTTTTTGCATTATATCTTCTCCTATAACTAAATATGTCTCTTATAATATATATAGCTTTTTATAATGATATAAAAAGTTTATTTAACAAATATATACTAAATTATAAAAATTTTGTAATTCTACAATCTAATACAGAAACAACGATAATTGCATACAAAAAATTATAATACAAACTGCCCGCCAAGCAAAACAGAGACGCCAACACAAAGAAAAGCAGTAACCAAACCAACAATAAGCATCTGGATGCCATACTTGATCATGCTTTCATCACTAATCCGAGCAAGATACGCACCAAGTAAAGATAAAACAATAAGAGTAATAATAATACTCGAATAAAAAGCCATAACGGAAGAAATCAAACCAAAATTAACAAAGAAAAATGGAGAAATAACAATCATAGCAGCAAAAGCAGGAGAAAAACCATCTACCATTGCAGCAAACGTAGTAGCAAAACGATGAGATTTATCATGTAAACCATTTTTCATATCCGTAAGCATAGCTTTCTCAAGTTTCTTCAATTTCCTTGTTCTTTCAGCCTTCTCCGTCATATATGCACCACTGATGCCAGAGGCACCCATTGCAATTGATCCAGCAATACCTGCACTGATGATTACCGCTGGTTGTTCAAATAATACGCCAGAAACATATGCCCCAATAACAACACCAAGCATAGTAAGTGCCCCATCAAAAGCGTTCATTACAAAATATCGACGAGTTATCGGGCCAACATTAGATATCTTATGGTATCTTTTCCATCTTTTAATTGTTCTTTTTATCCTTTTTTTTACCATTTATGACTCACTTGTAATATGATATCTACATAACATTTGTAGGATTAAAATTTTTTGAAAAAACATCTTACAGATATAATTTTGTCGTTTCTCTTCCGATTTAATGTTTTGTCGTTTTAAGGGCGACATAATAGAAAAGTATTTAAACCCTCAAAACAACAATTATATTGCAAAAATATAATAAAATTGGAGTATATATAATGCAGAGATTGGGAAAACTTAGAAACAAAAACCTAGAGCAAATAGTTAATGATATTCTAAAATCTAGAGCACGATCTCGCATTTATGTATATCTACTCAGAAAAAACGGAGCAAAAACTGAACAAATAATCAAAGGAACAAGACTACACCCTAGCACAGTCAGAGAAACACTTTCTAAAATGTACGATCAAAAACTTATCATTCGTAAAAAAATCAAAAACGATCACATTGGAAAAAACCCATACATGTACTATCCAATTTCTCCTATTGAACTCCTAAAAAGACATACATCTGAAATAGAAGATAGATTGAATCAACTAGCAAGTCTAACCAATTCAAGGTTCAAAAATGAAAATTTCAAACCCGTCAGAATCAAAATAGACAAGAGAGTGGGAAAAACATGAACATGAAAAAACTGGCATCAGTGTTTGCAAATAGACCTCGTGCGGTTATTGCAATATTCACTATTATTGCTATAATGGTTGGTAGCCAGGCTTTGAACGTTTACATGGTATCAGATTTTTCAAGTTATTTACCAAGTGATGATCCAACTCTTGAACTATGGAGGGAAATAAATAAAGAGTTCAGACTTGGATCGACTATTATAATTTTCATTAATCAAACTGATAGATATCATTACAATATAAGGGATTATGAAGTTTTACATGAAATGGATAAAATTTACTATGTGTTATACGAAAAACCAAGAATGGAAGGCAGAGATAACGGTATAGACTCGATAAAGAGTTTGTCGGTTTTAATCAGGGATGAAAACGCAAAACCTGGACCAATTGACCTAGGCGGCGGAAACGGCAAAGATGAAATACCAAGGGAGCAGAAAGACATCTATAGGTATATAGAGAGAATTGAAATAAGCAGCATGAAAGGAGTTTTATACACAGAGGATTTCAAATACGCTGTTATTATAATTCAACTAGACAAAGGAGCAAATTACGAAGAAGTACTGTTGGAAGTTCAAAATGCTGTTGACAAGGAAGGTAATGATGAAACAGATATGACTATTACTGGTACAATCGCAATGCAGAGGGCGGTTCAAAAAGAGAGCATGAATAATCTTATTTTTATTTTCCCAGTAGCCATACTATTTGTTGCTATTGTTCTTTTTTATTTCCATAGAAGCATTAAGGGTGTTATAATAGCCTTTTTACCACCGGCTTTTGCTTTATTGTTAACATTTGGAGTACTTGGAATAGTTGCCCCCGAATTAACACTTATTTCTGTAGCTATTATTGCTCTGCTTCTAGGTCTTGGTGTTGACTACTCTATCCATCTGATGAATCGTTTAACTGAAGAGAGAACAATTGAGGATAAAATCAGTAGAGTAGAAAAGATACTTAGATCCACTGGTAAAGCTGTTTTACTTTCTACTATTACAACAATGATTGGTTTCGGCTCTCTAATGATCTCAAGTATGACACCTATGGTCCTATTTGGTTTCGGTTGCGCAATAGGAATCCTATTTTGCTTTATCTCAGCAGTTATACTTGTCCCATGTTTAGTTATATCACTTAATTTTGATAAAGCAGGTAGTATACCCAGCTGGAAGAAATTCGCAAATTTCACAGTTAAATATCGTAAGAGGATCATAATAATAGCTGGTTTCTTTGCTGTTATGTCTCTACTGTTAATCCCACAGATACAAACAGATGTTAACTATTTTGACATGGCACCTGAAAACATCCCTGAAATAGATGCACTGGTTGAATATTCAGAGAAATTCGGCGGTGGTGGAAACTTCAACGCCTTTGTAGTACGAACAGATCCCGGTGGACTGGAGGAAAGAGAGGTTATACAAGCAATTTATGATATGGAAAGAAAAATGGAAACCAAAGGAGTTAAATTGGTTTCTATAGCTGATACATTAAAAGAAATCAGTGATATTTTAAGTACAAACATCATCATTGAAAAACTAGCTAATCTAACAGATGCAGATAATATAATCTTTGACAGAATCGCAGAAGAAGGAATAGTAGACAAAGAGCATTCTACAACATTGATACAAGTTTCTATACCTGTAGGAATAACTATACAGGAAACCGAGAAAATAATCAACGAATTGAACCAGATCGCTGATGAAACAAATATACCAAGGAACGGAAGAGTTTCACATCTAGCTGGGCAAGATGCAGTAAACGTAGCAGTAAACAATAGATTATTCGATGAACAATCAAGATCAATGGTTATAGCTATTATACTTGTTCTTGGGGCTCTTATTCTAATTTTCAGCTCATCTATTTACGGGGCGCTTACTATGATACCAATAGTTTTTGTTCTAATGTGGGAACCTGGATTCTTCGTAGCACTAAACATACCGCTATCACTAGTAACAATCACAATCGCATCGATAACGATAGGAATAGGGATCGATTATGGTGTGCATATAACTCATAGAGTTAGAGAAGAACTAAATCGAGGTTTGCCCAAACTCGAAGCCACAAAAATAGCTATAGAGAAAACAGGACTCTCCTTAGTTGAGGCAGCACTCACAACAGTTGCAGGAATGGCCTCGATGTTTGCCGTAAGTATACCAATACTTCATGATTTCGTGATGATCTCAATATGCATGACATCCTTATCATGCATAGGAGCAGCACTGATTTTACCAGCGATTTATAATTCAAAAATTGTAAAACTAAAGAAATAAAACTAATCATTTATTTTTTTTAGAAAGCTCCCTAAGAGATTTAATGAAAGGTATGTCAAAAAGAATATTCCCAATAAGAACAATGGCACCAAGAATTAAGGTACCCACATACTCAGGGTTATCTTTTATAAAACCACGGCTGTACCAATCATAAATTAGTAAAAACCCAACAAAAAGAGGCCCTATCACCAGAATAGGAGTTAAAAGAATCTCAGTTCTAACAACCCTTTCATTTGCATTTTTTCCTTGCTTAACATAATTCATATCTTCTGTGTTCATATTAATATCACCAAGGCCAGACAGATGGATAAATAACGGGATCAGGATGACTTAAACCTAGGTATGGTATTGCAATCCAAATGATCAGCAACAAGACAGCAGGGACCATCTGTATCATAAAATCGTCATCAAGCCACCAGAATTTCTTAGTTTCACCAACAACTGCGCCTATAGAACCAATGATAGATGCAAGGATCATTAAACGAATGTCGGTTTTATACCATGCAACCATGAAGAAGATCATACTGATAAGGAAACCAAAAACATAAACATGTTTCATCCCAAATCGATGTCTAATTTCACCTATTATCGGATCAGAAATACAGGCGCAAAGAATACATGGTATAGCTATCTGTTGAGGAAAAAACCTTATAAGAATCAGAAACGCTATAGCAAAAAAAACATAACTGCCAATTCTTTTCTGTTCATACATACGTAGTCCAAAAAAATGATCACTGCTGACCTTACCTTTTAAACGTAATATCTCTACCGCAATGATTGTTATAACCATCAATGGCGGAACCCAGAACTTTAAAACATTAACCCAATCTTCGTTAGGGAGAAGATAATAAAACAATAAACATGCTCCAAATGCATGAAAAACACGTCTATACCAATGAGCATCATATTCTATAGAATTGATCTTTTTTCTAGTGTTCTCTATCTTCTTTTTAGTGTCTTTAATTCTTTTTTTGGTATCCTGTAAAATTTTATCTCGGACTTTTACCATGATTAAACAACTGATTCTTTATCCAAAGTCATAATGCCTTGTTTACCACCGACAATGACTTGATCAACAAGGCCAATAAACAAACCATTTTCGACAACACCAGGGATGCAATTAATATTGATTTCCATTTGCTCTGGTTCATCGATTCTTTCAAAATCACAATCCAAAATATAATTACCATTATCTGTTATAAAAGGCTCATTATCCATTATATCACGGAGTTTAACCTCACAACCAAATTCTTCTAAAGCTTTTTTAGTTGAAGTCCAACCAAATTTTGTAACTTCAACAGGTAATGGGAAATCAATGCCTAACCTCTTAACGACTTTAGAGTCATCAATAACAATAATCACTCTTTTAGAGTTATAAGCGATGATTTTTTCTCTTAAAAGAGCACCGCCGCCACCTTTAATCAAATTAAAATTTGAATCAACTTCATCTGCTCCATCGATTGTAAGATCAATAACCGGGTTTTCATCAAGAGAAGTAAGAGGTATTTGTTCTTCTTTAGCTATTCTTTTAGTATGAATGGAGGTTGGTATTCCTTTTATATCCAGCCCTTCTCTTACCAGTTTACCCAGAGTTCTAAGAGTATATTCAACAGTTGACCCAGTACCAAGTCCAACTATCATGCCATCCTTGATTTGTTCAACGGCTTTGACACCAGCAAGTTTCTTAAGTTCTTCTTTTTCCAAAAAGTCACCAACACCCGTAATAACAATTAAGTACAAAAATTTATACTTAATATTTTGATTACAGGCTGAGTGATTATGCTATCAGAATGTGAAGAACATGGATATTACAGGGGTGAGGCCTGCCCGATCTGTGATAAAAAAGGTAAATTTCTAATGAACGAGAACGAACTAAACTCCTTAAGTCGAATACTAGCAGGAGCCCTTCGCCATTTCCCAGATAAACTAGGGCTTATGATGGATGGAAAAGGCTGGGTGGACGTAGATGAGTTAATCGAATCCATAGGCACAGGTAGATCAGGTTTCAACTGGTTGAGAATAAAACACATTGAAGCATTGGTAAAAACAGATCCGCGTGGTCGCTATCAGATAGATGGTGGAATGATACGTGCAACATATGGACATACAATAGATGTAAACCCTGATGATTTACCCCTTGCAGAAAACGATGAGTTTTTTTATCCTGTAACTGAAGAAGAAGCAGATATGATACTTGAAGGTGGGTTGCATCCAACTGATCGGAAAAGAGTACATCTCAGCGGCAGCATTGAAAAAGCTATGGAAGCAGGGCGAGTAAGAACAGAGGATCCTCTAATTTTAAAAATTGATGGAAAAAAAGCCAAAAAAGATGGATTAAAAATTTATCATGCTGGAAAAGATGTTTATATAACAGATGGAATCGACGCTAAATATATTTCTAAAGCTGATAATAAGAAATAAATTATTTTTTCCCCGTATATTTTTATGGGCTTGTAGCTCAGCTAGGTAGAATAAACCATTCAATCTGCCCTTCTGTTAAATCTTTAAAAAATATTTCGTTATACAATATAACGAAAAGATTTAAATACATGTTTTCGTTATATAATATTGCGAAAGTGATAAAATGGGTAGTAAAGAAAATCATTTCAAGCTCTATAAAAAATTCAAAAACGACGCTGAAAACATTAACAACTTTGAAGGTACACGTGTAGAAGCATATTTTCTATCTGCTTATCATCTAATAGAATCTTGTGCAGCTCAAGAAAGAGTTCATATAAACAAACATCAACATTTACGATCAATGCTAACTAAGAACGAATTTATTTTCAAGGATGATACTGATGAAGTATGGAGAAATTTTCAAAAAATTGAAAATCAACTACGACCAAAATTTGCATATGGTTTTTCATGGACTGAAGCAGATATGAAAAATGTAAAAAACTGTTACAAAATAATTGAAAAAATATGCCTCGAAAAATTAGGTGAAAACGTAAATGAATAAAAAGACTAATAACTTAATAGAAGAAATTAAAAATATTTCCAAAAAATACTCAGAAATAGAATCAGTAATAGTATTTGGATCAGTAGCAAGAGATCAAGCCGGAAAAGAAAGTGATCTTGATGTTTGTATTGTTCTAAAAAATGAAAGTATAAAAAGCAATATATCAAATAAAATACTTGATATTGAAGGAAAATATGATAAAAATATCAATTTAGTTTTTACAGATTCCTCCTTTAAAGGTCTAGATAGACAATTTATTGAGACTATAATGCGAGAAGGGATTACAATTTATGGAAAAACTCCTAATGCTTCCATACAGCAACTCGAACTAGAGCCTTATGAAATTATCAAATTTGATCTTAGCAACCTTGATCAGTCAAAAAAAATGAAAATCAAAAGGTTACTATATGGCATAAAAACTAAGAAAAAATACAAAGGAAAAATATATACAAACAAGCAAGAGGGACTAGTTGAAAAATTAGGTGGTTTGAGAATAGGTATAGCATCGATATTGATACCTGAAAAAAAATCTTGGGAACTTGAAAATATTCTAAGAGAGAACGGTGTTTCTCTTAGAAAAATAACAATCTGGTTATCTAATCCTTGATAATTACAAATATGTTTTTGACTTTTTTATTACCACAATCTTTAAAATAATTGAGCCGTTAGCCTTCTTTCAATCTATATTACTCCTGTAGGGGCTTGTAGCTCAGCTAGGTAGAACTAGCTAATCAAAAGGAGAAAAATAAATTTATTAATTATATTAAATAAAAATTTAAGATTTACGTTTTTTGAGTTCATTTGTGATGTTTAATTCACGTAAATAATTAGCAATTGCAGTCTTAATTATGTCTGATCTATTACTTCCCTGTCCTATCTTTATTGCATAGTCTATTCCTTCTATCATTGCAACAGGTAGCCTTAGTGGAACTGGCTCTGTTTCGGTTACTTTTTTTGGCATATTCTCCTCAAAGCATTGTATGATAATCTTAATATTTCAGTCTTTTGTTTTGTATCTCACTTGTATATTTATATAAGATACAAGTAAAGTATTTATACCTTAAGTGTATTACATATAATATACAAATGTTATACGGTATTGATGCTTTTAAAATTAACAATGTTGCTCTTTACTGCAGAGTATCAACAGATGAGCAAGCTCATGAAGGATTTAGCCTTGAGTCACAATTAGATCGATTAAGGTCTTTTTGTAATGCAAGGGAATGGAATGTTGCTGCAGAATATATTGATGGTGGATATAGTGGTCGCAATATTAGAAGGCCTGAATATAAAAAAATGTTAGATGAAATTGAAAATTGGGATGCAATAGTTGTAATTAAAATGGATAGAATTCATAGAAATCGACTTAATTTTATCCAGATGATGAATGATTTACAAAATCAAAATAAACAGTTTATTTCAATGACTGAAAGCCTTGACACAAGCACTGCTATGGGTCGTTTTGTAATGGGTATTATCCAAGATATTGCTCAACTTGAAAGTGAACAAATTGGAGAAAGAGTTTTTGCAGGTCAATTACAAAAAGCAAAGAAAAAAGATAGCGGATTTATGGGTCATAGAGTTCCATTTGGTTATAGATGGGATGCAGAAAATAAATCCTTTATCGAAATTCCTGAAGAAATTGAGATAATTAAGCAAGTTTACCAGATGTATATTGACGGATTTAGTATGAGACAAATTTCTAAATTTCTCAAGAATGAAAATAAGAATAGAACTAATCCAATTCCTGAAAAAAAACTTAGTAATACTTCAATTCGGTATTATCTCCACAATTGTTTTTATGCAGGTATCGAAAGATGGTGTCACTTCTTTAAAAAATCTGATATTGAACCTGTAATAAGTGTTGAAATGTTTAATAAAATTCAGAAGAAACTTAGAGAAAAATGTCATAGCCATAAAGATTATGATCCTTTGTTGGTTAAAGATATATCCTCATATAAATTGGATGATAAAGAGCGGCAGTCGATACCAATAATAAATAGAGCAAAACACAATTTTACTTATCAATGATAATTTATTTTTTTATCTTTCTTTTACCTAAAAAATAGATAAATACCAAAACTATCAATAATAAACTGAATTCAAATCCGGGTGTTTTTTTATTTTCTTCTTCTTTTTTCTCATTAAATTTTTCACTATCTGAGGAATATGTTCCAGATGGTATTTTTATTAAGCAACCATAACTATCTCCAGGTTCAAAATATCCATATCCCGCAGTTACATAATTACCATCATTAATTTGCTTTATAGAATAAACTACTGTATCATTCCACTGTAAAAGCCTATCCCACTCTTCGGTACCATTGTTATCTGTTTTTATGATCCAGCTATCTTCGTGATAATCAGAATAAGATTTTGTATGTCCTGCAATTATATATCCATCATCGATAGTTTGCTGAATGTCTAACCCCCAATCTTCAGATTTGCCTCCAATTGTTTTATCCCACTCCTTGTTACCATTGTTATCTATTTTTATGATCCAAATATCTCCTCCATCTAAATCAAATGAATGTGTTTCCCCTATGATTATATATCCGCCATCATTTGTTTGTTGAACCCTTTCAGCCTGCTCGAATTCTGTGCCACCAAAGGTCTTATTCCATTCTTCTATACCGCTCTCATTAAGTTTTATTATCCAAATATCATCACTACCAGTGGTATCATAGTTGGTATTGCCAGCAACTATAAAACCTCCTTCTGAAGTTTGTTGAATTGATTTAGCCTCATCATCAGAATAAAAACTATTATCTTCTCCTGTATCAAAATCATGATCATAAATCCCTTTTCCACCAAAGGTCTTATTCCATAATACTGATCCATTTACATCTATTTTTATAACAATAAAGTCCCTATCAACAAAACTTATATCAATATATCCTACAGCAATATAGCCTCCATCATCAGTTTGCTGAATGGAGTGGCAGAATGATTGATCTGTTGTATCATTTTCAAATGTTAAATTCCACTCTTCATTTCCATTTTCATCAGTTTTTACTAGCCAAAAATCCCTATTATTATGTTCAGAGTAAATATTAGTAGCACCTCCGAGAATGTAACCTCCATCACTTGTTTGTTGAACTGAACCGCCTAATCCTCCGTTTTCTTCTCCATATGTTTTATTCCACTCTTCATTTCCATTTTCATCAGTTTTTACTAACCAAATCTGGGCATTATCCCTAAATGAATAAGTTCTACCGATAGCAATAAATCCTCCATCATTAGTTTGGAAAAAAGAAAATAAATCATCACGTTCGCTACCACCGTTGTAGATTCCTTCCCAAGAAATTTTAGAGTAATCACTTGCACTTGATATATTTACAAAAAAAACACAGTTTGCAATAAACAAAAAGAAGATTGATAATCCTAATAATCTTTTTAACATTTCAAATCACTAAATAAATAGAAACAATAAACTATATTAAAAATTTCCATTATTTAACGATGTTCTAAAAAATGATGCGTTTGGTTATAGTAATGCCTAAATAATCGTTCTTGTTTCTCCCTATGTTTTTCTTGATGGGCTTGTAGCTCAGCTAGGTAGAGCAATCGGCTCTTAACCGATTGGCCAGGGGTTCGAATCCCCTCAAGCCCGTCTACGATTGATAATAAAAATTAGTAATACTGCAATTAGTAAGAGTAATATTTCAAAACCTGGAGTGTTATCTGTTATTTTTGCGCTATATGTACTTATTTCACCTGCTACAGGGTCGTATTGGTAATCCCAATTTGTATCACCGTTGGTGTCTATGAGGATAGTTCCGTCTTCTTTTTCTTCAATGTTAGCATTTTCATTTGATGGGTTATAAACTTTATCGATTTTATTATCATTATTTGTGTCAATTAAATAGAAATTATCATCTTTTTCAGTTATTTCTATAACATCATCGTTATCCTTTGGATCAGAGCCGATCTGAGATTCAAACGAGTCATCTATACCGTCATTATCATCATCCGTGTCGTCTGTATCGTTTTCACCATCATTGTCATAATCAAAAGGATAATCATCAATGTCATCAGCTATTCCATCCTCATCAGAATCTGACTCATCGTCACCCGGTTCTTCTGAATTGTCTCCTTTAATTTGAAATACAATTGTTGAAGACGGACCATAACCTGAGTTAGTAACGGTCACCTCATATTCTTTTATCTCTGTATGTGTAACACTGAATTTTGATTCACCATTACTATCAGTTAAAGTTGTTACTGTTACATCGTTGTTTACGATGTCAACAGATGCTCCTGTTACAGGATAACCATAGGAATCATACACCGATATCGTAGTTTCATTTTCGTATACTCCTGAGGAATCTTGTGTCCCATTTAGCATTACAATTAAATTTGGTACATTGATAACCGTAATACTTTTTAAACTTGGATCTGGGGAGTAACCAGATGCTGAAGCAATTATTGTATAAGTTCTGTCACTTGTAACTGATGGTGCAGTAAAAACAGCTAAGCCATTACTATCGGTCAACACTGTACTGATACCAGTTATACTAACAGTGGCACCTTCAACAGCTTCACCAGTACCTTCATTTGTGACTGCGACAGTAAATGTTTCACCCTCGTTTACCGATGTTTGATCGACAGTTATATCAAGGACCCATAATACAACTGTGATAACCTCAGATACAGTGTTCCCCTGTGATCCAACATCGATACTGATTTCACCTGTTGATGTCGGTAAAACAGAAAAGGACACGGTCCCATCTGAACTTGTAATTCCTGAGGTTTCAATGCCCAGACCGTTTAAGCCGACATAAATACCATTGAGCGGATTTGAAGATTCATCTAAAACAGTTATTTCAACGATGGAACTCAAACCTATTTGTATAGTACTTGGGTTAACTGAAACATTATAATCATCTGCTTTTACTATTGTGGCTAAAGATAAAACGGCTGTTATCATTAAGATACTTATCAAAAATTTTTTTATTTTCATTCTATCCCATTCTAACAAACGTTATAATAAATTATTGAAATTTATATTTTTTGGAATCAATTATGAGTTTTAAAAAGGAATATTTGTAATTTATATATCTTTACATAATTCTATAATTTTATTGTTTGGTTTGTTATTTGGGCAGAACATGTTGTTCATATTTTGTACAATTTTTTTATAAAATCTATCAATTTCCAGACAAAATCTGTTTTTCTATACTTTTTTGGAAATATATTTTTATTTTTAGATAAACTTATATTATACTATCAGATATACGGTAAATAATCTTTAATTTAAGATGGAGGATCAGTTAGCGTGAGGGATATTCCAACTAGATTTGGTGAGATTGCGGGAACGATTTGGGGTACATTAAATGAAAATGGTTGCCTTAAAGAAAATCAACTGAAAGAATTAACTAAACTTAATGAAGATGAATTTCAAACTGGTATAGGTTGGCTTGCACGTGAAAATAAAATATTCCGGCAAGATGATGACTTTTATAAGATTGGTAATACCAACCTTGATTCGGAGATAGGTTCGCATGCTGGGAAAATCTGGAAAATCCTTGATGTCTGGGGAGATGCTGATTTTGAGACTCTAAAAAGGCTTTCTGATCTTAATGAGCATCAGGTTTATTCTGCTCTCGGTTGGCTTGCAAGAGAGGGTAAAATCAGTATAAATGAAAATAACAGGTTTGATTTGAGTCAGTCTAAAGATTAAATAGTCAATATAAATATAATTGGTAGAGGAGTAAAAAAAATCTAGGTCTGAATTCCTTGACCAAATGGGTTAGTGTGGAATCCTGTTACAGTAGTGATTAAGGAGTATTAAATGAAAGTCGCAATGATCGGCTGGGAATATCCGCCATTTAAAGCAGGTGGCCTTGCTACGCATTGCTATGGACTTACCCGCAGTCTCTCTGATAAAAATGTAAAAGTATTTTTCTTCATGCCTAAAACTAAAGAAAAAACAAGTAATGATAAATCCAATATAAATATTGTTGAAGTAGGGGAAACAGAGATTTTTCCATATGACCGTCCAGATTGCAAAGAGATTGGTGGGCAGTTTTATGAAGCAGTAGCAATGTATAATGCTCTTGTTGTTTCACGGGTCCAAAAAATCGCTAATGAACAGGATCATTTTAATGCTGTCCATTGTCATGATTGGCTTACAATGAAGGCAGGAGTTGAGTTAAAAGAAAAACTTGGGATTCCACTTGTTTTAACGGTTCATTCCACGGAATATGATCGGTCTGGTTGGCTCTTCCCTAATCCATGGTTTATTGATATTGAACGGCAAGGAATGGAAAAAGCTGATCGAATAATTGCAGTGAGTCATTTTACTAAACGTGTAATTGTTGAAAAATATGGTATAAATCCTGATAAAATACGGGTTATTCATAATGCGGTTTATCCTATTCCTGAGGGTCATAAAAAAGAAATCGTCCTCTTCCTCGGTCGACTTACCATTCAAAAGGGTGCAGAGTTTTTCCTAAGAGCTGCTAACCGGGTTAAGGACTACGAACCAGATGCACGGTTTGTTGTTGCAGGAACTGGTGATATGCTCCCACAGCTTATAACACAGGCTATTGATATGGGTATCTCAGATAGAGTTGTTTTCACAGGTCGTCTTTCTGATGAGGAAGTAAAACATATTTATGGTATCAGCAGTGTTTATGTTATGCCGTCAGTTAGTGAACCCTTTGGTATAACTGCTCTAGAAGCTATTTCTGCGGGTACACCTACTATTGCATCAAAGACCGCTGGTTTCTCAGAAGCATTTAATAACTGCCTACGTGTAGATTTCTGGGATACTGATGAAATGGCGAATAAAATAATCTCTCTGCTTCGTTATCCTCCATTGCATACAACTCTTAAAAAAGAGGGACAGCGTGAAATTAATTTGTTCACATGGGATAATGTTGCTGATAAAACTATTCAGGTGTACAATGAGGTAATATAGTATGACCTCAGTGTGCATGTATTTCGAAGTGCATCAGCCAATTCGTCTTAATCATTTCTCTGTTTTTCACATTGGACATAATAATCATAACTCTGTTTATTTCAACCGGAAACTTAATGAAGAAATCTTCACAAAAGTGGCAAAAAAATGTTACCTTCCAACAAATAATCTCCTGTTAGATCTGGTAAGAAAATATGATGGTAAATTCCGGATTTCTTTTAGTCTTACAGGGACATTTGTTGAATACTGCCAGGAGTTCATGCCGGAAGTCCTAGAGAGTTTCCGTGAGCTGTTCAAAACCGGCGCGGTGGACCTGATTGAGGAAACATATTACCATTCGTTATCCTCACTTTTTGATGAACTAGCTGAATTCGAGGAACAAGTAAAAATGCATCGTCAAATGATTAAAAAAATATTCAACTATAAACCCCGAGTATTTAGAAACACAGAGGCAATATATGATAACCGTATAGCAAAAAAAGTCGCAGAAATGGGATATAAAGGAATAATCACCGAGGGGACAGAAAAGATACTAGGATGGAGATCACCAAACTTTGTTTATAAACCAGTAAACACTGATTTAAAAGTACTATTACGTAACTACACACTTAGCGATGATGTCGGCTTTCGGTTCTCCGCAAAACAATGGAAAGGATACCCACTTACAGCAGATAAATATGCAAATTGGATGTCACAAACACAGGGAGATCTTGTAAACCTTTTCATGGACTATGAAACATTTGGAGAACATCAATGGACGGAAACCGGAATATTCAACTTCATGAAGCATCTACCTGAGGAAGTATTCAAACATGGACATCTAGATTTCGTAACAGTAGGAGAAGCAGTTGAGCGATATCAAACGGTTGGAGAAATCGATGTACCCTGGGCTATCAGCTGGGCAGATGAAGACCGAGATGTATCAACATGGCTGGGAAACGACATGCAAATAGCTTGTTTCAACGAGATAAAAAATATAGGACGAAAAATCAAAGAAAAAGAAGACTCGGATATGCTTCATACATGGCGACGATTACAAACATCGGATCATCTATATTATGTTTCAACAAAAGGATTGGAAGATGGGGCAGTCCATGCGTACTTCAGCCCATATGATGGGCCATATGATGGTTTCATAAACTACATGAATATACTGCAGGATTTAAAACAAAAAATAGAATAGAACAATCTTCTATTTTTTAATAGGTTTTTTAAACAACTAATCATTTCATAAGTTGAGGAGGAAAAATTTGGATATAGTACATTTTTCATGGGAATTCCCACCAGTAATCTATGGTGGCTTAGGAACATTCATCACTGAGCTATCACAGAAACAAGTAAAACTCGGAAACAATGTAAAAGTGTTTTCACTAAATGAAAATAACAAACTTGAGACATATGAAAAATGGAATGGAGTTCATGCCTACCGTCCAAAAATGCTGGATTTAACATCCACATTCAGACTTTTCGCGGATCATGAGCTTAAATCCTGGGGTGATAACTTCAAGTTTTTCGCAGACGTGGTTGGATACAGTACAAGCTCTGCTTCATATTTTGTAAATCAAATTATAAGAACAAAAAATGAAAAATGTGACATTATCGAAGGTCATGACTGGCTTGGGATAATGGCTGGAATGATCGCAAAAAAAGAACTAGGGCTCCCTCTTATGTTTCATGTTCATTCAACAGAAGTCGGGCGGTCAATAGGACGAGGCTCCCATACAATAAAAGACATCGAATATGAAGGTGGACAAACCGCTGACTGCGTGATAACAGTTTCACATGCGATGAAAGATGAACTAGAAAAACTAGGATTCCCACCACATAAAATCCGAGTTTGCTGGAATGGGGTGGATCCTTCCAAGTATGATCCTAAAAAAATCAAAGAGGATGAAATAAAACAACTAAAAAGAAATTACAATATACAAGAAAATGAAAACATGGTTTTTTTCGTCGGGCGACTTGTAACTGTAAAAGGAGTTGACAACCTCGTACGAGCTATGCCCTCTGTTTTACAGGATTTCCCAAATACCAAGCTAGTAATCCTTGGCATTGGTGACATGGAATGGGATCTAAAAAACATTGCAGAAAAACAGGGCATACAGGATAAAATAATATTCCGTAATGAATTTGTCAGTGAACCTGAAAGAATATTACATTATGCATCCTCAGATTGCGTGGTACTACCATCGCTTTATGAACCCTTTGGGATAGTCTGCACTGAGTCAATGAGTATGGAAAAACCTACCGTGGTTGGAGCACGAGGAACAAATGGCTTCCGGGAGCAGATAATACCGGAGGGAAAAAAACAATGTGGAATCCATATAAATCCTTTCGAACCAAACGATATAGCATGGGGGATAAAACAGATACTTCAGGATAAAGAAAAAGCACTCATCATGGGAAAAAACGCCCGGAAAAGAGTAATTGAAAACTTCTCATGGGATACAGTAGCAAAAAGAACAATTGAAATATATGGGGAATTTGTTTAACTATATGTGGAGGAGAACATAGTTTGAAGGAATGGATTGTTACCAACGGTCTTGGTGGTTATGCATCTCTAACAAGATGGAATACCAACACACGTAAATACCATGGAATGCTAGTCGCAAGTCTGCATCCTCCCACACAGAGATGGGTTTTTGTAAACAATATTTATGACAAGATCGTGATAGATGACAAAGAATATAAACTACAGAATTCAAAACCAGTTTTCAACTTTGACCTATTTCCCTCTTTCAGATATTACATAGAGGGAGCAACAATTAATAAAACCGTACTCATGGAACATGAAAAAAATACAACAATCATCAAATACGATGTTGAAACAAAAAAACCATTAACAATGATTCATCAACCGATTATTAACTCAAGACATATCTATGATATTAACAATCAAAGAACACTACATTTTGATCAAGATGTTTATGAAAACGGGATATATATCAAACCAGCGAATACCAGTAAAACACTAAAAATCCTTTGTAAAAGTTTCCATTTTGAACCAAAGTTTTACTGGGAGGAACTTTTCTATGAGAAAGACCGTGATCGTAAGGAATCCTGGATTGATAATAATGTTCATATAGGTGATTTTAAACATACTATAACATCATCCTCAGAGTATTACATAATTTTAACAATAGATGATCCAAAACAAATTGACCCTTCAATGGTGAAAAAAAAAGAAATACAAAGAAGAAAAAATGTTATAGAAAAAGCAGGGTTGCCAGACAAGTTTGAAAAACTTGTTTTATCTGCGGATAATTTCGTTGTTGACAAGGGTGATAGCAAATCTGTAATAGCGGGTTATCACTGGTTTGGCGATTGGGGTAGAGATACACTTATTGCTCTACCAGGTCTTACGCTTGTAACTAAACGCTATGATGAAGCGAAACAGATACTGCTAGATTTAGCTCGACATTGTAAACATGGTCTTATTCCAAATGCATTCATGGAACGTGACTCTGTACCCGTTTATAACACAGTTGATGCTTCTCTATGGTATATTGACCGGGTTTTTCAATATATGAAATACACAAATGATCAACAATTCCTAAAACAAATATGGGGCACCCTTGAATCAATAATCTATAGTTACAAAAGAGGTACAGATTTTGATATACATATGGATGATGATTATCTAATAAGTCATGGACCTGGTTTAACCTGGATGGATATCAAAATGAATGATTTCTATCCAACACCACGGAGTAAAAAAGCAGTTGAAATTCAGGCTTTATGGTATAATGCTCTGATGATAATGAGCTGCTTTGCAGAAATCGTTGGGAAGGAGAATTATTATCTTCAACTTGCTGAAAATGTTAAAAACGGTTTCAATGCCCAGTATGATCAACAATATGATGTAATTGATACTCATGATGTTTCATTCCGTCCAAATCAAATCTTCCTCGTTTCACTTGATTTTTCAATGATAAAAGAAGCCCTTCAGCAGAAAATTGTAGACGATGTACATAAAAGACTTTATACTGTTTTTGGACTAAGAACCCTATCACAGGATCATCCAGATTACAAAGGCTTCTACATTGGTAATTACAATAAAGATCTTGCCTATCATAACGGCATGGTTTGGCCATGGTTACTGGGACAATACATCCGTGGGTTTATGAAAGTAAAAAATTATGGAGACCTGTGGAGGGAGTTTGCCAGTCGTAAAATAATTCAACCATTAATGGATGTTTTTGGTCAAAATTGGGATGGAAGTATTAACGAAATACATGATGGAGACCCAGTTTACATGCCACGAGGTTGCATAACTCAGGCATGGAGTGTTGCAGAAATACTACGTGCATGGGTTGAAGATATTGAAAATATAAGACCTGAACATGAACATAAATTTTTACAAAAAACCAGTAAAATAACGTACTAACTTTTTTACATAAAATATGCGTTTAAAACATATTGTTGTATCATACGATTAGTGTTAAAAAATGATGCATTAATTGCAATGCAACTGCGCATTGTCCGAATCCAGTTATCACGATCCGTGTAAAACTTTGGAACAATCGTGTTCTCTAGTTTGTCATACAGATCAAACTGATCTATTTTATCATCTGACTCTTTTTCTTCTGTTTTTTCAGGACCTACAGACCAACCAGTAATATTTTCGATACAACCTTCAAGCCACCATCCATCAAGTGTTCCAAACTGTGGCACTCCATTATGTGCAGCTTTCATACCACTAGTTCCAGAGGCTTCTTTAGGACGACGAGGTGTATTAAGCCATATGTCAACACCGGCGATCATCATCTTAGCAATTGCCATATCATAATTATGGATATATGTTAACTTCACATTGTCATCTATTGTTTTCATAACATTGTAGATTTTTTTAATGGTTTCTTTACCAGTACCATCTTTTGGATGGGCCTTACCAGCATAAATAATCTGGATAGATCCAACTTTTTTAGCGATTTCAACTAGACGGTCCGGATCAGAAATTAAAAGATCAGGACGTTTATACGCGGTTTGACGTCGAGCAAAACCAATAGTGAAATCATCATAATTCATACCTGCATTATAATGACAGTTTACAAAATTAATAAGTTCTTTTTTTGCTTCTATATGGGCATTCCAAACATCATTTTTATCGATACTCTGAGCGGAACGCAGAATGTATGGGTCTGAACGCCATCCTGGCATATGTTTATCAAACAACCGCTGGAAAGGTTCACAAACCCATGTCTGAGAATGAACACCATTAGTAATACTATCAATTGAATAACCTGGGAACATCATCCTGGATACCTCACCATGCTTCTTAGCTACACCGTTCACATAATGGCTGAAAAATAATGCTAAACGCGTCATGTTTAATTTGTTTTCAAAAGTAATATCGTTAAGAATAAACTCAGGTATGATTTTTCCAAGCATCGATTTAGCTAAATTTATATCAAATTGGTCATGACCTGCGGCAACAGGCGTGTGGGTGGTAAACACACATTGCTCACGGACTTTTTCAACATCATTAAATCGATTAAAAAGCTCAAGAGTTCCAAGAGCAGCATGACCCTCGTTCATATGATATTTATCAATGGTTTTGTAACCTAAAGCCTTCAATATTTTTACGCCGCCGATACCAAGGATTATTTCTTGAGCGAGACGATACTTGTTGTCACCACCATATAAAAACTTGGTGAGATTTCTATCCCAATCACTATTATCCTCAACATTGGTATCAAGGAAAAAAACTGGGACTATGAAACCACTGATGCCTTTAACCTGAAAAAGCCAAACACGAACCTTAACATCCCTGCCCTCGATCTGAACATTAGTTGTTGATGGTAGTAGTTTTAAAAAATTATCGACAGCAAACTGCATAGGCATCTCAATCTGATTACCGTTCTCATCGATTTTTTGATAAAAATAACCGCTCTCCGAGAGAAGAGTAACACCAACAACTGGAACATTTAAATCAGCACATGATTTAATAGTATCACCAGCGAGAACCCCAAGACCACCACTATAAGTAGGAATATTTTCGTCTATTCCAATCTCCATTGAGAAATATGCAATCTTTGGTTTCCCTCCGAGACTTAAAGGTTTTTTTTGCTTATCGCCTGAATCAGGTTTCTGAATTTCCATCTGCTCCTCAATCACCATGTATAAAGTAAAGGAATCAGTTTTTAGTATATTATCTTTAATCTTTAATTTAGTAAAACATTGATAAAGGGTTCATTTTATAAATAATTCTGACATATATGAACGCAGACAATAACCGATATACTGGTGGTGAAAATTATAATGAATGAAAAAACCTGTAGTATTTGCAGTCGAAAAATCGAACTCGATGATCACCCTTTAGGTCTTGTTTTTGGAGATGAAATCTTCATCTGTGAGGAATGTGCTGATAAACACACAGAGGAAGACTTGCTATGTAAAGCAAAAACCATTATGCAAAATCCTTATGAAAAAACTGGTATGCCAATAGCATTATGGCTCATCCATGAGCAAAATAAGGATAAAACAATGATGACCGTGAAAAATAAAGATTTCTAATCTTATGAAAATCCTTTTTATATTCTAATTTATTCTGCAGACTATGTTTATAATAAAAATCGGTGGAAGCGTTATAACTGATAAAACCAAAGAATGCTGTTTTAAACAGGAGGTAATGGATAAATTATCGGCAAGTATAAAAAAAGCAGATAAACAATTAATCTTGGTGCATGGCGCTGGAAGTTTTGGTCATATACTTGCTAAACAATACGAGTTAAACAGTGGATTTAGAAATATGGGGCAGATCAAAGGTTTCTCACTTACGCATGAAAAAGTTCAACAGCTTAACTCGTTAGTTCTTCAGTTGCTTCATAAACATGATATTAATGCGGTTTCAATTTCCCCTCATTCAATTGTAAAGCTTAACAATCATGAACTTGAAAAAATTGATTATAATATTTTTAAGGATTATCTAGAGAAAAAGTTTACTCCTGTTACTTTTGGCGATATAGTACTTGATAAAAAACTTCGTTTCTCTATCTGTTCAGGAGATCTACTGGTAAAAGCCCTAGCAGAGTTTTTCAAACCAGAAAAAATAGTTTTCGTAATTGATGAGGATGGAATCTATACCTCTAACCCAAAGATTGACAAAGAAGCAAAATTGATAGAGTCAATGAATCTAGATGAGCTCGATGAACTTTCTACATCTCTTGATTCCCATGCTGATGTTACTGGTGGAATGGCTGGTAAAATTCAAACAATAAAAGACATAGCCAGTTTAGGGATTGATACAGTTTTGCTAAATGGTAATAAACCGGTTAGGTTATACAAGGTTCTTGTTGGAGAGAAAACAACCTGTACTGTAGTTAATGGGGAAAAATGATATGAATGAGACTGAGAGCAGAAAAGATGAACATGTAAGAGTTTCACTCGAAAAAGATGTATCTGCGGAGTATAACTACTGGGATGACATTAAACTTGTTCATAACGCGTTACCAGAGTTGGATAAAAACAAAATTGATCTTTCAACAAAGTTGTTTAATAAAAAAATCGAGGCACCATTAATTATTGCCAGCATGACTGGTGGATACTCAAAGGCAAAAAAAATTAATGAAAACCTTGCAGCAGCTGCAGAGAAATATCAGATAGGTATGGGAGTCGGTTCTCAGCGTGCAGCAATTGAGAAACCAGAGCTTCATGAGACCTATGGCATCATTAAAGATTTTGATATCCCTCTGCGTTTTGCAAACATTGGTGGGTCACAGATTGTTGAATGGGGGCATAAAAAAACACTTGAAAACGCTCAGAAAATGATTGATATGATCAATGCAGATGTGTTCATTGTTTGTCTAAATTTTCTGCAAGAGATTGTGATGTCTGAGGGAGAATCAAATGCAGAGGGATGCTTTGATGCAATTAAAAACCTTGCAGATGATCTTAGCACTCCAATTCTTGTTAAGGAATCAGGAGCAGGTATATCGTTTGATGTGGCGTGTCGACTTTCACAGACCAAAATAGCAGGAATAGATGTAGGAGGTCTCAGTGGTACTAGTTTTGCTGCTATAGAACATCATCGTGCAAAAATGAAAAATGATGAACTTCATGCACGAGGTGGTAAAACATTCTGGAACTGGGGCATTCCAACACCAACCTCTGTAATAGAAGTAGGTGATGCAACAGATTGGAAACTACCCATTATCGCAACCGGTGGCATCCGAAACGGTCTCGATGTTGCAAAAGCCCTTGTACTAGGTGCATCATCCGCGGGTATGGCACATGCCCTCCTAGAGTTTGCAACAAAAAACAAAGACATGGTTATATCCGAGGTAGAAGCAATCATTAAGGAAATAAGAGCTACAATGTTCCTATGTGGCATCGATAAAGTTTCAAAAATGCCAGAGGTCGACTGGACAGTAGTAGGTGCACAGCTATGGATATAAAAAACGAACTACAAAAAAGAGCGGAATTCTTCAATCACGAGCTAGAAAAATTCCTGAAAGAAGAACAACCAGAGACACTTTATAAAGCAGCACGTCATCTGCCACTCGCTGGTGGAAAAAGACTACGACCATGTATTGCTATGCTTTCATGTGAATCCGTAAAAGGGGATATAATAAATGTTATACCGCTCACTATCGCCTTGGAGCTTATACATAACTTCACACTAGTTCATGATGACATGATGGACAGCTCTAAACTCAGAAGAAATAAACCCACGGTTCATATGAAATACGGAGAGCCAACAGCAATAATCGCTGGAGATCTGCTTTTCACTAAGGCTTTTGAATCCATGCATCACACCACAAGCGAATGTTCTATTTTTAAAAATGTTGAATTTGGGCTCATTGACTGTATAAAAGAAATCTGTGAAGGGCAGCAACTAGACATGGAATTCGAACAAAGAAAAAATGTAACAGAAAATGAATACCTTGAAATGATACGTAAAAAAACAGCAGTGTTCTTCCAATATGCTGCAGAAGCCGGTGGTATACTAGGGGGAGGTACCCGGGAACAAACCAATGCTTTGAACCAATATGGTCTATCCATGGGTCTTGGATTCCAGATATGGGATGACTACCTTGATCTTAGCAGCGATGAAAAAAAACTTGGGAAAGACATAGGAAACGATATAAGAAATGGGAAAAAAACACTGATAGCAGTGCATTGTTTAAACAATGCAAAAGGAGAAGATAAAAAAAACCTTGATAAAATATTTGGAAATCAGAATGCAACAAATGATGAAGTTAAACAAGTTTTTAATATTTTTAAAAAAACTGGATCAGTGGAATATGCAAAGAATACTGCTATTAAACATTGTGAAAAAGCAAAAAATATTTTAACCGTTTTAGAAGATTCAGAGGCAAAAAACATTCTAATGTGCCTTGCTGATTATGTGATAAAAAGAGAAAATTAAGGATTAATATGTCAGAGGATAAAATACGGAATACAGCGCGTATTTATGCACTTCAAAATGCTGTACAGTTCAATGGAAATGCCAATCCAAAGGCGGTCATCGGAAAGGTCATAGCGGTATTAAGTAAAGAAGGATGCTCTCCTAAGGAGATCATTCCAGTTGTGAACAAGGTTATTAATGAAATTAATAAAATCCCCTTAGATAAACAAAAGACGGAGTTAGAAAAACTTGCTCCTGAGCTTCTAAAAAAAGAGAAAAAAGACAGGGATTTTAGTCTACCAAGTCTCCCCAATGCTGAGAAAGGTAAGGTTGTTACTCGTTTTCCGCCTGAACCAAATGGATACCTGCATATTGGTCATGCGAAGGCATCTATTGTTGACTACGAGTATGCTCGAATGTATGATGGAAAATTCATACTCAGGTTTGATGATACTAATCCTGAAAATGCTGATCTGGAATTTTATGATGTTCAAAAAGAAGATTTACGATGGCTTGGTATTGAATGGGATGAGGAGTACCATACTTCTGATAACATACCAAAACATTACAAGCTTGCAGAGCAGCTCATAAAACAAGGCAATGCATATGTTTGTACCTGTAAAACAGATTTTATAAAAGAATGTCGTTTCGATGGTAAAGAATGTGAACATCGAGATTGTGAATGTGAAGAGGGTATAAGCCGTTGGAAGGAAATGCTTAATGGAGCTCTTGAAAATGCTATACTCCGACTTAAGGGCGATATGTGCTGTGATAACACAGCGATGCGTGATCCAACACTTTTCCGTATAATTGAAAAAACACATCCAATTCAGGGTGACAAATATATGGTTTGGCCAACATATGATTTCGCAGGAGCAGTGGAGGACAGCCTCAGCGGAGTAACACATCCATTTCGAACAAAGGAATACGAGCTTCGTGATGAATGCTATTTTAAATTACTAGATCTATTAAAACTCAGGAAACCATATCTCATGGAGTTCGCACGTCTTTCAATAAAAGGGATGCCCGTTTCAAAAAGAAAAATCAAACCATTAATCGATGAAGGAAAAGTACATGGATATGATGACCCACGGCTACCAACACTCCGAGGATTACGTAAACGTGGTATACGTCCTGAAGCGATAAAACAATTCGTTCTATCGCAAGGGATTTCAAAGGTGGAATCATCAGCTGATTTCAGCCTGGTTGAAGCAGCAAACCGAAAGATCATAGACCCAATAGCCAGACGGTATTTTTTTGTTAAAGAACCCCTCAAATTAACCGTAAAAAATTCTCCTATGAAAACAAAACAAATCAGCTATCATCCAACTGATGAAAAACTTGGAAGCCGGGTTATTAAAACTGGTGATATTTTTTATGTTCAAAAAAATGATATGGATAAACTAAAAAATGGTGATGTTTTCCGTTTGAAAGATTTATTCAATGTTAAAATAATCAGTAAAAACAATGAGATTGTTGGGGAATATGATGGTGAAAAATTAATCCCAAGTTCCATGAAAATCCAGTGGACGACAGATTCTTTTGTGAAAATGAATGTTCTACTTTCACATCCGCTTTTTATAAAGGATAAATTCAATGAGGATAGCCTTGAAAAAATTGATGGGTACGCGGAGGAGGCTATTCGTGATATTAAATCAGATGAGATTGTTCAGTTTGAAAGGTTTGGTTTTGTTAGAATAGAAAAACAGGATGGGGATATAACCGGTTTTTTTACCCATAAGTAAACTTTTTAAGCCTTCAATTGTTTTATTTTTTTACTTACTAGGAGATGGTAAGTAGTAATTTGATGATGGGATGACATATGCGTCGTTGTAAAAAATTAATGATTAATCTATTTTTAGCTACATGTTTTTCTTTTTTATTTGTTGAAACTGTAGCTGCTGAGGGCTTTAAAATAGGGCTGGATAGTATTGGTATTTCTATCGCTGTGATTGTTGCAGCTATTGCGACTATTATTACATTGTTTTTCACATTTGGTGGGATTAAATATGTTACACCGGAGAATGTTTTAAAAACTGAAGTCCGTAAGAGTCTTTATAAGTATATTGATAACTTTCCTGGTTCTCATCTTCGTGAGATTGCTCGTGAGCTGGATCTTAAACCTAGTAATGCTGCTTGGCATCTGCGTAAACTTGAGCAGACCAACTTGGTTCGAAGTAGGACTATTGGTGGTAAAAAGGTGTATTATCTTGTTGAGGGTGGTGTTAATGCGAGGATTGAAGCTGTTGCTGAGTCAATTCTTCGTAATGAAAATGCTCGTGAGATAATGCAGTATTTATCTGATAATCCTGGTAAGCATCTTCTGGAGATTGCGAATGCTTTGCATTTGAATCATCATACGGTTAAATGGCATATTAAGAAAATGTATATGGCTGAGTTGATTGATGGTGATACTAGTAACTCGGCGTACCCTGTTTATTATCCTACAGATGTTGGAATGCATTCATTAAGAAATTTTAATGAGCATCTTAAAAAACCAGGAAGAGCAGCATAAAAAATATAATTTGTTTTTTTTTACATTCTTCCTACGTCTGTTACCTCGGCGTTGTCTACATTTTTGATTTTTAGTATTTCTTCGACGAGAGGATCTAATCCTCCTGCATCATCTGGTACGATGATTGTAACATCTAATCCTCTTAATCCGAAGGCTACATTTTTTACGTCTATCCTTCCGATTTTAGCAGGTGCTTTAATGGTTGTTTTTATGTCATCTATTATTTTCTGGAGTTTATCGTCATCTATTACTTCTCCAGGCATTACACGTATTAGTCCTACTACTTCACCCATAAATATTGTTCCCCCTTGTTGTTTATGGCCCTATGAAACCACATTTGCTGCAGGTGTATTTCACACTTTGTTCTCTGCAACTAGCGCATCTTCCGATTGTTTCTTCACAGTTTGGACATAGGAAGGTTGTTGACCCTTGTCCGAGTAGTCCTTTTCCGCAGGAAATGCATCTTTCTGTTTTTTTCATAGTTTTGGCTGAATAGTAATCCAATATTTAACTGTGACGCCTAAAAATAGGGTATATTATTTTGTTTTACATTCATCTGTATTTTTATCATTTTTCTGAATCATATCCATTGAGAATGATGTAACTGATTTGAAAATACGGTTCATAAATATTGCACCTGCTATGAGATTCATATGGAAAGTGATGAATCTGAAAAGAATAATGAAAACGCCAATAAGACTGTCGGAACCAGCACCGATGAGGACACCGTATAATCCATAGACTCCAAACTCTGTTATACCCGCGCTCCCTGGTGTGGTAGGCATCATAATGATTACAAGTAGGAGAACCTGAGCAGCATAGGATTCAACGAAAAAGGGTGGAAGGCCAAGACCCTTTAGAATCATAGATGGAATAAGGAAACCTGTTGACCAGAATAAAACCGTTAAAATACTTGCAATTATCATTGCTTTTTTTTCACCTGTGAAACAAAAAATGCTGCGGCTGAAATTATCAACCTCTCTGCTTATTTTTTTGATGATTTTATTTTCGTTTTCTTTTTTCTTAGAGAATCTTTGTAGTTTTTTGCTGATGAAAATCAGAAAAGCCTTGGTTTTTTTAGGTCTCATAATCGCGTAAATAAACAATGCGAGTAGTAATATGAAAACTATAACACCGATTAGTAAACCAGTGCTTATAAGACCAAGATGTTTAATGCCTTCAAGGTCTTTAAAAACAAAAAATGCAAATGGTACCACGATTAGAATGAAAATAGCATCGATGAGCCGTTCACCAAGGACTGCTGCTGTGGCACAGCCAAGGCTCATACCGTCCTTGTTTAGTAGATGAATACGAACGGGTTCGCCACCCGCCATGGATGGTGTGATACAGGCTAGAAACAGGTTCGCTATGATTATACGTGTGGACTCCAAGAGGCTTATTTTCACATGTTTATCCATAGCATTTGCTAAGACTCGAAGTCGGGCGGCCCATAGAATCCAGTAAAGTATGTTCAGTAGAGCTGCTACAATGAAAAACTCGTATTTGATATTGATTGTACTAAGTTGCTGCAATGTTTTTGCGTCAACTGTGAAATACAGTATTATAATAATGATAATTATACTAATTGATATACTGAGTATCACCGGTAGTTTCATTGTTTTCTTTTTCTGCTCAGTCACACAATCGTTAACTTCTGGTTTGTATATTTGAGTTATGGTTATTTTAAAATAAAAAACCTTATCAGTGGTCAAATATTCACCACAAATCGTTTATGAAACGTTTACCAGTTAGTAAATATCTTAAAGCTTTAAACTGTGCATTTCAGAACTATGTCAATGGGGAGTGCATTTACCCTTTTTATGCTTCTTATAAGGTTACACATAAATGTAGTCTTAGATGCAGTTTTTGTAATGTCTGGATGGAGGATACACCTGATCTTGACACTAATGATGTTTTCAAGGTTATTGATAACATAGCAGAGTCTAGCATTGTTGTTCTTAGTATGGAAGGCGGTGACCCATTGATTCGTAAGGATCTTGGTGAGATATTGAAGTATGCGTCTACTAAGCCTTTTACCTTGTTTTTCACAACAAATGGACACTTACTTACTAAAAGACCAATGAAGGAATATGGTAAATATATTGATTATTTACATATTAGCATTGATGAAGGTCATGGTAACCTTAAGTTTTTTGATAGGCTTGAGGAGTTCCAAAGTTATGGTCCTGAGATTTGTATACAGATTGTTGTAACCAAGGATGCTGTTGATGCTCTTGAGGAAAAAATTAAACGAGTTTTTGAGGTAAATGCTAGGACTGTGGTGATGCCTGCGTGTCATCTTGATGGAACTGATGATTATTACCCTGATCCAGACGTTTTTGGGAAGGAAATCATGCGTTTAAAGAAGGAATATCCTAATACTATAACCACGCCAAAGGGTTTCTTGGATAACATTAAGAAACCACATGGATGCTCGACCTCATCCGTGATTATTGACTCTGATGGTGGTCTTTTTTATCCATGTCGAACTGTTGGTCAAAGGCTTTATAATTTTACTGAGGGGAGTTTCATGGATTTTCTTAAAACCAAGGAAGCTAAAAATGCTCGTCAGCAGATGAAAGAATGCGATCGAAGATGTGGCTGGTATCAATATTTTGCTACTGATGCTTTTGCATCACCTAAATCTATAATATCCTCTCTCAAACCATATTTATTCAAAAAAAAGACTTAATCAAACTACTTGTTTTTGTTCTTCCATTCGTCAATCACAACATGATAGAGTTCTTCTGTTTTTTTAGAGATTTTATCCCAGCTGTGATTCTCGACGACATATTCTCTGGCTTTTTTACCAATGTTTTTCGCAAGTTTTTCATTGCCTAGGATTTTGATGCATTCCTTTGCTATTACTTCTTTAGAGTAGCTATCAAAAACAACACCTCGCCCATCATCTAGTATCTGCCGAGCGTTTCCAACATCTGAAGAAATTACTGGGAGTTCACATGCCATAGCTTCCATAATGGTAAAACTAGCATTCTCACCACGAGATGGGAATACTACTACGTCAGCGGCACGGATGTAATCGACAAGTTTGTTATCTGGTACGAAACCTGTCATTATTATATCATTATCATCTGCGCTCATGCGTTTCAGTTTTTCATACTGGTTACCTGTTCCGATTAGGATTAGTTTAGCGTTTTTGATTTTTTCTTTGACTTGTTTAAATCCTTTGATTAGAAGGTGAACGTTTTTCTGATAATGAAGACGTCCGAAGTAAACTATAAGCTTTGAATCCTTGTATTTCCCTCTTATCTTTGATTTACCTGGGGAGAACTTACGCGTGTCAACACCATTTGGGATATACAGCAGTTTTTCTGGGTTAACGCCCCATTTTGTGAAAACAGGGATGTAATCTTTGTTTACGCAGATGATCCTGTCAACACGTTTTCCAATGTAACGTGTCATTCCTCGGATGAAACGATTGTACAGAACATTGGATTGGTTCCCGGTTTTTACCTCTAGGAGGTAATGTGTGGTCATAATAGCTGGGAATTTATTCTTATTTAGGAAACCATGTAAAAAGGTGAACAAGGGGCTGTGGAAATGAACAAGGTCTACTTTTTCTTTTTTACATAAATCCTCTAGGGTTCGATATGCGCCTATGTGGTTTATGAAAAAAACCTCCCACATTCTTTTCATAGCAGGTACATGAAAAAATGTGTTTCCGTTTTCTTTTTGGAAACCTGATTTTTTTGTGTTACCTGTGATTATTAGAGTTTCTGCATTAATGCCTTTGATTAGTTCTACGACATGGGTGTAGGCCCCACCTTCTTTGTAGGTTGTTATTTCAGCGATTTTCATAATATCTTAGGAAAGAACATATTCATCGATATAACTCCAGTTGATTTCATAAACCTCTGCCCAGTGAACTGGTTCCAATGTATCAGGGTTGATATCCTCTGTTTCATTTCTGTAGATTAATGTGAATGGTTGCTGCAGGAATTTATCATAGCCACCAGTCCAGGTTTCATTTGTCATATAAATACCCGGTTTTTTGAAGCCGACATGGACGACGATATCCCGCATGATGTCATCAACTATGACATGTGTGACACGGCTATAGTTTCTACCAATTCCCATCAATTCATCAATATACTCTGAAAGTTTTTCTGCAGCCCAGATATTAATAACCTCATCCTTAGTTGTGTTAAAACCAACAGCCTCAGCTATTCTTTCAAGACGATGGTCAGATGCTACTACGCTAATGTTTTTATCCAGGTTTTCTTCCATCCATAAAATAATTGTTGATACATCCTCCACTGTTATTACCTCGTGAGACTGATCGAGTAAATGATGTAATTCATATGGGATTATAGCATTAGTAGTTACTAATCCAACAATTAATACTATTCCTGCTTTTTGACTAGTTTTAAATACTTTTTTTCCTTTAAAAAAACTGAGGCCATTTCGTATAAGTTTCACAAGTTTTTCAAATAAAGAATCAAAATCAAAACCAAAGAAAACAGCACCAATGCCAAATGTGCTAAGTATTGCCACTGGATACATGATGTATTCTAAATGGCGATGCGGGAGGATAATTCCACTGAACGTTATCAGTCCATATAGAAATGAAACAAGTAGGGCAATAAGCCATCCTCGGATGAAATAACCATTTGGTACATGATGTGTGAATCTAAATCCTGAAACAGCGAAAGCAATAGCAATAAGAAAAGGTGTAGCTAAAAATACTACTATAGGTGATAGAGGGAAGTTAGTCCAGGGCAGCGGATTCTCAGTAAAATAAATCATAATTAAATACATGATTACGAGAGCTATGAAGAATTTAATAAGACATGATCGTACGGATGATTTTTTCTTTTTAATAAATGGATTGATCTTCCAGAGTATCTTGATGAAAATGTTTGTTTTTGTTTTTATCTGTTCATTGAGAAACGCATTAAACCGCCATAGAAGTTTAATCAATCCAAATAAACCAAAAAATACTATGTAAAATAATACAACAAGATAAATAGACTCAATACGTACTCCGCCAATTGCAAAACCTGCTCGCATGAAACTTTCCCACACTGTGGTGGCAATAAAAGCCCAATATGCAAAAATCATAATGCTAGTTATAAACATATAAAAAACGTCTTTTTTAACATGTTTTGTCCATTTTTTCTTTGCCGTGTTTTCAAAAAACACGATAACAATTAGTGATATCAGGAAGAAATATGTTGTTAGATGATGAGACATGATTAGGAGTACTGTTGAGATAATCAATGGTAAACTATACCATGTGTTTTTCCTATATTTCAAAAATAACAATAATGATAGAACCATGAAGAAATGCCCCATTGTTAGTGGTGATGCATGGCTTAGTTGAACGACATGGAATGGTAAAACTGCTAGTATCAATGATGATAAGAGCGCGATTTTTCTGTTTTTCATTAGTTCGTAGACTAGGAAATAAAAAACTAGTACTGTGAGTCCGCCGAATATTGGTGTAAGCTTTGGCATTATCGTTATTACATCAAGACCTGTGACCCAGTGTGCAAAAGCATTTACTGCGTATAGTACTGGGAAATAGTTATAGGAGCTCCCCCAGCCAGTGTATGGGTTGTAAAGTTCCCAGCTGCTTACTAGTTTTAATGTTTGACCGTAATATATTCCAAAGTCGCATCCCCATGCAGCATTGGTCCAGCCGGGTAGTGCTCTAATGATAATTGCTATACCCGTGATGAGTACTAACCAGAAAATCCAGTTTGTAAGTAAACCTCTAAGTCTGTTAATTACTCATCAACCTCCGCCTTTTTCCCGCAATTAAAATATCCGTATATATTGTTTACTTAAATAATAAAGAGCTCTTTCTATCTAAAAGGGCTTTTGTCATAAGAATTTATGGCATCTATGATCTTTTCCACGGATTCTTTCACGTCACATTTACGTGTAACACCCTTGGTTTTCTTTGCTTTTTCAGCATCATTTATGAGATCAATCTTGTTTTGATTAACTGAATAAAATGTTCCTTTTTTGTTATGATATCTTGCAAGGTATTCTTGTTCTATTTGACCAGGTGTTGGAGTCATAAGGGCTTTAGTTCCTATTACTGCTAGATCTAGTATTGTGGAATAACCACTACGTGAAACAACAAGCTTGGCTCTGTTAAGAAGTTCCTCACGTTTGTCTTTAAGTAAAAAAGTATACGTTTCAATGCCTTCTTTTTTGAAGTTTTCAATGTTTTCTGTTTTACCAAGAGTTACTACGATTTTTCCTTTAAGATTACCCACCTGGTTTAATAGTTTTTTTTCAAGAACGGTCCGTGATGGCTCGGGACCAGAGATTGATATGAGGTAATCGATGTCTTTCCTAAGGTTCGTTTTCTTGAAATCTGAGAGTACACCTACGTAATGAAGCTTGTTTTCATCGATACGATGAAGATTATGGGAAAGCTCTCCTGAGAGATCATCATTTTTGTAATCTGGTACAATAACTCCTGCATATCTTTTAAAGAAAAACAGGTTGAAAAGCTCGCTTCCACGTTCAAAACGTTTTAGACGAAGAGGGTTCATTATTCGTATCTGATGAGAAATAAAAAAAGATGGAATTTTTTTACTATACATATCGTAACGTGCATCAGATATTATACGATCGTATTTCTCATGTTTTAACATCCGAGTTAAACGTGAGAGTCCCATGTTTATACGATGTAGAAATGTTGGCCAGTAAATCATGCTTTTAGCCATGAACTGACGACTGTTCTCAGAGAGAAGCATGGGGTAATCCTGGATTTCTACATATTTAGGTGTGTCTCCTAGTTCTTTTTTTAGTAGTTCCAGTGAACGCCCATGGGAGATAACTGTGACCTTATTGTTTTCATCTAGTAGTTTCCGGATTACTGGTAGAGATCTTGTTGAATGGCCAAGACCCCAACTGCAAACGCCGTAGATTATTTTCATGTTGTTAGGCTGTTATCTTAAACTCTGTTAAATAAATAACCCTGGAAATGGCTTTGCCCTAAAAGTCCCTTTTGACCCTAAAGTCGATAATTTGACCTTAAAGTAAAAAAAATCTATTTTTTAATATGCCGTAATTTGAGGAAAAGATCATTGCCCTCTTTATCTATCTCCCAACGAAGAATATCTCCTTTCTTTAATCCAAGCTGACTTATTGCAAAAGCAGGAACAGTAGTTCGAAGAGATGTACCTGCTGAAGTAGCAGCATGAAGCACTGTTTCATCTGCACGTGAATTCTTTGACATAATTAGATATAATACACTTTGTTATATATAACATTTTTTACCTATAATATTACCTGTTTATTTGCCGTTATATTTATATATTAATACTATATATAGGTAAATAAAAAGGTAATTATATGTCTGCAAATGATAAATTAAGAAAACAAAGAGCTAAACTTATTCTATCAAAAGAAAACTCAATTTGCAAGATAAACGACAGGATATATACTGTCATATCACAATCAGGTATTGGTAGTTATAAACTTGAATGGAAAGGATACCATTGGGTTTGTAACTGTCCTGATTTTATTAAAAACGGTCACATTCGGCCTTGTAAACATGTCCTTGCCTTAAAACTTCATCTGAATATAGGTTATCTTAAAACAGATGAAGAAGAACCTAAGATAATCCCTGTTACTTATTCTCAGAATTGGTCTAATTATAATCTTTCTCAAAGACAAGAGTTTGAACTCTTTGATCAACTTTTGTATGATTTGGTTCAAAGTATTGAAGAACCAAACCAATTTATGGGAAGACCAAAATTAAAAAGTAGGGATCAACTTTTTTGCTGTATCCTTAAGATATATGGGCAACTTTCAAGCAGAAGGTCTCAATGTCTTTTTCATCAGGCTCTTGAACGACAACAGATCAGCCATGAGCCTCATTATAATGTTGTATCAAAAACACTTTTAAAACCTGAAACAACCAATATTTTACAAAAGTTAGTAAGATTATCCTCTCAGCCTCTTGCAAATATTGAAACTGATTTCGCTGTTGATAGCAGTGGTTTTAGATGTTCATCATTTGGATCATATTGTAGTCAAAAACATAGGTCTAAAATGAAACATAACTGGTTAAAAGTCCATATATGCACCGGTGTAAAAACCAATATAATTACTGAGGTTATAATTACAGATGAACATGTTCATGATAGCCCACAGTTCGAACAACTTATAACTAATACTGCAGAGAGATTTAATGTAAATGATGTTGTAGCAGACCTTGGTTATTCTTCAAAGAAAAACCTTGAAATTGTCAATAAAATTGGTGGAAATGCATATATTCCTTTTAAGAAAAATACTGCTGGCGTCTCCCGAGGTTCAATGATTTGGACTAGGGCATATCATTATTTCCAGCTACACCGTGAGGAGTTTATGGATCATTATCATAAACGCAGTAATGTCGAAAGCACTTTTGCTGCGATTAAAAGAAAGTTTGGTGAAACAATAAAGTCTAAAAGTCGTGTTGCTCAAGAAAATGAGATGCTCTGTAAAATTATTGCGTATAATATCACTGTTATTATTTATGCAATGCATGAGTTTGGAATAACTCCAGATTTCTGCATATAATATTTGGTTAAGTATTTAAGCAAATGAGTTATTTTGTCATGATGGAGATTGGGATGAAAAAACAAATAAAAATTATTATCTCAGTAGCAATAATCGCAATTATCATATTAGCTTTATTTCTCTTTATGCCAACGTCATCTAAACCTGCAGTCGTATTTGAAATGGATGACGATGCCAATACGATTACAGTTATTGAAGTTAATGATCCTGATTTATATTGGAAAGATTTAACGCTATGGACTTCTGAAGATGGGTCAGCAGATATGCCTCTAGACTCTGAGATAGTTGATGCTGATAAATATAGTGATAATGTACATGAACTTCCTATTGAAGATCTTATAAATATAGGTGCTCTTGCTTATACTAAAGTTGAGGTTGGTGATAAAATCATATATTGCCAAGATAATATAGCGTTATATGTAACGGAAACAAATGAGTTATTAGGAAATTGGACATTTTCATATGATCCAAAACCTCCGATATTTTTTGAAGCAGATGCATACAATAGAACGTTAATAATTTATAAATCATATCTGGAATTATTTGATTATAAAGATATGGAATTTTCTTGGAGTGACGTAGAAATCGGTTATCAACATTGTTTTATGGAAATACCTGACTTTCCAAATATTGATTGGAATGAGACAAAAGAAATTATCTGCGAATTACCCTCGGGAATTATAAAAGAAGGAGATGAAATAAAGTTAGTTTCTGGAATAGGATGCTTTGATTTAATCTGGACTCCTTCTGGAGAAACTATTGATTCATTTCAATTTGATGAAACAATACCTGGAATATTATTTGAAAAAAATACATCTGCAATGAAAGTAACTGTTAAAGATGTTCAATGGGTAAATGATGTAAATTGGTCAGATGTTGAAATTGGAACCTGGCCATCTGAAAATGTAATAGTTTCAAAACCCACAGGATTAATAAAATCTGGTGATGAAATAATAATAACAGATTGGCCTGAAGATTTTGGATATGCATACATTGTAGATGAAATTATTTTATCACTATCATGGAATACAACACAATTTGCTTGGGGTATTGAAAATTGGCATTTCCCTGCATCTTAATAGATATGAATATTTTTCATATTATTTTCTATATCTATATGTCAGTTTGCACCTAAACTATTAGTTCTGCACCTAAAGTCATTTATTTTTCATACTTTAAGGGCAAAGCCCCTGGAAATATTATCTTTATATACCACAACTCTTTTTCAGAGTCTGATAAATAAACATGAATTTCAAAGAAAAACTGCAGAAAATCGTTGAAAAAAACAATAGTCTTCTATGTGTAGGTCTTGACATTGACCCTGAAAAAATACCACGGTTTCTTTTTAAAACAAGCAAAACTCCTTACTGGGATTTTAACAAAACAATAATTGATAGTACAAGTGATCTTGTTTGTGGTTACAAACTAAACATGGCGTTCTATGAAGCCCTTGGAATACAAGGCTGGGAGCTTCTTGAAAAAACCATTCAATACATCCCAAAAGACCTAGTGATTGTTCTGGATGGTAAAAGGAATGACATTGGAAACACTGCTGAGAAATACGCTCAAAGCCTGTTTGAACAACTAAAAACAGATGCAATCACAGTTAACCCATATCTTGGACTGGATGGGGTTAAACCATTTCTTAAATACAAGGATAAATGCAGTTTTATACTATGTCGGACTTCAAACCCAAGTGCAAAAGAATTCCAGGATCTAGAAACAAATGGTAAACCATTGTATGAACATGTGGCTTTGAAGATTAAAGAATGGAACAAGATAGGAACATGTGGCGCCGTTGTTGGAGCAACCTATCCCGGGGAACTTAAGAAAATAAGAGAAATACTTGGAGAGGATATACCAATATTGATCCCAGGTATTGGTGAGCAGGGTGGGGATGTTGAAAAAACAGTTAAAAATGGAATTAACGAAAAGGGAACAATAGCTATAATTAATGTGTCTCGTAATATTATTTATGCTGGATCTGATAGAAATTTTGCAAATAAATCTAAAGAATATTCTAAAAAGATTGTCAACCAAATTAATAAAATCAGAAGATAAATTTGAGAAAATCATATAGTTTATATATATGCTAGCATATTTATAAATAATTATTTCGGGGGTTGAAAAAAATGAGGAATACGATAAATTTTTTTAAAACTACTATGATTATAACAATAATTGTGTTAGTTGTTTTTTCATCCAATGTGATTGCAACTTTATACAATACTAAAGTCAATAACCATCAAAAAATAGAAACCGAAATGGTAAATTCTAAAGATAATGGAGCTGAAGTAATTGTATGGAAGGTCCATGGTTTTTCTGCAGAGAAGGAAGTGATAAAGTTATCTAGTGAAAAAATGTCTTTATTAAAAAATGATTTGGCGGCTTCGGAATCACTGACTGAAAGAAGGGAACTATACAAATCATATGGAATATTAAATACTGAGAATTATAATAATAATTATCTCAAAAAATTTTCTTTGTTCACTAATATTTTTAAATTTCTGCAAGGCTCAAAAAGCAATAGTAATTTTATGAAATGTGAATGCGAAAATAAAAATACTTTGAGTAGTACAGGATATTTCTTCTGTAGAATTGTATGTTATTTTAGTGGATTCACAGTTAATTTGCCTGTTGGTGTCCCACCGATCTATCCTTTTTTAGAAGTAGGAAGCGAGAAAATAACCATTGATGCAACATGTTTAACTGGAACATATCAACAAACAGTGAATGATGAGTACCTAATGTTCTTCATGTTTTTTGGGGTTGTTGTAATGATTCCTATTATAGATATTGATGGTGGGTACTGTGATGGTTTTTCATTTTTAACTTTTCTTCCTGATTAAAAAGTATTTAAAAATCCAAATATATTGGAGGAATAGATTATGAATAGTAAAACTTTAGTCAGTTTATTTATGATTGTAAACTTTTTATTTCCGATCTCCATAGTTAATGCAAATAAAATAATTTTGGAAAATAACTCAAATGTTGAATGGTACAAAACATATGGGGATTCTGGTAGTGAAAATGCTTATCATGCTTATCAACTAAAAGATGGAGATTATATTATTGTAGGTTTTAAAACATTTTCTGGGGATGATAATTGTGATTTATTAGTAATTAAAACAGATTCGGCAGGGAAACAAAAATGGCTTAAAACATATGGAGGCAATGATAATGATATGGCTATACGAATTCAAGAAACCCTCGATGGGAATTATATTATTTTTGCTAACATAAATTCAAAAGAATCGACTGCTAGTAACGCTTGGCTTATTAAAATAGATAAAAATGGTAATAAAATCTGGGATAAAACATACGGAAACGGCGAGATTAATTCGATATCCGATGGATGGCTGACAAAAGATAGGGGATATATATTAATAGGAACAAAGACTGATTTTGGGAACTCTGACATCTGGGTGTTTAAAACTAACTCAAATGGAGTTATAGAGTGGGAAAAAAATTTCGATAAATCGAACTATGATGCCGGTATATCAATTTATCAAACCTCAGATAATGGTTTTATTATATTGGGTACTTATTCTAAAATTTCTTATACAAATTTATGGTTAATCAAATTAACTTCAAATGGACAAAAAACAAATGAGATCACATATGGCAATGTTTTTCTTGGTTCTATGTGTATCGGGCAATCAATATGTCAAACAAACGATGGAGGTTATATAATTGCAGGCTATCGTAATTATGCATTAAATTTGTTTAATTTAGATTTTTGCTTATGGAAATTTAAAACAAATTTGCAGAATGAATGGGAAAAAATTATTTCGAGTTCAAATGCAAAGGAAATGTTAAACTGTGTTAGACAAACGACTGATGGAGGCTATATATTAGTAGGAAATAATTTGGATACTAAGGATATAAAAATATTTAAAACTACCTCTAATGGCAATCAGGAGTGGTCTACAACTTTTGGTGGGAATAAAGAGGATATGGGTTTTACTGTTGAAATTACATCAGATTACGGCTATATTGTTGCGGGACTTACTCTTTCTTATGGTGCTGGAAATGGTGATGCATTGTTAATCAAGCTTAAAAGTGATAATTTACCACCAAATAAACCAAATAAACCTTCTGGAAAAACAACTGGTGGATATGGAGTAGATTATTCATATTCTACTAAAACTACGGATTCAGATGGGGATCAGATATCATACTTGTTTGACTGGGGTGATGGAACAGATAGTGGCTGGCTTGGTCCATATCCTTCTGGTACAACAATTACTGCAAAACATACATGGAAAGAACAAGGAAGCTTTGATGTTAAAGTAAAAGCTAAAGATGGACACGGTGCAGAAAGTGAATGGTCGGATACACTTCCAGTTATTATGCCTAAAAATAGATTTCATATGTATAACGATATCAAAGATATTGCACAAATATTTAAAATATTCTTTTTGTATTTTTTACTAATCGGCCAAAATAAATAAAAACTAGGATTACAATAATCTATTTTGCCTTATTACGAAGATCCTAATGAAAAACATGATTTAGGATGCAAGAATAAGGCTACACATAATTGATGCCACACAAAGGGTCCCTCTTTGATCAAAATGACTTAAGTGTCTAATGAGATGAAAAAGAGGACAACCATGGTGTCATAAAACATTGTCGCGATAAATGCTATTGGGGGTTGTTCCACTGCTGCAGTACCGGAATAACCTGCAGTGCTACACCCAACACTCAAACTATTATGTTGTTGGGTGACAGCGACAAAAAATGTATTTTTTAAAATAAAAAAAACTGGTGAATTTTTTTAAATTTAACTTTCTATGGCTGCATATTCTATTTTTAATGTCACTTGTTTATGACCTAGAATTGGAAAGTCCTCATGTATTCCATTGATTTGACCTGCGATGAATCCCATTGAATAAATGTTTAGAGTCATTTGCTCACCGTTTGTAAATGTGTTATTTGAGATGTGATAATCAACTCCTATAGAGATGTTTTCCTTTCGCTCACCAAATAATGATTTTACTACGCTCACTCCCCATGTATCATCGACTGGTATCCACCTTTTTAAAAAACTATCAGCACCAGGGTATTTTTTTAGTAGACCTTCGCTTAGAACATCCATGATTTTTCGTGACATTGTAATTTTGTATGCTAGGCCTCTTGGAAAAATGAAAAATTCTCTTCCGGAATTGTCAGTAATGTTCAAAGGTATCATCAGTTTGTCTTGTACATGATAAATGGTTTTATTATTGTTAGTTGTGACGTTTACTAAAAAAGTAATGTTTTGGTTTTCTATGTCGATTTCAGGATATACAAATCCTGACCATTCATTTATTACAACCGTTATTCCCTCTTCTAATTGACAGGCAGAGGTCAATGTTGCTCCTACTAAACTTATCAACATTGTTGTTATTGTTATTGATATAATTTTTATTTTTTTCATATCTATCACTCAGCTGAGTTTTTAATATACCTATTTTTATATTTGTTTTTTATGATATTTATAGTTTTCTTTACAATTCTGGATTTTTTCGTTTTAGGGAGTTAACAAATAATAGTATTAAAACCTTATTATAAAAAATCTTTTTAAATTTTTCCTCATCATTAAAAATGAACTTTACATGTTATATCTAGATTCTAGACAACATTTATATAATAAAGTATATATACTAGCAACAATAAACATTTAATTGTTAAATAAAGGACCCCAAAAAAATTATCCTAAAAAATCCAAACATGTTTAGGAATGGTGAGTTAAAATGAAAAATACAAAAATACAAAAAATCACAAGCTACATGATAATATTAGTACTTGTTTTAACTGTTGCAACATCCATAGTTCCTACAACTCAAAGTGATGGACTTGATGATTTAACAGATACTGGTTATATCACAGTAAATATTATAGAAACAGGTGAGGAGCAAGGCCTTGTAGTATTTGATCGTAGGCCTATTGAATGGTGGGCTATAGATATAAACGCTCATGATAGTTTAAATCCGATACCTGGTGGAACAACAACTGATATTCATATAAACATACCTGATGATAGTAGTGATGGTGTTTTTGATTATGGTGAATATAGAGTCCCTGGGACTTATGATATTTATCCACGTGTTGCCATATTTAAGGATGCTCTAGAAGCAAGACAGTTTAAGGCGTATGTACCAATAGATGTTATAGTTAGAGATAGTCAAGGTGCTATTCAAAGATTACATGATACTGTTGTCCTTGAATCTCAGCTTGGTCGTTACTGGTTAAATCCTGAGGAATTTGGTTTTTATAATGGATTTGATGCATTAATGAACCCTGTTAATATGTTTTCATTCGACCCTAGGTTCGATGTTGATATCTACTTTTCAAAAGATGGTTCATCATATTCAGAATATTTACCAGATGTAAAACATGGTGAACCGATATATCTAAATATTGCTATCGAGAACAGAGGATTAGAGGATCCAACCCCCTGGGACAATAAAAATGAGGCTGAACCAGTTCCGCATGTTAACATTTTTACTACAGATAATTTAAGACAGATCATTCCAGGATCTGTGAAAATTTTGAATGAAAATGGGGCTACAATTAATGAATGGAATGGTCAAAATGCTCAGCAACATTTCTTCCAGTATGCAAAAAGAGCTAGAGAGAGATATACCGAATATGAATATTGGGTACATTCTGATTCTAATCAAAGTCCTAATGGTACTGGTTATTGGGTAACTTATCGCGATGTAGAACCTAATTTCTGGCTTTCTAAAGGTTCTCCTTATACTGGTGGTTATGGTCAGCATCTGTCTCCTACTGGTATGGGAGAGATGGATTCTGTTTTAAGAGGTGGTTTTAGTAAAAGAGGTTATAGTTTACATGACACTATGATGTTGGACCCAGATGAGTTTGATCCCGAGTTATATAATAAAAATAATGATTGGGTTGTGATTGATACTATTGATTCTACTTTTCCAGCTAAATATGATGCATATTTTGTTAATGGTTATGGGACCAGTGAATGGGTTAAAGTCTATAAATATGAGGAGGCTTATCCTGATACAGTATTGCATTATCCAAGCTTTGCTAAAGACGGAGTTGGTAATGATTATGAGGAATACAAGTTAAAAGCTGGCGAGAAATTACTCATTGAATGTCAATTAACATCTGATTCTATTGAATATGGTTCTCTGATTGAAGATATGCAGATGTATGGAGAAGATATAGATCTAAATGACATTCCTAATTGGGTACCCAATGAGATTATACCTGATATACCAGATGATGCGAATGGTGGTGTAATCGTAAATGTCGTAGGATACCCATATTGGCCTCACGATGCTCCTCCTCCGTTTCCTGGCGGTGATCCTGTTGATCCTCTTCCACCTATTCCTACTGAACCTATATTAACTAGTGCACCTGAAATGGATATGGAGGGTGGTTCTCAAATCAATGGTATCTATGATCCTAATGATCAAAGTTTTTATACTGCTGAAAATTCAACTGTTAGATTTCTTTCTGTACAAACCCTTCCACCAGTTGAGATTGATACTAAGATCTGGGACCCCAGCCTTGAGCTATGGGTAGATAAACCAATTAATCCTTTCCATGTAGGTGACACAGTAAGTTTCTTATGTACAATCACATCTAGAGGATCAAATATTATGTCCTGCTTTGAACCAGGATTGGAGATAGTAAATCAACTACCATCTGATTTACAATTTTTAGAAACCAAAAAAGTCATGATATCAGACATTGAGATACAGGGTCAAACTCAATCTTTTATGCTTTCTTCAAAAGATAACGATTATGAAGAAAACATAAATGGTGATGAGATTACCTGGAATATCGATAAGGGCTTTAGTACACAATCAGATGATGGTTCCCCTGATCAGGATAGTGCTGCAATGACTTACCCTGGTGTAGGAATCGCAGATAGTAGGTTTAAGACGGTGATGATTGGTTTCGAAGCAAAAATTATTGACTGTAAAGGGACTCCATCATCATGGGGTACATCAACATATGCCGTTGAGGAAAACAATTTTGGGTTAGATGGTTTTTCGCATCACTATGGAAGTGGTGATGAATATCTATTTTATAATACCAATATACCAGTTTTTGATACTTCAAGGTTTTTAGTAATTACTGGAGAAGATCCTAAACCAGGTGATAATCTGCCACCTGTTGCTAATGATGATGAGGTAGAAACAACTGTTAATACTTCGGTTATTATAGATTTCCTTGAAAATGATGGAGATCCTGATGGGGAGTTAAATCCCTTGGAAGTGAAAATCCTTGAGGAACCCTCACATGGAACCTTGAACATAATTGATAATGAAATAGAAGATAAGGTTGTTGCAGAGTATACTCCTCTTGATGGATATGTTGGCGAAGACAGTTTTGTTTATCTTGTATGTGACGACGATGGCGCTCCGTCTAATGAGGCATTAGTGATCATCATTATTACTGACGAGGAAGATGATGGCGATGATGATGACGATGATGATCCAGTAGATCCAGTTGAGGAAGTTGACATAGAAATATTAAAACCAGTGGAAGGAGGATTCTATCTCAGAGATCAAATGAAGTTTACAACACCCTTTGTAACATTTATCCTGGGTAAATTCACAATAAATGCTAGTGTAACTATAAATGATCCAGCTTTAAATGTGACAGATATTAAGTTCTTCTTAGATGACATAGAACTAGGATCATTAGAGTTTAATCCAGCTATAAAGTTCTATGAATGCGCAATAGATCAAAAACTTGTAAACATAGGATCCTTAAGAGTTGTACCATACAGTGATGATGAGCCAACTAGTTATGAGGCTCAAGTGGATGTATTTGCGATAATACTTTCAGTTTAATAATAGTTAACGAGTTATTGTTGAAATATAGGTAGTAAAAATGGAAAAAAATGGAAAAACATACAAAAAAATTACGTTATTTATAGCTTTAGCTTTACTGTTTTCTTCAATTCCGTTAGTTAAAACTGCTGAAATAAATGCTAACAAAGATCCTATTCCTATTCCTAATCCAAAGTTTTATTTTTGGATGGTGAGATTTTCAGATGAAGAAAAACTGATTAGTACCCCGGATATGGGGTCCTCATTTTTTATCGAAGAATTTGATCCAGATAAACCTAGTCCAACAAGAGTAAAAATTGATGCGAATTTTTATTATTATGGAGACATTTCAGACGGTATCAGAGTTGGTTATTGTTTAAAACCAGTGGTTGGTTTCTATACAGATCATGCTGAGATGGTTACTGATGATCGTGGAAATGTTGAATTACAACTAGGTGAACTAACAAGTATAAATTCCGATTGTTCGGTTTATGGTGATGGTTTCAATGGGGATACAGAGGATTATCTATTGGGTGTTGTTAAGGATGTTCCAAGTGGGGGTACTGCTAGTATCACCTGGAATTGGGGTCCCCATGATTATCTGTGGAGACAAGAATATCAGTTATATGCTGTAGCAACAGATTGTAAACATGGTACTACCCGTTCTGATACTTGGCCGATTAGAACCTGGGAGTATCGTGATACATATGGGAATGGTGTTTCAAGTGAACATAATACAGTAAATGATGAAATACAGTCATTAGAGACAAACCTTCAGTCAAAACCTCAGTCTGTTATTAATGGAGCGCGACCAAAGATCAGTGGAACTGGGCCATGGGAAATAAAGAATAAACAAAATAATAGTGGGATTTATTCTTTCTCAGTGGATTTATATGCAGATGTTTACGATGCAGATGGTGATGACATGGATGTTTATTTTTATCAGGTGGCTAATCGTGATAAAAATGCGTATCTCTCAAAATATAACACTGAAAATGTACACTATGTGAACCTTAAACGTCCTCAGACAGAATTTGGCGACGATACCAGTGATAAACCTGGATATTATATGTATAGATTGGTTCTAATCGATCCTAATAATCAAGATGAATACCCCGAGGATGATATTTCTAAGTATCATTATAAGATAGTATTTGGTTACAGAACTGATGAGATACCTAACGATGACGATGACGATGATGATGGTGATGATGACAGTATTAAGCCTTCATTAAAAAACTTTCAAATAAATAACAACTTGTTTGCTTTGGTTGTTAAAAGATTTTTATCATTGAATATTTTTCACAGATTGTTATCTAGCATACTATAATTTAAAATCCGCTGATTTTTTAAAAATAGAATACAGTAGATAAAAAAATATTTATACGGCTGTAGAAATATATAATATGTTGGTTTAGGGGGTTATTCATATGAAAAAAATTTCTATATTAATAATATCCGCTCTTATTTTTTCATCGATGTCCATAATGTTTACATCCAATAATGTTAAAGCGGAATCTGTAAGTGGCACTTATGGACCTTTTGTAATACTTCCTTGGGTTGATCATGAAGTAACGGTCGATGAGGAAGACTATATTGATGTTATAAAAACAAGAGATTTTGATATGTATTATGTTGGGGAGATTAATGATTTTAAAGGGAAACAAGATATTGATAAACGTAGGATAGAACTGAAGGTTACTAGTTTTTTAAAAAACCCCTCCGGTGTGCCTTTGCCAGATTTTATCCCAGGTATGAAAACAACATATAAAATTACCCATGATGAGGTTTTATTCACTCAGGACATAAGATCTGAAGATGGAAAAATCTATGTTGATAACGTAGAAGAATTATATTTTTCTACTTATCCATCTATGATAACAGGTGTTGATCGTGATGGTTATAATAGTATATATGGTTTAGATGCTGAGCAGAGTCATTGGGTTCATATTAAGGCTCCGCGGGAAAATGATGATCAGGAAATGACACCCGGTTATTATGGTTATAAAATTAATTTTTGGGGTGATGGAGCGTTTGTCCCATTGTGGCTTGGTGAATACGAGAGGGATATTTACATTGCTTTTGGGCATGAATTAGATCAAATACCTCCCCCTGAGGATGAGGATGATGAAGACTCTGATGGTGATAACAAAATTAAGACTAAATTGTTTAGTAATGATATGTTCTTATCTAAGTTATTGCTAGAGAAAATAGATTTAGTTCAAAATTTTTTCAACAAATTTTTGAATTTTCTCAAAGTTTAAACTAAAAAAACAATCAAATATAATATATACTATAATAATCTAGATATTATCCTATTGGCGAAAGATAAAATCTTTTCGTTAATTAAAGATTCTCTCAGAAGTAGTTTGAGAAGGCTACCTGATAAAAACACGGGTCCTTCTCCGTTCATGTTTTCCTTTGATTTGGCTTTATTGATATTTCCTGATGTGAAAAAATCAAGTTTTACAGATGCATTAGAGAAAGCCCAACTGAATCTAATATCGTCCTTTATTAATTCATCATTTTCAAATAATTCAACTTTTACATAGCACAAATGAGCAAAATAAGGCATAGGTGCTTGAGTTGTGATTATTTCTATGTTGTTGTATTTGCATTCATCTTGTTTTTCATGTACTGAGGAAGGAGTTGATAATATTTTATTACCTTGTTCACCAGCGAGTGTCCCCCAGGATATTTTAACTGTTTTATCTTTTGTTCCTTTTATTGTGCCATGGAATTCTATTGGCACCATCCATGGTTCTGTGCCTAACCACTCATTAAAATCAGTTATGTTTTCATTAAGCCCATCGATTAGATTCTGAACCCCTTCTTGTACTGCCACTATTAAACCTTCGACGATTAATACTATATTATTAACTATCTGGGTTATTTTATCTAGTTTTAATTCTCTAAGATTTAAGACACCTGCTTGCCACCAAGATTTTATTCCAAGGAAATAATCAATTGTTTGATCTAATAAATCATGTTGATCTGGAGTTAGAAGATCAATGTAATATTGAAGATTTGTTAAATCATTTAGTATTATTAGTGATGAGTTGAATAAATCATTAAATTTTTTTGCTGCTTCGATTATCCATCCAAGTCTGGACTCATACCATTGCCATGCATCGGTGTTCATAAAAAAATCATCAGAGTCTTGTGAAAATATTTCACTGGCATGTTCACTGATTAGCTTATCGGTTTCAGGGAAATTTACGGTATGTTGGTCTTGTAGTATTCGATTAAAAATAGTTTCTATTGTTGGGGTGTTGTCTATTAAGGACGATAGTTCGTTTTGTTCTTTTTGATTTAGTTTCCATAGTATGTCACCGAGATTAGGAGTGCTGGACAGGGTGCCAGTTTTGTGGTTATTTTCTTTTATTTGATCAAATTCTTTTTTGTTTAAATCTGTTATAGTGTTCAAACTACTTGTACATGGGAGTAATAAAAATAGTATAAAAATTAGTCCTGCGAATATAGTTTTTTTATGCATAATTCTCCCATTTTTATTTAAATTCTAGCTTAAGTAGTTTATTGTATTCATAATATTTATAATTTGTCGTATATAAATATTTTGCTGTTTTTTCCACAGTTAGATATAAATAGACAATAAATATATAACAAACTATATATACCATTAATGATTAAAATATAATTATACAATAAAATGAATCAACATTTGCTACTGAGGATAAGATAAAATGATTACTAACGGACTTAATAAAACATCTTATAAGAAAAAAAACAAAAACATTAAAAAAATTTTAAGTCTCACAATAATACTCTTGTTTTTAACATCCACGATTCTACCAGCAGTAAATAGCTTATCCGTGAGATCTACAAACAATACTGAAACTGAAGAACAAATAGAAGAACAGGAAACATCAAAAGATTCCCAAGAACTAAATAAAGACAGTGCTATTGAACTAAATAAAGACAGCGATACTGAACCAAAAAATATAATTGAAAAAATTCGTAATACAAATAAGATTTCGAACTTTATAAAAAACACAGCAGATAGAATTAAAAGTTTAGTCTCTAGAGTACGTTCATCAGTTAAATCACTTCTAGATATAATTCTTAACAGAAATAAAGAAGATGAAAATACCGAAAATCTTCCAACAGTAGAAACCATATCTGTTAAACAAACCAGTTCATCTTCATCCTTGTATTTACATACCAACTACAATGGTATAGAAAAAGACACGCCATTAAAATTATTCCGAACGATCAAAATCGATGTCGATAATGATCCTAAAAAGATTAAAGACATAAGCGCTAAGCTTTCTATTTATCCATCTATTAATAAAAACCTTGCTTTAGTATTAAATTACAAGCTCGTGATAACAAGATTAACTGGTTTCTCAGATAAAAACATATTTTTTGAAGCATATGCAGACTATCATTTCCCAGGTCTTCTTGTTAAACAATTAGGAAACAAAAGAATCCGTTTTGGTTATCAATCCCCAGAAGATGAAATAGTACCAAAAACATGCACGGTTACATACCAGTTCCTACCACATTTCTTCACAAAGAGTTCTTTTGAACATAAAGTCAGCCTTAATGTCGGCAACATAGCTGGTCAAAACAATCTTGCATTGATATTCAGCCATGCTGACATACAGGGTGAAATAGTTACATCTGAGACATCATGGAATATCCTCTACAAGCCTGCGGTGAATTCAGAGCTTAACCTAGGAGGACTAGATGATAAATTTGGTAAAAAATTCGGTTTAACCTGCTCAGATCCTTCACATGTAACAATCACACGTACTGATAATAAAGGAGGTAAAACAAATACATTCGGAGTAATCATCGATAAACTCACCGGTTTCACCTGTGAACTAGAGCTTACACCATTTGCAGAAGGCGGAGGAAAAATCGAGTATAAACGCCTCAGTGAGAAACCAGTAGATGTCACTATTTTCATCGAGCATAACACTACAACCTATATCTATGGTAACGGTATATCTGATCATATATTGTTATTCTGGGATTTTAATTTACGTGGTAATATAGAACTTAACTCTCATGATCAACGTCTAGAAGAGGTTGGATTCAGAAATGCTATCTCAGAAGAAGAAGCAACAAGCATGGTATATTTCAGTAACCTTCCATCGCTTGTAGAGGTAAGCTGGGATCTGAGAATCGGTGAAAATAAAACATTTAATGTGTGGAGTGACATGCGGGGAACAATCGCTCATGTATACACAGAGGATTTATTAGGAACCGGTTTAAAACTACAAATTGATGTTTCACCAGGTGAAGACCTTGATTTCTCAATGTTTTATTCTAAAGAAAATGGGATATTCCGTGTGGATAGAAGTATTTCACAGGTAGAACTAGTTATATTCGCTGAATATACTGATTATTCTTTTAATTTCTCAGGATCAATATCAAGGATAAACAATAAACCCTTTGAGATCCTCGTTGAAAAACCTGATGAGGGAACAAAAGATGTTTCAATTTCATGTGGTAAATCCTTTACTATTACAGGTTTGTACCTGTTAGTTCATACAAAAGATTTCGGTGACTACGGGGTTAAAGCAGAACAACTCGTGATGAGATCTGAGGGTAGCTTTGATGTTTTTTATTCTTTAACAATGGAGGATAATAACTTTACATGCACGGGATACATAGAATCAACTGGTGGAATCAAAACCGCTGGTTTATGGATCAATATTAATGGTAACTGGTATCTAATGCCAGATGCAGATACTGATACACATTGGAGATATGATTTTAATATCAAGGGAACAGTTGATGTAGAAGTATATATTGCGGAGGATTTCTCATGGGGTCGTATAATAATTAAGGGTTCCAATATTCTTTATATCAATTCATCCTTTGTATTTAAAGGTAGACATGGCAAAGTAACAGGAATTGTTTACTTTAATTCACCAGATGATAAACTTGAGATATCATGGGAGACTATCAATGGTGAAAAGGTATTCACCATGGATGGGTCAGGAATACTTGGTTTATCAGATTTCCATTTATGGTTTGAAGATGTCATAGAGTTAAACATAGAAGAATTATCTGGTAGTCTCCTCATAGAAGATGTCTCACTGAAAGAAGGAGATATAGTTTTTACAATACAAGGAACTGACACATCCTTTAACTTTGATGCAAAGTTCTCCTCTAAAGACATTGATGATATCTCAGTTAATGTTTCATTTGATATAAAATTCGAAAGAAAGAGCAGTATATCTTTCATACTCTCCTGGGAGAACTACAATATTACATCATGTGGTTTCCAAGCAGGTTCTAACCTAGAAGCCGATATCTCCCGGGTTAACATCCTTGTGGAAATCTCTGATAGTATGATTCTTTTCACCGGTGAAAAATTAATGTTACAGGGCATATGTGATCTGACCTTTGACATCTGTGATGATGCAGCGTCTTTTAGTGTTTCAGCATTTGTTTCTATGGATGATTGGAACATTCATCTTAGATCAAATGCTACTGATAAATTCATCCTGGAAAACCTAAGTCTATATCTTAATGGTACGATCAGTGTTTACTTCCCATATGATTTCATCAATAACACTCCATATATTGATCTCACAGATACGGTTCTGGATTTACATATAGATAATCTGGATATTCCTGAGATAGAAAGCGAGGATATACCTCAGCCTTTCGGCGAGATAGCACTTAAATTAAAAACCGAAGGTAGTGTATCATTATCAATTCTTGGTATTACTACTCAGGTGGATAAACAGTTGACCTGGATTGGTCCATCACTTGGCATAGATGCAACAGATGGTGTATTATATCTTGAGAAATTATTATTTGAGAAGTTTCCATTCTTTGAAACATTATACGCTGATAACCTGGTAGTAACTGGTCGATCTAGAATAGATTTTATTTTAGGATTGTCAACAAAACATGGTACGCTTTATTTTGTTAATATCTCAATAAATAATGATCCTGATACTCATGTCACTTTGGATAGAGTTGGTTTAAGTTTTGGAGTTATAGAAGAATTACCCGATTTTCCAGTAGAAATCTACGATGGGAATTTCTCTGAAGGAATATCTGATATAAGAATAAGATTATTTGAGCATATTGGTGTAGAAATAGTTGAAGGTTTAAATATTGAAAACTTTGGTTTAGCGATAACAATCCCTGGTAGCATCGTTGAATATATTGTTAACATTCCTGATATACCTGATCCTGTAGAAATCCGTTTTTATATAGATGACCCAGTTGAATATCTCCTACTTGATTTTAACAATGGAGTAATGCAAGAAACGTCTCCAGGGGAAAAGTTTATTGCGATTGATACACATAATACGACCGTAACAGCTGATTTATATATAATGGTAAACAAGGAGTTCATTAACTATGGTATAAACATTTCTAATGATTTATTTGGAACTAATATCGAACCAGTTGAGTATGATTTTGGTATAAGATTTGATAATTTAAGACTTAAAGCAGATGGTTTCATATTACATAATTTTGATCTAGTAAATTTAGATATTGAAAACATGAGCATTGAGGGATACCTGTACATTGCTGGTGAAGGAAATATATGGTTATATGTACAGGGTAGTTGGAGGCCACTGGATGATCTAGGTAATGGTACATCCATTGAGATAAGCCCCGGTCATATCGGATTCTACGTTGATCATCTAGTAGTACTTGGTCAGACATTCACAATTAATGGGCAGGATATACGAATCAGAGGTTTATTCAATGCTAATAACTGCCGTGTTGACATATGGTGGAATAAAGAAACAGGTTTCTTCAAAATACAGGCTGATGCAGGCGTCATAATCCGTGATTTCCTATTTGAAGTAGACGGCGTAATACATGTCTACATTGAAGATCTTGAAATGGAACAAGAAATCCTTTTAGCCTATCAACCTACATTTGGAGATTTCACATTGAAAACCGCTGGTTCCATGTATATAAACGGAAGCTGTGAATTTGATATTCTATCTAATTTTATAACTCTTGATGGATCATTTGACGTAACAAGATCTGCAGAAAATATTTTAGATTTATATGTTAGACTTGATCCAATCAGTCAACAAATCCAGAAGTTAAACCTTAACTTAACCAGAGATGCATCTTTGACTGTATCAGATTTCAATTTGAACTTCATGGGCTGGTCTATTGAATGGGAAAAATACAGTATGCACACCGAAGGTGAACTAGGAATCGAATTGGAGAAAAACGATTTAGCTTATGATTTCGACATCGTAATTGATGGCAGCGTAGCTTTTATTTTAGAAAACTTCTACTTTAATCTAACCTCGATTACTTTTGTAGACCAGAATAGCTGTGGTGACTCAATAGTAAAAACAATTGACCTGTACTGGTCTGTTTTTAAGTTAAAATATCTGAAGATAGGTCTTGATGTAGAGGCAGAAGGAGGTTTCATTGGTATACTCAGCTCAGCAGGAGTAACAGGATTCGTTGATATAAAATTCGGAATGTCAAGCTACATAAAAATTGAGGGACTAGAATTCAGACCATGTTACAGCTGGTTTATTTATGATTATGTAAACAGCTTCGTCATAGCAGAATTTGAACATTGGGCTGGTACATACATAGAACTAGATTTCTACATCGATTCTGCTAAACAAGAATTTGAGCTAGGTTACGCAAAATTCGATTACTCAGCATCTGGACACCTACATGGTGTGGGAATCATTGCACTTGGTGGCGCTTTGCAGTTCCACCTAGATGAAGTAGAATGGCAAGGGGAAATACATATACTCTATGTCACAGGTGGGAGCACTCATTATGAAGGACATCCTGATGGACCATTATTCACATGCGAATTCGCTCATCTATCAAGACTATCTGATAGCAATGGAGATGGTTCCTCTCTTAGTATCAAAATAGGAGGTAGTTTCCAGTTTAGCCTCGGTGAGGTTACCAACTCTGGTAAGTTCTACCTATACAGCTGGCCATGGCGAGGATACTGGCAAATAGAAGCTGATAGCTCACATGTAATCAATGATCTCCATATCGAATATGATTCTCCACATGCTGATTTAACAACTCATGTAGACCGGATATCCCTCTCTGGTTCAGGGAAAATATACATGGACCTGATGGATAATTTAAGGAAATCCGGGGTCGGTAACCAAAGTGAAGGCTTCAGAGGTGGAGTATTCCCAAATTATGAAGATGGCGGTTTCCTTTCATCATTCAAAGGAGTAGTTAGAATTGATCTATTACACGATGTTTCAATTCAAAACATTGTAACAACTCTAAAACTATATAATTTCATAATAATACCCCCAGATGGTGATAATTCCGATGCGATATTTGTTGATGGCGATGTAACAGTCACCGTTGATCATATAACAATGAACGGTGGATCAAACTTTGAACTAGGATGGGCTAATTCATTTTTAAACGCAGATTTTGATGCTCAGCACTCAGAGTCAGTAAGCTGGCATTTAACGATAGATGATAGAATTAGAGGATCTAACATATTCTGGGAATCAACCGGTGATATACAAGGAGATTTAAGCGTTGCATTTTCCCCAGGCATCCTACAAAGATTAAATGATTTCAATAGCACTGGTAATCTCAATAGTGGACCCGTAGATATCAAATCAAATACCCCTGGTCATATAGATTGTGATTTCTTATGTAATAACGCCCCAGTATTTGATGTTGATCTCGGTATTTCCTCAGGAAGAGCAACATTTATCGCTAAAATCAACAATGGCCTCAGCATTGATGCAGCTTCAAATAATGGCAACGGTCTCTCCTTTAATTTAAACTCTTTAATTGTAGATTTTGATATTGTAGAATTTAAACTAGAACAACTCAAAATCAATACAGGCTCCACTTTCCATCTTGATATTAAAACTGATTTAAGTAGTAAACTTAATTTTAACATGAATAGTGATAACCAATGTTCATTGAAGCTTACTGAGTTAGGATGGGATATACGAAATTACCCTGAATTAGATGATCTTAAAAAAGAATTATTAGGAAGCGATATTGTTCCAGATCATGGAAAATTAAAATTAACTGGGCCTAACAATGGAATAATAGAAAAACCTGCAGGTCAGATCAATTTTGGTTGTAAACTTGATCCCCTAAGTATTGGATTATCTAATACTATTCCAGGTTTTGGTATGAGTTTTTCTTATATCGGAGGTATTCCTTTTGAGGACGATATTACAACATTTATCAATAATAATATCATATTGTGGATAAACGAAAAACTGAATCGTACTATTCCAAACTTAGAAGATTTACCAGATATCGAATTTATAGCTGAATTAGAAAACCTTGCAGATGAATTTATTTTTGATCTTGATGCCTCAGGAGGTACCTTCTATGCGGACTCTTCCGAGGGTGTAATTTTTGATCGTCTTGGATTGAAACTCAGATTGTTAGATAACCGATTGAACATCCCCGGAGTTGCTTTAGATATCCATAAATTAAATGTCGATGATATTAGTTTTAAGGTAACTGATTCTAAAACACTACTAGATGGATTAGTCGAGATCGTGCAATCAGCAGGTAAAGATGCGAGATTCACGTTTTATGTATATCAGGGGGATGATTGGAAAACAGCCTTCGACGTACAGTTTGATATAAATCTAGACGGTGAAGGTTATTGGAAATATCAGAGATATGAGAATCTAGATTTTGATCCTTTAAAATCAATATCAACCCTTCTTAATATCCCTCAGGGAAATATAAACATGGATATTGACTTGAACATTGCACCAAAAATTGATGCAATATGGGATTTCGCCGGCGCGGAAGGTCAATTCCATATTAATACATACGGCAAGAGCTTAGTAAATGGCGCATTCTGGCTATGGAGAGGTGACAATCAGTATTCCCCAGATGGTATAATCGGAGGTATACGGTTTGAACTAGGTGGAGGTATTGTAACCGGCAGTAATGGATATACTATTTCATGGGACTGGAGTGATCTAAACAATCCACTTGATCTAATACCAAGAATAACTGGGACGATAAATAAACAAAAGAATTTCAAATTATGGATAGCCTGGAATGGAGAATGGGTACAAATATGCGGTGATAAAACATTAATGGTTGACATAGATGTAAAAGCCTTTGGAAACGTCTCTGAACCCATTGATATTACTGGGCGAGTCCTCTCAGGTGGAAAAGCACCATATGATTACTCTTGGGATTTTGATGGTGATGATCAATATGATCTAGAAGAGACAATAAACTCAGATACACACCAGACAACATATACATATCACTACGGTGGAGATTATCAAATAAAACTATATGTCAAAGACAGCAATGGCATCGACGGAGAAGATTATGCATATATATCAATAGATGGAGCTAGTCAAAAGTTTTCAGTTAACTTAGCCCATGAATACAAAGCACCACCAAATTGCTTTATCAAGTTCACACCCACAGTTGAATATGGCGAAGGTCCATTTACCTTTGAATGGGACTTCGGAGATGGATACACATTAGACCCAGAACTAGGTGATGAAGTAATACCTGAATATATACATGAAAAATATGGTAAATTCCTTACTAAAGGGACTTACAAAGAACCAGAGCATCAATACTGGACAACTGGTACCTTCACAGTTAAAGTAATAGTCACAGACAGTAAAGGCCGCACGGTTAATGACACAGCAACCGTTGATATTTTCCCTGGTTACTGGTCAATAAGCCTAAAAGCAACCTACGTAAATGACCTAGGAGAAACTGTAGATGTACATCTATATGAAAACAGTGAAAATAAACCAAAACCTGAATTATACAAAGGCCAGCTCTATACATATACAGTCACAATCAATGGTGAAACAGAATTTGGATGGAACGTTCAAATACAATTTGGGGATGGATCAGTTGAGGAAAAAACAACTGGACAAGGTGATAACAAACAAGTAAGCTTCCAGCATACATTCCACCCGGGATCCAGCACCACCGAGTCATATGTAAGAATAGATGTCGATGAAACAGGAGGACTACATAGAAGTAACTATGCAGTATATCCATATAAACTAAAAGACTTTGATATCACATCAGTAAGTGGTACAGTTTATGATTATAACAATCAACATATAAATCAACCAGTAAAAAACGCACATGTAATCAACCCTGGTAACGAATACGGTCATTACGCTTATGAGGATTATACAGATGAAAATGGTAAATACTCTGTAGAAACACATCAATTTGAAACAACTATAAAAGTTGAAAAAACAGGATATATAACCCATGAAGAACAACTGCAGATACCCTCGGGAAGCAGTCAAACATTAGATATCTACCTTAAACATCCAGTTACCATAGATCTGCTATGGAATGGTAAAAAACTATATGAAAACACAGATTTCTCAGTACATGTAACAAAAGGAATAGATGGAAGCAACATTAACGGAGCTAATGTAAAATATTATTGGCAGGGAGTCTTAGGTGTTACCTGGTATGTTGAGTCAACTGGGACAACAAATTCAGATGGACTTGTGACGTTTACCTCCAGAGAGGTTGATAGCACATGGAGAACTATAGTACCAAGTTTAATCGAAGTAAATTATGATATCGATAATGATGGCTCTAAAGAAACATATTACGCTCAGTTCAATGTCTATGATGGTACAAATAACCCTCCAAGTACGCCAGATAAACCATATCTCAAGATAGGCAGTGAGACATATACTGATTCATATAATAACGGAGAAGTTGGATATAACTATGACTTCAGAACCAAGGCAATCGATAATGATCAAGGAGATAAAATCGAATTCGGCTGGGACTGGGATGGAGACAACACCGTAGATGAATGGGATGACAACGATGGTAAATATTATGATTCAAACACCTTGTATGTATTTTCTCATGTATGGACTCAACGAGGTACATATAACGTAAAAGTCAAAGCAAGAGACACACAGATGGCTACCAGCAGCTGGTCATCATCATTCACAATAAAAGTAGAAAAAATCGTTTTTAACGGCATAGGTCTACATTATAGCACAGTACTAAGAGGAACCGATGATGGCTCTATCTCCATCGGTAATTCAAAGGATCAATGGGTTAAAGGTTATGATCTAAACGTTGTAAACCATATAAATAACTATGTCGCAGATTATGAGATAGTAACAGCAGATTCATATTATGAAATAAAATTAAAAAATGGTTATACAATAAAAGCCCTATCAGATCAAGAATTACTGATATGTGCAGGAAGATACTTTAAACCAGTTTACGACATTGACATAGATGATCAACTATATGGAGGATATGGAATAAAACTAGATATTCAAGAAAAAAATCTAGTTGAACTCAATACTCCCGAGACCTTTTACAAACTCTTTATTTCTGGAACACATAACGTATGGATGAACACAGGCTCGGGAAACTATGTACTAGCAAAATGTAATGAGGGATCATATAATCCACCTCCTCCAGGTCATCCTGGTTTACATCCCAATACTCTGATTAAAATTAGTGATAATATAATAAAAGATATGCCTGTTTCATCATTAGATGTAAAAGTAGGAACTGATGTTATAGGATATATCGATGGTAGTTCAGGTTATAATAGGATGCATACACTTGAAGGTAAATCAATAGTAGAAAATGTTGGAACATGCTATACTATCACTACATCCTCTGGGCATAGTATAACGGTTGGATCAGGGCAGAATTTTTCCACACCAAATGGTTACAAAACAGCAGCAGCACTTTATCCTGGTGATACCGTTTATGTATATGATGGAAAATACGAGGTATATAAAACAGCGACGATTAGTTCAAAACAGGAAATAACAGGTTCTAGTTATTATCTTTTAAAAGTTTCTCATAATCATGGCTGTTTCGCTAATGGCTTCGCAGTTTACTGTAACGATGCAGATGCGAATAATCCACCAGTTCTTTCAAATCCATCTCCTCAACATGGAGCAACAGGAGTTGGTTTAAACGCTGAGCTTAGCTGGAGCTGCTATGATGCAGAGGGCGATCCTTTAACATTTGATGTATACTTTGGAACCGATAGCATTCCTGATTCTGGTGAATTAGTTTCAGAAGGGCAAACAGAGACAACTTATACTCTAACATCGCTTAATTATGATACTGATTATTACTGGAAAATAATAGCATATGATAACCCGGGCAATACAGCAGAAGGACCTGTATGGCATTTCAAAACAACAAGTCAATCCTACCCAAATGATCCACCAAACACTCCAAATCCTCCAAGTTATACCGGCTCAAACCATATCGTTGGAACTTCTGTAGAATTTACAGTTTCAACAACTGATCCAGATGGAAACAGGATAAAATATATCTTCGATTGGGATGATTATTCAACATCAGAAACTGGATATAAACAATCAGGTGAAACAGTTACTGTAAGCCATATATGGGATGACGTAGGAACATACAATGTCAAGGTAAAAGCCAGAGATGAACATGGTGCTGAAAGCGGATGGTCAAGTCCAGTATCGATAGAAATGGGCCATGAACTACCAACAGCGCATTTTACTATGAACGACACCACTCCAGAGGTTGGCCAACTGGTATTATTAGATGCTAGTGGGTCTCGTGATAACGACGAAAATGAATTTGAAATAACTACTTACATATGGGAAAAGAAATGGTACAGAGGGTTAATTCTAGGATGGACTGATTGGCAGGAAATACCACAAAGCTATAATAAGGTCTTATTAGAAACCACATTCAATGGAGACGGTCCGAAACAAATAAGACTAACAGTCACTGATGATGAAGACGGTACAGCCACATATGAGAAGAGTATAACTGTAACCTTCCCCTTAGATTAATTCTTAACACATATTAAATAAAAAAACAAAAAGATGATGGATTAACATGAAAAAAAGACTAATCATAACAACACTAATCATAACCTCCTTACTATTTACAAGTATAAACCTAACTCAGAGTAAAAAAGTAAACAATTCAACGAATAATCTCTTAGAGACAACATCGGAGCAACTCCAGGAAACATTTAATGAAAACACAAACAGTATAATAATAGATCTACGTACATATGAGGAATACTACAATGGTCACATACCCAATGCTGAGACCATACCCTTCGGTAAATACCAAAACAATATAGCAGAAAAACTATTCCGATTCAGAAACAAACATATAATTCTATACTCAGAGCAACAAGATATAAGCCAACAAGTATCAAATATTTTACAAAAAAATGGTTACAATACAATCTCAATTTTAGTAGGAGGATTCCAATCTTGGGAGGAACAAGGATATCAAATAATACACGAAGAAGCATGCTGCAGATTCATCGGTAACTACCCAGTTATGGAAGAACTTCCCCCAATACCAGAATATCTAGAATCACACATGGTTGACACATCATCCATGAGAATCACGGCTGGTTCACTCCCATCCGAGTTCAGCTGGAAAGATAATGATGGTCAGGATTGGACTACACCCGCCCGAGACCAAGGAAGCTGCGGTAGCTGCTGGGCTTTCTCAGCTATTGGCGCAATGGAATCTGCGATAAATATTGCTTCAGATTCTCCAGATACAGACATAGACCTATCAGAACAATATCTTTTATCCTGTCTACCATCGGCTGGTAACTGTGTAAATGGAGGATATGCACGAAGTGCATTATTTTATATAAAAGATGAAAGCCAAAACGGAAACAACATAAACGGAGTCTGCACAGAAACATGCATGCCGTACACAGGTACTGACATTACCCCTTGCTCAAGTAAATGTGACAACTGGGATTACCACACCAACCCACCAGCATCAGACAACATACTATGGCAACTAGAAGATTTCTACTTTTCAAACTTTAACAAAGATAGCCCATCTGACAGAGCTATAATCAAACAATGGCTAACAACCAAAGGGCCACTATGCGTCAGCCTATATGTAACTGATGCCTTTGCAATGTGGGGAGAAAGCAACCATGACCCAGAGGATTACTTCAAAGGCTCAGGAGTGGAAAAGGACTCAAACCACGCAGTCCTACTAGTAGGATACAAGGATGACCCCGGATACTGGATATGTAAAAACAGCTGGGGCACAAGCTGGGGATACCAGGGTTTCTTCAACATCCAATACGGCGCTTTAAACATAGATGACGAAGCCACATGGTGCACCACTCCAATATGGGAGGACCCAATAGACCCCGAAACAACATACATAAACCTAACATCACCCAACGGTGGAGAAACATTCATGGAAGGATCATATCATAACATAACATGGACCTCAAAAAATCTAACAGGAGACGCAGAAATAGAATACTCCACAGATGGTGGAACCTCCTACCCAAACCTTGTAGATGTAGTCCCAGTAACAGACAACCTTTACGTATGGAAAATACCAGATGAAAACAGCGTAAACTGCAGGTTACGTATCCGATCAGTACAACACAGATCAATATATGATGAATCAAATGAAATCTTCACAATAATACCATTCGATGGATCATTAACACTAATTGAACCAAATGGTGGAGAACAATTAATAGAAGGACAAATACAAAACATAACATGGACATCAAGAAACCTAGCAGATGAAATAAATATTTACTACTCAACAAATGGGAACGAATGGTTCCCAGAATACATCGCCACGGTATCAGTACTATTAGGGCAATACCAATGGATTGTACCACATGAAAACAGCATAAACTGCTACATAAAAATCATACATGTACACTATGAATCAATGAATGATATTTCTGACAGTAACTTCACAATAACAGAACTATTCACCCCGCTTAACATAAGCATACCCGGGTTAAGACACTGCTCAGTAGCCTGGGGAGACTACGATAATGACAACGACCTAGACATAGC
>Ga0272441_10000671_pt1 | contig 76325 bp, 62 predicted proteins | sample SSMProp6N_FD_193582 | JGI IMG/M metagenome (GOLD analysis project Ga0272441, IMG submission 193582) | Marine sediment archaeal communities from Little Sippewissett salt marsh, Falmouth, MA, United States - SSM-Prop-6N | ecosystem: Environmental > Aquatic > Marine > Wetlands > Sediment ...
GTCTACCACCTTGACAAGGTCCCCATCCTGCTTTACCCCAACACCTACCTTGAAGAGAGGGGTATCTCCTATGAAAAGCAGTATTCATTGTGGATCCTGAACACACAGTACGGCAATGAATACCTCGATTATATGGAAAAAAATACGAAGATCAAGTTTCGTTATATTCTTAAATATCTTATGAGAAAGTTGTTCAAGAAATGAATGATATACCGCTTTACAGTACGAGAATTATCACGACCTTTTTAGAACATATCAGGAGAGATTATCCCGATCTCGACACTGATCCTTTACTTGAGCACGCAGACATAAAGAGATATCAACTCGATGACGAGGGTCACTGGTTAACCCAGAAACAGGTCGATCGCTTCCACGATGCAGCTGTAAAAGCAACGGGCAATCAGAATATTGCCCATGAAGCCGGCCGTTCCGCACCATCCTCAAAGGCAGCGGGTCCCGTACAGCAATACGTGCTGGGATTTATCAATACTGCCACTGCACTCACCGTCATGAGCAAGCTCTACCCCCAGGTAAGTCGTGCATGCACACTAAAAACAAAGCGTCTCTCACCCAATGAGGTTGAAATTATCGTCACCCCTAAACCAAATGTAAAGGAACAGCCCTACCAGTGCGCAAATCGAAAGGGAATGTTTGAGGGCATCGCAAAACTCTTTACCGGGAAATATGCTGAAATCGAACACCCGAAATGTATTCATACCGGCCATGATATCTGTCAATACATTATAAGATGGGATCTCCCCTCATCACGTCTATGGAAGAGAATTCGGAATTATATTGTCTTTCTCAACGTACTGTTATGCCTGGTACAACTCCTCACCCCCGAGGGAATATATTGGGGAGCAACCCCCATCGTTATCTGCTCGGTGCTTCTGGTCATGCTCTCAATCTACCCGGACTATCTTGAGAGAAATGAGAAAAAAGTAGAACTGAAAAACAATGGGGACGTGGCAAGTGACCTCTTAGACCGCATCAATACGGGTTATAATAACACCCTCCTCGTTCAGAAAATTGGACAGGCCACCGCAAGTGTAATGGATATCGAAGAACTTCTCCCCAACATCATGGAACTACTGGAAGAATACCTCGACTTCGATCGCGGAATGATCATGCTCGCGAACAGAGACAGAACGCTCCTCGAATACACCGTCGGATACGGTTACAAAGCTGAGATCGAAAACCTCCTGAAAAGTGTCTCCTTTCACCTTGATAAGACCACATCAAAGGGATCGTTTGTGGTGTCATTCAAGAAACAAACACCCTTTTTAATCGATGATATTTCAAAGGCCGAAGGAAGTATGTCAAAGAAGAGCATTGAATTTTCCCGGGCGCTCGGGGTCAAATCCTTTATCTGTGTTCCCATTATATACGAAGGAAGGTCGGAAGGAATACTCGCCGTTGATAATCTGCGATCAAAACGGCCGCTCAGCCAGAGTGATTTAAACCTCTTACTCGGAATTGCTCCGCAGGTCGGTATCAGTATCAACAATGCACGGACCTACAAGAAAGTAATCGAAAGCGAAAAGAGATTCAGGTCACTTGGTGAAAACTCTCCCGATATCATCTACACCCTCGATGCCAACGGAGCTGTCACCTATGTCAATCCTGCCTTTGAGAAGCGATTTCAATTCCGGGCAGACGAGGTAATCGGGAAAAGTTTTACTAGCTTTACGACTCAAGAAGAGACTGATTTTGTTACCAAACTCTTCACAAGGGCCAGCAGATTGAAGGAAACGATACGAGACGTGACGATAACACTGCTCGATAAAGACAAGACAGGACATCTCTTCAGCGTCAGTGGCGCCCCCAATTTTGACGAAGAAGATAATTTAATGGGAATTGTGGGTTTGCTCAAGGACATTTCAGACCTTAAAAGGAACTTCGATACCTTGCAATTGACATTACAGAGCATGATCAACGCCATGTCAGAAATTGTCGAATCACGTGACCCTTACACCGCAGGCCATCAGAAACGGGTAGCGGATATTGCCTGCGCAATTGCCGAGGAAATGAATTTATCATTTGAAATGATAAACGGAATCCGAATGGCCGCTATGATTCATGATATCGGGAAAATGTATATCCCTGCTGAAATCTTAAGCAAGCCAGGCGTTCTGAGCGATCTTGAGTTCAGCATGATGAAGTCTCACCCTGAGGTCGGTTACAACATACTCAAAAATATTGAATTCAATCATCCTATCGCAGAGACTGTCTACCAGCACCACGAGCGGATTGATGGTTCGGGATACCCGAGAGGCATGGCCGGTGATGAAATTCTACTTGAGGCAAAGATAATCGCCGTTGCCGATGTGGTAGAAGCAATGGGCAGTCACAGACCCTACAGACCGGCATTAGGAATTGAAAGGGCATTGGAAGAAATAACAAATCGTAGAGGAATAGCCTACGACCCGGAGATTGTCGACGCCTGTCTGAAGCTCTTCAGAGAAGAGAAGATCAAGGTTGCCTGATTCGTTGATCGAACAGTTAATCGCCAATCCCAGCTCTAGCCGCATCATTCTCTCGGATTATACCGGTCTCATGCCCTTGCAGAGTATAAGTGGACTATAGGTAAAGCGACGAGGATCGGTAAAAAATTCTTTAAAGTCGGTAAAAAAAGCCTCGTACCCCCCAGGGTAGTCTTCGAACAGATCTTCTATCTGGGATGCAGCAACCTCTGCTTTTTTAATCCAATTAAATAGATCCGAATCCCGAACCTCACCGTAAATAAGATGGTGTGGCATAATATCCGCCTGAATATCTTCATATCCGCTGTCATAAAGATAGGCATAGAGTTTTCGTCCTGCATAGGAATCGAAATTATGCTCCCTATCCAGCCTCTCCATCAACTTGCGTAAGATCTTTTCAGTCCGATCGGGAAGCTCATAATGATTGAGGCAATTATAATCCAGATCAAGGAGACAGAGATAACCACCGGGTTTCAGATTTTTCATAAGATTCTTTACAATTTCCGAACCTTCACCACGGAAATACTCGAGGACAAAGCGCACCCATATGATGTCAAACTCTCCAAGATCATCTATCGGAGAGGTAAAATCACGAACAAAAAACTCTATTCCCGCTTTGCCATGATGCTCTGTGGCATACCGTATTCTATCTTCCGAGCTATCAACACCCGCAATGCTTCCTCCAGGCTGTAGCATATCAAACAGGATTTCCGTTGTTTTTCCCGTTCCACATCCCAGATCAAGCACACGCAATCCCGGCTTTACACCACACCACTCAGCGTGGCGTCTCACCTCTTCCACATCGGTCTTCAGCTCGAGCCTCAGAATCTCATCATCGCTTTCCATAAGGTACTTCATTACCTGCCCTCCCCCCAGTCATATTTTGTAGAAGAATGCCTTTTGAGAAGCAAAATACGTCTTACGTTGAAATATCCCAAACGGCGGCAGTATAGGGCAAACATTACACCGCGTCAAGAAATGGCTTAAATATTGAGACATTTATAACATCTTAGAAAAGATATCGAAGACCATCACGATCACCACGTCAGCTCGACTCTTCCGAGAACGCTCGCAAAGACAAGCGTCAGCCTCGGTGATTTACCGATATCCTTTTCAGGACGGGTAAATTTTACGATGTAGAATTTTCCATAATAGGGATTCACGTAGGGAAAAAACTTCTCAATGACAGGGGTTATCGCCGTTTCTTCTCTGATCTCAACAGGATATAACTTAAGATCGTTTTCTGACAGAAGAAATATATCCCATATCGAATCCTCTCGCGCAAAATCGTTTGCATCTACTTCGGGAAGAGAGGCATAAAAGAGAAACTCCTCAAAACCCTCCTCACTATAGCCGCGTATATCCGCCCCGACCCTTTCATATCCTTGAGACAATTGATATATTCTCGAATATTCATCGCGAAAGGCATCAATGAATGCCCGACTCTTATAGGTAGTTACTATTCGTGCCCTGGTCTCGAGCTCGGCGTAGACCGTTTTTTGTCGTGTCGAACGTTCTAATGACTTGAGATATTTGTCAGAAATTGTATCCCCTTCGGCTATTTCGAGATAGTCCCCGAGATAAACGCATCCGAAAAAGCCAAAGGCGGAACAAAACAGAATAATCGTGAGTAGTCTTTTCATTTTTCCTTTTCGAAGACCCTTTCAAAGATATAATTCTGGTGGGTTAAGAAATTTTCAATCTTGAAGGCATCATCGACGTCGTCGGGCGTCAGATAGGACATCGTTTCACTGTCCCCGAGGAGAAGCTCCTTAAAGGCAACCTTTTCCTCCCAAGACTTCATGGCACTCCGCTGGACGATCTCATAGGCCTTTTCCCGAGACAGTCCCTTGTCGACGAGTTTCAGGAGGACCTTTTGCGAGAAGAACACCCCTCCCGTCATATTCAAATTTAACATCATCCTTTTGGGATAGACTACGAGTTTTTCCACCACGCCGGCAAATCGATGCAGCATGAAGTTGAGGAGGATCGTTGCATCGGGACCGATAACCCGTTCTGCGGAGGAGTGGCTGATATCCCTCTCATGCCAGAGGGTCATATTCTCCAGGGAAACCATGGCATAGGATCTCACAAGTCGCGCAAGACCGGACATATTCTCGGACAGTACGGGGTTTCTCTTGTGAGGCATGGCCGATGATCCCTTCTGGCCCGCCGAAAAGAATTCCTCTGCCTCTCCCACCTCCGTCCTCTGAAGAAGCCTGATCTCCGTTGAGAACTTTTCGATAGACGATGCGACTATTGCAAGTGTTGTAAAGAATTCGGCATGCCTGTCCCGCTGAACAATCTGCGTGGAAACAGGGGCTGGCTTGAGTCCAAGTCTCTCGCAGACATACTCTTCAATGGTGGGGTCTATTGAAGAGAAGGTCCCCACGGCCCCCGAGAGCTTCCCATAGCTTATCGTCTCTTTCGCCTCGACCATTCGTTTGAGGTTTCGTTCCATCTCCTTGTACCAGAGGGCCATTTTCAGGCCGAAGGTAATAGGCTCGGCATGCATTCCGTGGGATCTCCCTATCATGAGGGTATCCCTGTGCTGAAATGCCTTGTCTTTCAGGACCCTTAAGAGCAGCTGAAGATCTCGAATGAGTATCTCGGCCGACTCTTTCAGGAGAACGGCCAGCGAGGTATCAAGGATGTCCGAAGAGGTAAGGCCCATATGGATATATCTCGCATCCTCTCCAACCTTTTCCGAGACTGATGTAAGAAAGGCGATGACGTCATGTTTGACCGTCTTCTCAATTTCATCTATCCTATCAACGTCGAACCCGGCTCTCTTCTTTATATTCTCTAGGGATTCAAGCGGAATCGTACCGCTTTTGGCAAGCGCCTCACAGGCGAGAAGTTCCACATCAAGCCATTTCTTATATCTATTTTCAGGACTCCAGACCGACGTCATCTCTTCTCTCGAATATCTCGGTATCACCGTCACTCTCCCAGTTTGTTATTTTTTATGACATTCTTAGTACGATAGTGCAGAAAGAGTCAAGATTTTTTGAAAAATATCACCATGCTAAATATTTTTACTTGACTACATATAGTATTAGTATTAGCATTATCGCACAACATATTGTGGTAATGGATCAAGCCCTGAGGCTCTGATGGAGGGATTTATATGCACACTAAGATAAGAAAGCGGGATGGTCGCCTCGTAAAGTTCGACGCCGCAAAGATCACCGATGCTATTACAAAAGCGGGGGAAGCGACCGGCGAATTCGACCAGAAAGTGGCGCGACGGCTCACAATCAGAGTCCTCAACCTTTCGGAAAAACTCTTCGACAATAAGATCATGTCTGTGGAAGAGATCCAGGATATTGTTGAAGAGATCCTCTTAAATTCTTCGTACCGCAAAACGGCAAAGTCTTATATAATCTATCGCGATCAGCACGCACGATTACGTGAAATCACCAACAAGATGGAAGTCGACCTTGTCGATCAGTACCTCAAGAAGATCGACTGGAAGATTAACGAAAACAGCAACATGGACTATTCCCTCCAGGGACTCAACAACTATGTATCGTCAGAAGTCAGCAAGGTTTACTGGCTCAATAAGATATATCCGGCTGAAATAAAGAAGGCGCAACAGGAAGGTGATTTCCATATACACGATTTAAGCCTCCTTTCCGTCTATTGTGTGGGCTGGGATCTCTACGATCTTCTGATCGAGGGGTTCAAAGGTGCCTCGGGAAAGGTTGAAAGCAAACCGGCAAAACACCTTCGAAGCGCCCTGGGACAGGTAGTTAATTTCTTTTACACCCTTCAGGGTGAAGCGGCAGGTGCCCAGGCCTTTTCAAACTTCGATACCCTGCTTGCCCCCTTTATCAGATATGACAAACTGAGCTATGACGAAGTAAAGCAGGCCCTTCAAGAGTTTATCTTTAATATAAATGTCCCGACCAGGGTCGGCTTCCAGACCCCTTTTACGAATGTGACGCTCGATATCGAAGTTCCCACCTATTACATGGATCAAAACGTGATCATCGGCGGCAAACCGGTAAAAGAGAAATATGGAGATTTTCAGGAAGAAATGGATCTCTTCAACAGGGCCTTCCTGCAGGTCATGGCAGATGGCGATGCAAAGGGAAGGGTTTTTACCTTTCCCATACCGACCTATAATATTACCGACAAGTTCGATTGGGAAAGTCCAAGTCTTGAATACCTCTGGGAGATGACTGCCAAGTACGGCGTTCCCTATTTTTCCAATTTTATAAATTCCGACATGAATCCTGAAGACGCCCGCAGTATGTGTTGTAGACTCAGGATCGACAACAGAGAGCTTGAAAAGAGGGGTGGCGGCCTTTTCGGTTCCAACCCCTTGACGGGTTCAATCGGGGTCATTACCATCAATATGCCCAGGATAGGCTATCTATCAAAGACAGAAGACGAATTCATGGAGCACCTAAACAGACTGATGGTCATGGCGATGGAAAGCCTCGAGACCAAGAGAAAAGTCTTGGAAAAGTACACCGACGGGAACCTCTATCCCTACACAAAGTATTATCTTCGACATGTCAAGGAGCGATTTGGAGAATACTGGAAAAACCACTTCTCTACCATCGGACTCGTCGGGATGAACGAGGCCTGCCTGAATTTCATGGGAGAAACGATCGGTGATCAAAAGGGACTTGCCTTTGCCCACAGAGTGCTCGATTACATGAGAGACAGGCTGATCGAATTTCAAGAAGAAACGGGGAATAACTACAACCTCGAAGCGACACCGGCTGAGGGTACCTCATTCAGCCTGGCGCGAAAAGATATAAATAGATATCCCGACATCCTCTGTTCAAATGGCAACGGTGTAGATAGAAGCTCGTCCTTTTATACTAACTCGACACAGCTCCCGGTCAACTATACTGATGACGTTTTTGAGGCGCTGGATTTGCAGGACGATATCCAATGCAGATATACGGGAGGAACAGTTTTTCATATATACGCAGGTGAGCGCATCGAAAATCCCGCCGCCATCAAGGTCCTGGTACGAAAGATCTGCGAGAAATATCACCTTCCCTATTTCACCTTTTCTCCTACCTTCAGTGTCTGCAGAAATCACGGCTATCTCGTTGGAGAAAAAGAAACATGCCCGATATGCGATGAGCCCTGCGAGGTCTTCTCCCGCGTTGTTGGGTATCTGCGCCCTGTAAAACAGTGGAACAAAGGAAAACAGGCCGAATTCAAGACGCGAACCGTATTCAAGGTCTAATCCATGCAAATAGGCAGTATGCAGAGGTTTTCCCTGATCGATTACCCCGGGAAGGTATGTGCTATCGTCTTTACACAGGGCTGTAACTTCAGGTGTCCCTACTGTCATAATCCGGAACTGGTAAATCCCAGAGAGTTCGGAGAGAGCATCACTCATGACGAGATATTCTCCTTTCTGAAACGGCGGAGGGAAAAACTCGATGCCGTCAGCATCACGGGAGGAGAACCGACGATTCAGGAGGATCTTCTCGGGTTCATAAATAAGATAAAAGATCTCGGCTATCTCGTCAAGATAGACACAAACGGCTCAAAGCCAGAGATTCTCGAGATACTGATCGGCGAGAAACTGCTGGATTCGATAGCCATGGACGTAAAGGCACCGCTTCATAAGTATAAAAAAATAGCAATGGTGCCGTTCGACACCAGCCGTATAGAGAAGAGTATAGGTCTCATCATGAACTCGGGAATCGATTATGAATTCCGAACAACGATCGTCAAACCCCTCCTTGCTGAAGAGGATATACAAAAAATAGGAATGATGATCGAAGGTGCCGATCGCTATGTCCTTCAGAAATTTGTCCCCTCAAAAACAGTGGACCCCGCATTCATGAATGCAGCAACCTTCACCGATGAGGAGTTCAAACGAATGTTGAAACTTCTCGAACAGTTGGTAAAGTCTGCAATTATTCGTTGACTTGATATTTGTTATTGATTGCAATATCTGCTATTAATATATGGAATCCTAAATTTTTTAAAGGCAGCTTCGTAATGGTACTAGACAATTCAATCAATCAGGCAAAAGAGGTCTTACGAATAGAAGCGGAATCTATTTCCGATCTCGTTAACAAAGTAGATCATAATTTTTCAAAAGCCGTCGACATTATATACCGTTCGAAAGGGCGGGTTATCGTAACGGGGATCGGCAAATCCGGGCTCGTTGGCAAGAAAATAGTTGCAACGCTTACCAGCACCGGTACCCCAGCTATCTTTCTCCACCCCGTCGAAGGTCTGCACGGTGATCTGGGCATCGTGAACCGAGACGATGTTATCCTCGCCATATCAAACAGCGGCGAAACCAGTGAGCTGAATTTATTAACCTTCAGCATCAGAGAGGTGGGCATACCCATTATAGCCTTTACCGGCAATATGGAATCGACACTGGCGAAATCATCTGATGTAGCGATCGATGTCGGTGTTACACGAGAGGCATGCCCTTTCGGTCTTGCACCCACATCAAGCACGACTGCTACCTTGGCAATGGGGGACGCCCTCGCCATCGCGCTTATCGATAAAAAAAGTTTTTCCGAGAAAGATTTTTACAAATTCCATCCCGGCGGTCATTTAGGCCAGCGACTGATGGCCCGGGTCAAGGACCTGATGATTACGGGTGACGACATCCCCAAGGTCTATTCAGGAGTGTCTGCCCTTCAGGCGATTGATACAATTGATAAAAGCAACCTGGGTTTTATTCTGATTGTCGATGCTACCGAACATCTGCGTGGTATCCTGACTGACGGTGATGTCAGGAGATATGTCAGAAAGAGAACAAGCTTCGCCACAATGATTGTTGACGATTTAATGACAGAGTCTCCTAAAACAGTAGATCCTGATTTATCCATTGCCGAGACTATCGAGGAGTTGCAAAAGGCCGAAATAACTACTCTGGCAGTGGTTGACGAAAAGGGCCTCCTCAGGGGATACATTCACCTTCATGACATCCTTGGACGAGGCGGAACAGTCAAGATATCAATACCAAAATAAGATACAAAGATTTTTCGGACTTGAAATGCTTCGAAATTATTTCATTATCCGTTGCCTGCGCTGCGGTCAAAAAAACCGAATTTCACGCGATAGCGTGAAACTGAGACCCATATGTGGCAGATGTTCTGCTCACCTTGACGAACTTATCGTTCAGTGTATCGAATGCGGCACGAAAAACCGTATTTCTGAAGAGAGATTAACGGAACGTGCCATCTGCAGCAAGTGCGGGGTTTCTCTTTATCAGGGATCGGTCTCCAGAATATCGGACGAATCCTTCTATGGTGATATCGCATCATTTCCCGGACCTGCCCTCGTCTGCTTCTGGTCTTTTGAAGACAAATCCATTCGAGAGGCTCTCAAGCTCATGGAAGAGATTGCATCGAAATACGCGGGAGCTGTAAAAGCAGCTCAGATGAACAGGGAGAATAGTCCGCGCACTTTTTCGGAACATGTCATAGATCGGACACCCACCTTCCTCTTTTTTAAAGACGGACGTCCCGTTGAAAAAATTGAAAAGATGGCAACCATCGAAGAGATCGATGCTTGTTTACGATCAGTAATAAAGAGTAGCGACCTTTAACCTTACGAGACTCCTGCTGATTCTGCCAGCTCCTTCGCCAGGGTTTCGATCATATCGTGGTTTTCCAGTTTCTCTTTCCAAACACCGGGTATCGCATCAATCCCGAGATAGGCACCCGAGATCGCTCCGGCCATGGCACCCAGAGTATCTCTGTCGCCTCCGTGCAGGACTGCACAGAAAATGCAGTCTTCGAAACATTCAAAATGCCTCATGAAGGAGTAGACGGCGAAGGGCATCGATTCATAGACCGCCACGCTTCGTCCTATCAGGCGTGCAGCTTCTTCCGGAGATGCACCGTCATTGATCAGGTCCCTCACGATGGTCATCTTTTCTCTCATCACATCGGTGCGTGCCATTGCGATCAGTCTACCGATAAATTTTTCCTTGGGAAATATCCGTAACGCATCAAGATCTACCGCATCGGCCACGGCTGCAGCTTGAATGGCAGCGCCATCAATCCCCAGGGGATGCGTATGAGTAACCTCTGCGGATAGCAGGGCCTTTTCATAGAGGTTTTGTGACAAGTGATAGAAAAGCCCGACCGGCGCTATCCTCATCGCTGCACCGTTTCCGAGCGAACCTCGTCCTCCGAAGAGGCCTGTGGCCGCCTCCACGTAGGAACTACCCGTCTTTTTTACGATTGAAAAGACAGCCGGCGGTCCGGAACCGTATCCACGCCAGGGCTCATTTTCGAAATTTCTTCGGAAGGTGTCTCCCAAGTCCTGCTGATCAATCCCCGTCATCCTCACAAGAGACTCTGCAATACCAAGTGCCATGGCAGTATCGTCGGTATAGATGAGGAGCTCGTCCTCTTCGAGAAAATCGCGTAATGATCCTTCTCTGATATGGACAAAGGCGTTTTCTCCTATTGCATCGCCCAGGGCACTTCCAATCATGCAGCCCAGAAATTTTGATCTCAGACCAGCTATCATTTTCTCTCTCGTCCCAGGGGAATGAGATAGAGCGGTTCATGATTCTCGGGAAGATTGAGGGTCTGTGAAACCCGATCGTCACAGAATGCACCGATCGGGACTGCACCCAGACCGAGAGATACGGCCTGAAGCAGGACATTTTCCGCCGCGTGTCCGACCTCCATCTTTACGTAGCGTTCGCCCCTCCTTCCGTATTTCGCTTCCGTCCTCTCGTAGACAGCGGTCATGACGATAACGGCCGGTGCATGTCGGAGAAATTCCTGCCCCAGAGCGGCTCCGGCAAGGGGTCTGAAGAGGTTTTGATCAGAAATCCTTACCAGTTTGTGACCCCGGGAGATATACCGAAAGAGTCCCTCCGGTAAAAGGATATACAATTCGATCGGACATAACGACCCCGCCGAAGGTACCGTTCTCCCTCCCCAGGACCGTGTTGTTCCTTGAGCTGACCATAACAGTTGTGACAGCTCCTCTTCAGTGAGACGATCATCGGTGAAATCTCTCACCGATCGTCGGGCGGCGAGTGCCTCTTCGAAAGAGACCTCTCCCTTGAAAGCAGGTTCGGAAAGTTCTACGATCTTCTCTCTTGATCTCAGCGTCATGGATTCACCCTCTTTTGAAAAAAGAAAAGGTTGCTGTAACAATAATGAAAAACAAGATCACACAACTGCGGGTGAAAAACTTCATATAATCATCGTTCATTGAGACCATGAACTGATTATACTCTCAATAAAAAAGCATAAAACCGCCCTCTGGGGCGCATCTTCTCTTCACCTTCGAAAAAACTTCCACTTGGTTGACAAGAATAAAGTCTCTGTGCTTAATTAGTCAAGAAATAATTCTGGTGAGGTTACTGTCGGTGGAAAAGAATTTTAATCCAAATATCTTCTTGCGAAACCCCCATCTCCAGAGCATCCTTGCAAGCCTGCAATTACGGACAGCGGGAAGAAACAAAATGATACGAGATGCCCGGGAGATGATCATCGACGGGGGAAACGGCGTTCGTCTTCTGGGATTCCACTCCACACAACGCGACAATAATCCGAGGGGACTTGTTCTTCTCCTTCACGGGTGGGAGGGAAGTGTAGACTCAACCTATATACTCCATATCGGACGATATCTCTTCAAGAGTGGTTATGACATCTTCAGACTCAATTTAAGAGACCATGGGAAAAGCCATCATTTAAACGAGGGACTCTTTCATGGAGCGCGGATTGAGGAGGTCCTCGGGGCAACGGAAAAGATCGCAAGGCTTTCCGGTCAAAAACCCTTCTATATCATAGGATTCTCACTGGGCGGAAACTTCGCCCTTCGAATTGCCCTCAACAATTCCCTCGATACGCTTAAACAGGTATTCTGCATAAGTCCGCTTTTGGACCCCTGCAGGACAACGCAGGCAATCGACGAGGGGTTTTCACCCTACCGCAACTACTTTTTAAAAAAATGGAAGCGATCACTCAGAGAAAAGGAGCGACTCTTCCCCCGGCTTTATAACTTTGAGAAGACATATAAGATACGTTCACTGATCGCGCTGACCGACTACATCGTCAAAAACCATTCCACCTTCCAGGACTGTCAGGACTATTTCAGTCGCTACACCCTTCTCGGTAATGCATTCTCGGGGTTGGGACTACCCGTTACCATCTACGCCGCCATGGATGATCCCGTCATACCCGTTTCCGATTACTATTCCCTGAACACAAACAACAACATGCACATCTTACTCCAGCCCTATGGGGGCCACTGCGGATTTGTCGACACTTTAATGTCCGACACCTGGTACGAACGGAGAATTAATGCGATGCTCAATGAAATGAGAGCCTGAGATGGAACGAGTAATGAAACAAGCACTTCACAGAAAAGATGATATCCTCGATCTCATCGTGAGACAACTCGGAACGGTTCCCATCGACTACGCCGACACATTTGACCTCATACGAAAGAAACGGAAGTCTGACAAAACTTGGCTCGCTGCCGGAGTCCTGTTGCCACTTTTTTTCAGGGAGAATCCCGACGATGGAGGGGGTGGTGAATTCCTTTTTCAGCTGATTAAACGTTCCTCCAGCGTCCCCCAGGGAGGGGACCTGAGTGGTCCGGGTGGAATGTTGAGTCCGATGCCCGACCGTTTTTTTTCCACCCTCATCGGCACGGGGATACTCCCCACTCTCAATGGAAGGGCTCGCTCCTATGTAAGAAAGAGAGATTCTGCATCGCAGCGCACCATCAGGCTCTTTTTCGCCAATGCGCTCCGTGAATCCTGGGAAGAGATAGGGCTGAATCCCCTGAATGTAGAGTTACTAGGACCCATACCGTCCTACAGCCTCAGTCTCTTTACGCGGACTATATTCCCCCTTGTAGGCCTGGTAAAAAGGGAATGGAACTTCCGACCCAACTGGGAGGTTGAAAAGGTCGTGGAGATACCTTTGAAATCCCTCTTCGAAAACGACAGTTACGGTATTCTCTCTCTCGAGGCCCTGGACGAAAGGGATAATTGCACATATTACCGGGACCTTCCCTGTCTTATCCATAGTGATATGGATGGGAAGGAAGAGGTCCTCTGGGGAGCCACCCTTGCTATTATTCTCTCCTTTTTGAAGATTGTCTTCAACTACGATCCATCCACGAAAAATGAACGGAGGGTCATCAAACGAACGCTGAGACCAGGGTATATCACGGGGAAATGACGAGTTTTGAAGTCCTTCCCCGGGGCTTTCATTCTTGACAAGACAGGAGCGAGCAGGTAGGAATGCTCTTTTTACTTCAGTAGAAAATAAGGAGTCGGTCATGGTTACGAAACGAGCATCAGAAATTCCGGCCTTTATCGTCATGGATGTACTGGAAAAGGCGCAGGAGATGCAAAGAAGCGGTGAAGACATCATACATCTCGAGGTTGGAGAGCCGGACTTCGATACGCCGAAGTGCATCAATGAGGCGTGTTTTCAGGCAATCAGAGAAGGAAAAACCCATTACACCCATAGTCTGGGCCTTATCGAACTGAGAGAGGCAATCTCCGAACACTATCATGCAAAGTACGGGGTAATAGTCTCTCCCGATCAGATCATTGTCACTTCGGGCACCTCACCTGCCATGTTTCTACTCTTTTCGGCCCTCCTTGAAAGGGGAGATGAGGTAATTATCTCCGACCCCCACTATGCCTGCTACCCGAATTTCGTGAGCTTCCTCGAGGGAGTTCCCGTAAAGGTAAAGGTCAACGAGAAAGAGGGATTTCAGTATACACCCGAAGAGATTAAAAAGAGGATATCGAATAAAACAAAGGGGATAATGATAAATTCCCCCTCAAACCCGACGGGCAATACTCTCGACACATCGAGGATGGAGGCAATCGCTTCCCTTGGAGTTCCCGTCATATCCGACGAGATTTATCACGGCCTCGTCTATGAAGAAAAGGAACACTCGATCCTTGAATTCACCGAGAATGCCTTTGTATTGAACGGTTTTTCAAAGGCCTATGCGATGACGGGGTGGCGCCTCGGATACCTCATCGTACCGAAGGAATACATACGTCCCATGCAGAAGATTCAGCAGAATCTCTTTATATCGGCAAATTCTTTTGTGCAATGGGCGGGAGTTGCGGCACTTCGTGATGCAGGCGACGACGTTATACGGATGAGAAACATTTTCAACGAACGAAGGCAGTTTATTACTGCACGACTCCAGGAAATGGGTCTCGGAATCGCCGTTGAGCCCACGGGGGCCTTCTACATCCTCGGGAACATAAAACATTATGAAAAGGATTCATACACCATGGCCTTCGATATCCTGAGGGAGGCCAAAGTCGGTGTTACCCCGGGAATCGATTTCGGTGAGAATTGCGAGGGATACCTGAGGTTTTCCTATGCCAACTCCCTGGAAAATATCGCCGAGGGACTGAACAGAATTGAGACATATCTCAAGGAGCTGAAATAGTCGTGACACTCCCTGAAATTACAACCATCCTCTTCGACTTTGATGGTACATTGGCAACGCTCAATATCGATTTTGTAGCGATGCGGGAAAGAGTACTTGCCCTCATTGGAGACTATAGTATAAACCCTGAGAGCTACAAAGACCTCTACGTCCTCGAGATGATAGAGACGGGAAAAGAGGCGATTGCACACTCTTATAGAAATGACGGGAAAGATTTCGAAAAGAGAGCATTCGACCTTGTGCGGAACTTCGAAATTGAAGCAGCAGAAAGGGGAAAACTTATCGAAGGCGTTGAGACTATGTTGATACGACTGAGAGAACGAGGAATAGGAACCGGAATCGTGACCAGGAATTGCCTCGATGCGGTCCAGACAATATTTCCCCGTGTTCACGATTATTGTGGTTCCGTTATAACACGGGAATTCACCGAAAGAGTGAAACCACACCCCGATCATATCAGGGTTGCCCTCAAGACCCTTGACGCCCTTCCCGATAGCGCCGCCATGGTTGGCGATCACCCGATGGACATGACCGTGGGAAAGGAAGTGGGAACCTTCAACGTGGGTGTCCTGACGGGATATTCTGAAGAGTCACCACTATACGATGCGGGTGCAGATATAGTCATCACAAGCGCTGCCACACTGCTTGACCATATAGCCTAAGTGAAAATGATCGTTTTTTAGAATGAGAGAAGAAGAGAATGTACGAGATTACAGTAAAAAAAACTTTTTCGGCGGCCCATACGCTGATGATAGGTGGTAAAAGCGAGACGCTTCACGGACACAATTTTACCGTCGAAGTGACATTGTCGTCCGATAGATTGGATGACGAAGGACTCGTCCTAGACTTCAGGATCCTGAAGGGGTGGACAGAAGAGATACTGAAGGAACTCGATCATCGGTTCCTCAACGAGCTCAGTTTTTTTAAAGGAATAAATCCCACATCGGAAAATATTGCTCGATTCATTTATGAAAGAATCGCTGAAAAGATACAATCGCAGAGCTATAGCCTCCAAAAGGTTGCCGTAGGCGAATCGGAAAGCGCCAAGGCTGTTTACAGGAGGAGTATCAATGGTTGATGTCCAGAATCTCCGCGACGAGAGAAATCTCAACATTCAGAAGGTAGGCGTCAAGGGAATAAAGTATCCTCTCATCGTCCTTGACAAGGCTAAGGGTGAACAACATGTCAATGCAACGGTGAACATGTACGTGAACCTGCCCCACCAGTTCAAGGGTACCCATATGAGCCGTTTCATCGAAATCTTAAATGAATACAGGGGTCAGATTAACCTGCGAACCTTCAGGAATATTCTGGAAAAGATGAAGGAAAAGTTGCGGGCTGAATCTGCCCATATCGAAATAGAATTTCCCTACTTTATCGAAAAGAGTTCGCCCGTCTCGGGGGCAAAGAGCCTGATGGAATATCAATGCTCCATCTGTGGTGAAATCGACGGAGAAAAAAGTGACTACCTGGTGGGAGTTACGGTGCCTGTCACCACCGTATGCCCCTGTTCGAAGGAGATAAGCACCTCGGGAGCACACAATCAGAGAAGTATCGTCAGACTCAAAGTCCGATTCAGGAAGTTTTTCTGGATGGAAGACATCATCGAACTAGTCGAAAATTCGGCAAGCAGCGGTGTCTATTCACTCCTGAAGAGATCGGACGAAAAATACGTTACCGAAAAGGCCTTTGAAAATCCGATGTTCGTTGAAGATGTTGTACGAACGGTTGCTGAAAAGATCAACGGTGATGACAACTTTCCGTGGTACAGCGTCGAGGCGGAAAATCTTGAGAGCATTCACAACCACAGCGCCTATGCCTACCTGGAGAAAAACCTCACAGTCTCCGATGCCTGAAGTCGTGATTTCCTAGCATCCTTTTATCCCGCACCTTTTGCACAAGATTTCTGTTATTCAGTCTTCTCGCTCGAGTAACTCACCCCCATAGCCCGCTCCAGGGTACCCAGGGCAATGTTGTAATCGCTCAAGGCGTTATAATAATCCGACTTCGTTTTCGTAAGCAGGGTCTGCGCATCGATCACATCCGTCGATGTAGCCACCTGTTCTTTGTATCTCTCTCCGTTGATTCTGAAATTTTCCTCTGCCTGTTCGATCGCCTTTTCAGCCACAAATATTCGTTTTTCAGCTTCCTTCAGCAAAAGATATGAATTCTTGATCTGAAGAGATATCAGATCCTTTATATTGACGAGCATATCCATGGCCTGCCTTTCCCGGCTCCTGCTCGCATCGACGCTGAACTTCGTCTTTCCCCACTCCCAGAAATTCCACTGCGTCACCGCGGCAACATACCAGTCCTCACTATCCTGATAGTTACTCCCCCGCACATCTGGTTTCTCACCGTATCTCGAATAGTTTCCCACGACATTCAGTGTCGGGAAAAACCCGCTCTTTGCCAGCCTGACGGCCCGCCCCGCCTTTTGATATTCAAGCTCATGTCTCCGGATCTCCGGCCTCTTCTGCAACCCCATACTGAGACATTCATCAAACCCTTTTTCATAGGATTTATAGGTCAGGATATCTTCGACTTCAATTGGGAGATGGATATCGCGGCGAATCACCGTATTGAACTGTGCCTTTGCAAGATTCAGGGCATTTTCAGCACGCACCAGATCCTGATATCCATTTGCAAGCTCGACTTCCGCATAAAGCAGATCGTTTTTGGGAATAATACCAACATCATAGAAACTCTGGGCCGTATCCCGGTGTGCCTGGAGCTGTTGAACGGACTGACTTGCCAGTTTCAGAATTCTTTCGGATTTCAGTATATTGTAATAGGAATTCTTTACTTCGAGGATAATGTCCTGAGTAGTGGTGTCTTCGGAGAATTGAGACACTTTGAGGTCAATCTTTGACATTTCATAGCTGTTCCGAATCGCACCTCCTGTAAAGATCGGCTGTCTGAGTTCCAGATCCCAGGTATAGTTGTCCTTTTTCCCCGCATCTACCATCTTAGACGACATGGTGGTGATATCGAATATCGGCACCTGGGGAGACTCATTCAGCCTCGTATAGGTGTAGGACGTACTCAGCTGAGGCAAAAAAGACGTACGGGTCCTCTTTTTCTCTGCCTCCGATGCCTTGACCCCCTCCCTGGCCGAATGAATAATCACGCTTCTTTCAAGGGCCATCGCTATACTGTCCTCGAGTGACAGCCGCAATACCCCATCATCTGATGTAGCTGCCGTGCAAAAGATAAGTATTAAAAGGAGTGCCAACAACCCCCCTTTGAGAGATCCTCTCATTATAATGACTCCTCGTTGAAACTCCCCGCAACTTGTTTCGGGAAATCTCCGATTGTTAAGAAAAATGTTTGTTATTTATTTTCGTTTTCCCTGCCGCAAGAAGCAAGAATGGTTCGCTATTCAGCTCAATACTATTGTTACGACAAGCAATTATTCCATAAAGAGCGCTACATATTTCACTGGTACGATAAAACTACCCGTATACATTATTCGATATAGTGAATGAGAGGAACGTCTCACCCATCCTGCGACATTCTCTTGCTGCTGTCATTAAGACCGATTAGTTCGTAAATTGTCATGCCCTCAAGGGTGGAATTAACCAGTTCCTTTTCGACTTTGCGTACATCAAGTCGAGTCTGCACGGCACGATTGGTCTTCTCACTGATCAGGATACTGTTGGTAAACAATTTGGTAAGTGCCTGCAGTCTGAAGACAATATTAACGGAATCACCAATGACGGTATAATCCATCTTCTTTTCGAAACCGATATTCCCCACAATAACCTCGCCGGTATTCACGCTTATACCAATTTCCAGCTTGTAACCGATCTCCTTTTCAAAGTATTCATTTACCTCGTCTATCGCTCCCTGCATTTCGAGGGCGGCACAAACGGCGTTGTCCGCATCTCGCGAGCTCGAAACGGGCGCCCCGAATACGGCAAGAAATCCGTCACCGAGATACTTGTCGACGATACCATGGTGTTTGAAGACGATACCACCCATGATAGAAAAGAAATAATTAAGTACGGACACCGTTTTCTGCGGCCCCAAGCTCTGGGCAAGAACAGAGAAGCCTCGTATATCTATATTGAGGAGGGTAAGCATTTTGGTTTCTTCAATAATCTTTCTCTCGGTCTCTCTCCCGTGGACAATCTTGTCAACAATCTCTTCGGGAACGAATTTTTGAAACATCTGCCGTATATTCTTTTCCTGTTCCGCCATGGAGACCGTTTCCTCGTAAAGACGGGCATTTTCCATGGCAATGGTAACGGAAGAGGCAATTGAATGCAGAAGGTCCTTATCGCTGGCAACGAAATCCCCACCTCTTTTATTGAGCACCTCGATAACACCCAGCACCTTTCCCTGGGATATGATGGGAACACAGAGTGCCGATCTGGTTGAATAATCGGTGTATTCGTCTATCTCTGACATAAACTGGGGATGTCCCTTTACATCATTGACAATCAGAGAATCTCCCCTTGCAGCAACGTAGCCTGCGATTCCCTTACCAAGCTTTGGCCGAAACTTCTGGAGGATATCAACATCAACATCAAAGGAGACCTTGAATTCAAGCTCGTCCCTCTGTAAAAGCAGAAGTGAGCCTGCCTCCACATCCATAACCGCCCGTATCATATCCATGGTATATTTCAGCACCTGATCGATATTAAAGGTCGAGGAAGCAAGGGCATTACCGATCTGTTTCAACGTATCCAATTCCTGATTTCTTTTGAAAAAGGCGTTTGCCAGGCTATTTCTCTTGATTGCCAGAGACAGGCTACCGGCCATGGCCTCGACAAATTTTTCGATCCCAGTAAAAAGATCGGGCTCTTTAGCAGCCAGGATAAGAACCCCCAGGTTATCTCCACCTGCTTCAAGCGTTGTCATGACGCATGATTGGAGACAATGATCGGGGAAAAGCTGTCTTTCAACCTCGCCAGACAACTCGTTCATATCGTTAAGCAGAAGGGTTCCCTTCTGTTTTATCACCCTGTCAATGACCGAATCGGGATAAAAGAACAAGGAACCCTTCGACAGGGTTGTCGGATCCTTCGTCATAATATCGACAATCGTCAAATTATTTGGCCTCGCCTCGTCCAAGGTCATAATAATTGCGAGATCAAAGGTTACCATCAATTGAATTTCCTTCATAATCGCCTGAAGAAGTTCATCCTTCCCCATACTTGAATTGACGATTTCCAGAACCCTTTCAATAGAATTCAGATACCCCGTTTCCCGCTCTCGTTCATTGACAAGTCGGAGGTTTTCGTAGGTGAATGCTGCATTACTGACAAGGGGTATCAGGGTTTCCACATCTTCGCTTCTATAGGGTTCCTCATTATCCCTCCTCGAAATGGTGAGAACGCCTATGATATCCTTAATTGTCTTGATCGGTATACATATAAAAGATTTTGTCCCGTAATGGGGGCGATTCACCCGTCCGAACCTGCTGTCCTTTTCAATATCTTCGACGACAAGGGGCGATTTATTGATCACGGCATATTTTGCAATACTCGAGGCGAAATCGATCCTGTGACCCACCTTGATGTGTTCTCCCAGTCCTATGCTTGCCTTAACGACAAAATTCCTCTTCAACGGCCGTTCAAGAATCATAACGGACCCTATATCGGAGTTCGTCAATTTCATGGCTCGCTCGAGGGTAATATAGAGAAGTTCCTCGGTATCAAAGGTTATATAACAAAGATCGGAGAGCTCCCTGAGTACCGATACATCGAGTACTCGCTTTTCCAACTGACCGAAGGTAAGCTTGAACTGCTGTTCAAGCGCGTCGAAAGACTTCACAATATTATTAAGTTCATTCGATTCTTTTCCACCCTCGGCATCTGCAAATTCTGACGGCACCTTTGTTGACACTTCTCGTGATATCAGTATGATCTTATCGACAAACTTGCGAAGTTGGACAAAACCGAGGAAAGAAAATATCAGGAAGATCAAAAAGAAAAGGCCTATGTGCCGATCCATGAAGAGGTCGTATTTCGTCCCGAAGTAAAAAAAGCCCAGGACGGGAACCAGAAAAAAAATCCCAAAAATGACGTTCAACCTCTTATACAGATTATTACTATTGGACAGGTGGGCATCTTTCAACTTTTCGAGAATTTGCATGTGTCACTTCCTTCGATCATTATGCTCAGAAAAAATGTAACCACTCCCTCTCGCGCAAGATTTTTACATTAAAAATCAAAATGGTGCAACCTCTAATCAGAACCGGCGGGGTCCCCCTCTGCTTCACAAATAGATTCTCGGCACAGGAAACCATGAAACCCTGCAGAGGTGACAAACCGCTGAATTTATCCTCAGAATAATTGACATCTTGCAAATAATTATTCTTAAACGTATATGATTGAATCTCCCCGCAAGACGTTGCGGGGAATCTCCGACTGTTACGGAAAATATCATTTTTTTTTCGCTCGCTAACCCCGCTGCAAGCAACGGGGAATGCGCTCGCTGTTCAGTTCAAGAAGTCGAAGAGGGTGATATCCTTGAAAAGGGTCATGGTAACAAAAATATCTGTCGGATGCCTGGTACTACTATCTTGGATAGGCATGATGATTCTCCTCATCGAAAAGGAGGGGCTGATTACAGGGAGTTCACCAAAGGATTCCCTCTGGGCGATCATTCCAGCCACGGACCATCTCGATACCTGGAAGGGGATCTATATAAATAAGAGATGGATCGGATACCATCATGCGATCCTCACCCCGACGGAGACGGGATATCGACTAAACTCAAAATCGTACCTGAGATTTAAGATGTTCAACCAATTGAACAGTCTGTCTCTTCAAACCATACAGGATCTTGATTCCGGCTACCACCTTACTCAGTTTAACACCACGATATCGGGAGTGCCGGGGATTACGCTTTCCGGCAGTAGACGCAACGACCAACTCCTCGTTGAAATCAACTACGGTGATGCAACCTACCGGAAGACCTTTTCGGCGGGCAACGATCTCTTTCTCGACCAGAGCATATTGCAGCTCTACCGGGGAAAAAACCTGAAGGTAGGTGATTCTTATTCCCTGAGCATACTCAACCCTCTTACCCTCAAGACCGAGAAAATAGAGACCCGGGCGGTGAGAAAAGATGGAGACTGCCTCGTCATGGAAACACAGTTTGGCGGTCTCGTTTCACGTTCCTGGATAGACAGCGACGGTCAGGTTGTTCGTGAGGAAACTCCAAACGGATGGGTAATAAAGAGAGAGGACCGCGCGACCATCGAGAGATATCTTGCTGACGCCGGAGAAGATGCCGTCGATATTCTGAGGAATGCATCGGTCCCAATACCGGGGAAAGTCCACAATCCGCGAGACATTCTTTTCATGACGATACGGGTTACAGGAGTTGACCTGAAAAACTTTTCCTTTGACGGCACCAGGCAGAGAGTTATTGATCCTGCCGGGGGTGTTGTAGAAATATCTTCCATAGGACCTCCTTCCGGAGAAGCCGCGCGATCGGCATCACGGGACGATACCCTCGCCCCCTTTCTCAAAAGCTCGGTCTGGGTAGACTTTGACAACCCCTCAATCAGATCAATGTCCGACAAGATAGTCGGTGACGAACGTGACAGGTGGCGTGCGGCGACAATGATCGGAAGCTGGGTATATGAAAATTTGGACAAGACCTTTATCTCGGAAATACCCGTTGCCTCTTCCATTCTGAAAAACAGAAAGGGAGACTGCAATGAACATACCGTTCTTTTCATTGCTCTTGCCAGGGCACAGGGAATCCCTGCTGAGATGTGTTCTGGTCTCGTTTACCTGAATGACGGATTTTACTATCATGCATGGCCGAAGGTATTTGTCGGCCGATGGGTGCACCTCGACCCTACCCTGGGACAGGCCATTGCCGATGCGACACACTTTGAGCTGGTATCGGGAGATTTTTCTTCCCAGGCAAAGATAGTGCTTGCCATCGGGAAAATCGCTATCGAGATAGTAGAGGACGGTCATTGAGAATCCTGCGGATACATCTTTAAATAATTAAACATTTCCCGAAAGGAATAACAGAGTGATAGACATTCAAGGACTTTCAAAAAGTTTCGGCACCACACTCGCCGTTGACAATCTCACCCTGACTATCCAGAAAGGTGAATTTTTCACCCTCCTGGGTCCAAACGGCGCTGGAAAGACAACGACTCTGAAGCTCGTCGCGGGACTCTTGCGATCTACAGAGGGCAGTGTCTTCGTCGGCGGCTACGATATGGCGAAAGAGAATATCGAGGCAAAGAAACTCATCAGTTTTGTTCCCGATATACCCTACATTTACGAAAAGCTCACGGGAAGAGAATTCCTTTATTTTATAGGAGAGCTTTATACATTGGATAAAGACCGCTTACGAGACGAAACGGAGCGCCTCCTCGGCCTCTTTCATATGGAGGATCGTGGAAACCAGCTCATGGAGAGTTATTCTCATGGTATGAGGCAGAAGATAGTCATCTGTTCTGCCCTTCTTCCTGACCCTCGATTAATCATCATAGACGAGCCAATGGTCGGACTTGACCCCAAAAGCATTCGCACCGTCAAGGATATCCTCCGGAGATCGGCAAACGAGGGAACGACAGTCTTAATGTCCACCCATACACTCTCCCTGGCTGAGGAAATCTCCGACCGTATCGGCATACTGAGCAGGGGTCAACTGATCGTCGAGGGGTCCCTCGACGAGATAATGATGCGATCGAAAGTATCGGAAAAGCTGGAGGATATTTTCCTTACAATGACCGCGGAGGACTGAATGGTATGAGGGGATTAAAGGCGCTCCTGCAAGTGCAGGGACGGATGCTCATTAACACTATCGGAAGGATTAAATATGAACCCCGGTTGAAGGTTATATTCATTTCCACAATCGTTCTCCTCTTATGGGCCGGCTCTTTCGCCCTTTTTTACGAAGGTCTCTCCTTCTTCTGGCAGTTCCCCCTAATCGGCCCCGCCCTTGTCGATGAATCGATCTACATCTTTTCCGCCATACTCTTTATCATGCTCACGCTCAGTAGTATCATCGTATGCTACGTAACCTACTACACCTCGGCAGAGGTAACTTTTCTTTTTTCAAAACCGATCGCTACCCGGGCTATCTTCTTTTATCGTTTCATGCAGTCGGTCATCTTCAGTTCATGGGCCTTTCTCTTCCTTGGCGTGACCTTCATAGGAGCCTATGCAATCGTGAAAAGTGTTCCCGTCTGGTTTTATCTGCTCCTGCCACTTTATTTTGTCAGTTCCATACTCCTTCCTGCGTCGATTGCATCGGCGTTAATTCTTTCAGCTGTCAGGCTGATAGACTACAGGAAGGTAAAGTATATCCTTGTAACCTTTCTCGGAATGGGAGCACTTTTTCTCTACTGGTATTACAAAAGAAACATCGGACCAGCACTCTTTTCTGAAAACGAGCTCGGATACTTTCTCGATAATGTTCTCTATCATCTGAGAATCTTCAAACATCCCCTCTTCCCCGGGTACTGGATGGCAAAGTCAATGATAAACTCCGGCATAAATAACCTTTCCGAAGGCCTTTTCTATCTGGCTGCTTACGCAACCACTGCCCTCGTCGCACTCCAGATCAACTGGCTTATGGCGGGGGACACTTTTTATGCAGGATGGCTCTCGTCAAGAGGCGGAAAGGGCAAACGATATCAGCCGTCGAAAAGAAAATCATTTCTCAATCTTACGGGCTCCCCCTTCTTTTTCTCGAGACCGACGGCTGCCATGATCGCAAAGGACGTAAAGATCTTTATCAGAAACTTCGGGCAGTGGTCCCAGTTTTTGATCTACCTGGCGATCCTCGCGATCTACATCTTCAACCTCCGAAATATGCCGCAGGCAGGGGACAACATCTATTGGAAAATGATCGTCACCTTCCTCAACCTTTCAGCCACCTCTCTTCTTCTGGCAGGTTTTTCCGTAAGGTTTCTCTACCCTCTTATAAGCCTTGAGGGAAATAAGTTCTGGATTCTCGGTCTCGCTCCAATCACATTCAGAGACCTCCTGCTCCAGAAATTTACGGTAAATCTTATTGCTATCTTCCTGGTGAGCGAGTTTTTGATGATTGCCACCAACCTTACCCTGAGAACAGACACTTCACTCCTTTACACGTCATGCGGTCTGGCGGCAATGGTAAGTGTCGGCCTCGTCGGTCTCTCCATAGGTCTGGGAACGATCTATCCAAATTTCAAGGAGGACAATTCCGCAAAGATTGTATCCGGCTTCGGTGGAACCCTCAATTTTATTATCGCACTCTTCTACGTAGGCTTTATCGTCGTCCTTTTTGCGGTCCCCTATTTCAGCTTCGAGATAGATCGATCTATATCGCACTCTACATTCCACCTTATGGTACTGATCGCATGGATACTTGCATCAATCGCAACTGCTATAGTCGGAATACTCCCCCTGATTGTGGGATACAGAACACTGGAACAGATGGATTTTTAAGAAAACCGTGGCCGATCTTCTTTTTCTCCCTTCATGCCACCTGAAAGTCAACATTTCCAAGCGCAGACGGTATATACTATTTTGCTTCGATGCTCCCGTCATTTCATCGAAACTCCCCGCACCACGTTGCGGGGAATAGGCTTGTTTTTCAATTCAATGATTTTAAATACTTCAGAAATTCCTGTTGATAATCCTTCACTGTTGTTTTATAGTAAGCCATTGTAACTATTAACCCAAAAAGGATCGAATAATTATGGGTATCTTCAAGGCACATGCGCGTCACAGTGAAAGTCCGGCGAATAATCAGATAACCGAGCTCGAGGAAAAGCTGAATATCAGAAGGGCTCTGCAGAACATTACAAACCGTATCAATGCGGCGCAGAACCTGAAGAACATACTGGTTGACCTGAGAGAAGATATACTTGACCTCTTCGACGCAAAGTCTGTGACAATATATGTGAAGGATCAATCGACCAATGAGATCTATTCGATGTTTCTTGCAGGCTCAAAACTGTCGGAGATACGCCTGCCAATAACGAATCAAAGCATCGCCGGGTATGCCGCCAACAACATGAAGGTCGTCAATATAACCGATGCCTACGACAGCGAGCAACTAAAAAGTATAGGCACCGAGCTTTCTTTCGATTCAAGCTGGGACGTGAAATCGGGGATAAAGACCGCACAGGTCATGGCCGTTCCGATTCTCCATGAAGAAAAAGTCATGGGCGTAATTCAGATCCTCAACAAGGGAAACGGTGATGTCAGTTTCAGTGACGACGATGAGGCTTTCCTAAAGGAAATAGCCGACGTACTCGGGATAGCCTTCTTCAACCATGAGAGGATCAAGAAGAAGAAAAGATCACGTTTCGATTATCTCATACGATACGGCCTGATCTCGGCGGAGCTCCTTGAAGACGCCTACGGAAAATCACGGGAAAACAGGGAGACTATTGAAGACTATCTCATGAAGACCCACAAAATATCGAAGGAAGATATCGGCAAGTCTCTTGCAGAATTTTATGGCTGCAATTTTGTCCAGTTCAGTGACAAGGCACCTACTCCCTTCGACCTGCTCAAGAATCTCAAGGAAGAATATCTCCGCAGAGAAATGTGGGTTCCACTGGAGAGAAAAGACGGAAAGGTCAGAATAGTTATTGATGACCCGAATAATGTCCTCAAGAGGGATATGATAGAGAGCCTTCTCAAGACAAGAGCTGTCGTGTACGACGTCGCGCTTTACAATGATATAAAAAAATATATCAATTTCTTTTATCAGACCGATGACGCGTCAGGATCCATCTCCGAGATAATAGGACAACTCGACGTCGAGGAGGATAATACTGAGGACGAGGGGGTCACCGAATCCGACAGCATTATTATGCAGCTTGTTAATAGAGTTATCAACGATGCCTATAACAGAAACGCCTCAGATATCCATGTAGAGCCCAATCTTGCCAGAAAAAATGTGGAGGTCAGATACAGGATAGACGGGGATCTGATGAAATATCAAACCTTCCCCTTCAACTACAAGTCTGCCGTCGTTTCGAGGATCAAGATCATGTCAAATCTCGATATCACAGAGAGAAGGGTCCCCCAGGATGGAAAGATAAAATTCAGAAGACCCCGCGGAGATGAAATCGAGCTTCGGGTGGCAACGGTGCCCACTCAGGGTGGAGTTGAAGATGTGGTCATGCGTATTCTGGCGAAGGGAGAGACACTGCCCTTGGAAGATATGGGTCTTTCTACACCCAGCTATGACGGTCTCACGGATATTATAAAAAAACCCTATGGAATGATTCTCTGCGTGGGACCCACGGGCTCTGGTAAAACGACCACCCTTCATGCCTGTCTCAAACAAATCAATAAACCGGAGACAAAGATATGGACGGCCGAAGATCCCGTCGAGATTACCCAGTATGGACTGCGACAGGTTCAAGTCAATTCCAAAATAGGGTTTGATTTTGCCGCCGCCATGAGGGCTTTTCTCCGGGCCGATCCCGACGTAATAATGGTAGGGGAAATGAGGGATTACGAAACGGCAAAGACCGGCGTCGAGGCTTCACTGACGGGACATCTCGTCTTCAGCACGCTCCACACCAACAGTGCACCCGAAACAATTGTGAGGCTCCTCGAAATGGGCATCGACCCCCTGAATTTCGCCGACTCCCTTCTCGGAATTCTTGCCCAGCGACTCGTGAGAACCCTCTGTAAAAATTGCAAGGAGGAATACCATCCCACGAAGGAAGAGTATGATGAACTGGTAACAAACTACGGGAAAGAGCAGTTTGAGACGCTTAACTTTCCCTACGATGAAAAGCTTAAGCTTTTCAGGCCGGCCGGCTGCCCGAAATGTGAAAATACGGGATATAAAGGTAGAATGGGGCTTCATGAACTGCTCGTTTCATCAGACATGATTAAAGAACTCATCACAAAAAATGCTACCATCGAGGAAATACGAAATGCTTCGATTGACGAGGGGATGAGAACTCTCCTCCAGGACGGTATAGAAAAAGTCTTTCGCGGCTTTACCGACTTCAACCAGGTTCGGAAGGTATGTATTAAATAATTATTTCTTCCCCTTTATTCTCCTCTGCCACTCGCTTATCTTCTGCAGGGCATCGATCGGCGTTACGTTTAAGATATCGAAATTGTTTACCTCATGCAGGATATAGTCCCTGTCCTCCATAAAGAGATTGAGTTGTTCCTGTCCCCTTCGTGCAACGGACGTTTCACCGCTGGCAATCCTCGGCATTCCCACCTCATCCAGCTCACCTCTCTCAAGATTATCCAGGATTTCCCGTGCGCGCAAGATGACTTCATCGGGGACACCGGCCAGCCTCGCCACCTGAATACCGTAGCTCCTGTTTGTTCCGCCCTCGACTATTTTTCTCAGGAATATGATCTCCTCCCCCCATTCCTTTACCGCAATACTGTAATTTTTGACCCCTTCCTGAGTCCTAGAAAGGTCGGTGAGTTCATGGTAATGGGTTGCAAAGAGCGTCCGGGCACCAAGCTTGTCTGAACTGCTGATATGCTCCGTGACGGCCCAGGCAATACTGAGTCCGTCGAAGGTACTTGTTCCCCTGCCGACCTCGTCAAGAAGTATCAGGCTTTTCTGTGTGGCACTTTTCAGGATAGTGGCAACTTCAGTCATCTCAACCATGAAGGTACTCTGCCCCCTGGCGAGGCTGTCTGCCGCCCCCACCCTGGTAAAGAGTTTATCGACCAGACCGATCGTCGCCTCCGAGGCAGGAACGAAACTTCCCATCTGTGCCATCAGCACGATGATCGCCACCTGTCTGATATAGGTTGATTTACCCGCCATATTAGGACCGGTAATCATAAGGAAACGATTACTCTCCGTATCGAGGAGGGTATCATTCGGCACAAAGCCGTCAACGAGATTCATCCTTTCCACAACGGGGTGCCTCCCGTCCCGTATCTCCAGGAAATCATCGTAATTTACCCTGGGACAGGTGTAATTATATCGTTCCGCCACCTCAGCGAGGGCGGTAAGCGCATCCAACTCGGCAAGGTGAAATGCCGTTTTCTGGACCCTCTCTATCTGGCAACCTATTTCCCCCCGTATATTGACAAAGAGCTCATATTCCAGCTTTTTTCGTCTCTCCTCGGCATTCAAGACCGTCGATTCATAGCGCTTCAATTCATCGTTGATATAGCGCTCGGCATTGACAAGTGTCTGTTTTCTCACATAATCATCGGGCACCAGATCCGTGTTTGCCTTTGTTATCTCGATGTAATAGCCGAATACATTATTAAAGCCAACCTTGAGGGTAGTAATACCCGTTCGCTTCCTCTCCTTTTCCTCCAGTTTGGCAATCCACTTCTTACCATCGGTGGAAAGGGAAACCAGGTCGTCCAGTTCCTCGTTATAGCCCCTCTTAATCACATAGCCTTCGCTTATTGTTATCGGTGGTTCATCAACGATTGATCGTTCTATAAGTTCTGCAATCTCGGGCATTTCGTCAATACCGTCTCGAATACCCCGTATTTTAAAAGACTCCAATCCTTCGATAAGTTCATTGATTGCTGGTATCGTTGCAAGGGATGTCTTCAGGGAGACCAGGTCTCGTCCATTTGCGATTCCCATGGAGATCCTCCCCCCCAACCGTTCGAGATCATAGACATGGGATAGCGCTTCGCGAAGGTTCTTTCTCAGGATATGCTGCTCTTTTATCTCTTTGACTGCGGCAAGTCTCTCCCTGATCATCTCGGAATCAAAGAGGGGATAATTGAGCCACCACCGCAGCCTCCTGGCGCCTGGTGCGGTGACGGTCTCATCAAGGACATGAAACAGTGTCCCTGTCTTCCTTCCGCCCTGGATTGTCTGAAAGACTTCGAGGTTTTTCTTCGCCGTATCATCGAGCATGAGATAGCCCTTTATCTCATGCCATTCGACAGTGTTTATGTGACCGAAGCCCTCTCGCTGTGTGTCCTTGACATACCCAAGAACCGCTCCCGCCGCCTCTGCCGCAGCGATATGATCTTCGAGCTTCCTATCACTAATCACCGTTGCATCAAAATACTCTTTCAGCAACTCGATTGCACCGTCATAGGCAAAGCTTAAGGGGGAGAGATAATTCACGACACAATGATTCAGTGCCGGAGCAAAAGCCTTTACAATGGAATGTCCCTTCAGCTCCTCCGACAGGAGCAGCTCTTTTATTTCAAGACCGGCAATCTCATCGAGGAACACCTCCTCGTTGTCCGTTTCAGCTATCCGGAATTCACCCGTTGAAATATCAATAAATGCCAGACCGAAGGTCTCATCTTGTAGAGAAAAACTTGCGAGAAAGTTGTTTTTCTTTGCCGAGAGATTCTCCGAATCTGCCACCAGGCCGGGGGTGACAATACGGACAACATCCCGTTTCACAATCCCTTTCGCCTCTTTCGGATCTTCAACTTGCTCGCATATGGCCACCTTGTACCCGCTATCGATCAGTTTCGAAATATAGGTCGAGGCCGCATGATGAGGGACACCGCAGAGAGGAATACTGTCTTTTTTCCCTTTATTTCTCGACGTAAGGGTAATTTCCAGGACCTTCGAGGCGTTGACGGCATCCTCGAAGAACATCTCATAGAAATCACCCATCCGGAAGAAGATAATGCAATCCTTATACCGTTCCTTAACGTCCAGATACTGCCGCATCGCCGGGGTAAGCTTCATTATTCCCACTTACTGTCGTCCTTTTTCTCAAGATCTATATAATTTCCCCTGTCTCTACCTTCGCCATGTCTTTTATAGGTCCTGAAGTGTATCTGATCCCCGCCTTTGACGAAAGAATTGAGAAGACCGTTGATGATGCTGATTATCAGCGAGCCAACAATGGCGGCCCAGAAACCGATGACATCAAAACCCGATACGACACCCGAGACCATCTTCAGAAGAAGCGCATTGATGATGAAGGTAAAGAGCCCGAGACTCAGTATATTGATGGGAAGAGTCAGAATAATAAGTACAGGCCGAAAGAAAACGTTAAGCAGCCCCAAAAGTGCCGCTGCGAAAAAGGCGGAGAAAAAATCCTCCACCCGTATCCCCTCCAGAAAGTAAGAGGCTAATATGATCGCTATCGTCAATATAAGCCAGCGTAGTAAAAATCTCATTTTTTTAGTTCTCCTCGCTTGGTGTCAACGCCAACCACTGCGAATACCCATCGTGTGATTGGAATCTTGAATTGAACAACGAGCGCAATCCCCGCCACCTGCAGCGAGGGTAACGAGCGAATACATAATAAACATTTACCTTAACAATCGGAGATACCCTGCAACGTGTTGCAGGGCGCTTCAATTGAACAGCGAGCGCTTCCCCGCCGCTTGCAGCGCGGGAAGCGTGGATATAAAATAACCAGTTTCCTACCAATCGGAAATTCCCCACAACGTGTTGCGGGGAGCTTCAATTTCCTACCCCGTACGATGAGAAAATTCAAGGTCATTATTTGATGATGAGCCACCGGTACTCACGAATATGATCGAGAAGTTCATAGATAACTTCCTGCTCGTCCGTTGCAGAGACCCGCGACAGAAAGATAAATCTCATCTTTTGCGTATCGGCCACTCCCACGAGATCAATAAGCGAACCTGTTGAAACCTTCCTCCCAAGGGCCCTTGCCACCTTTACAAGATGAGAAAATAGTATTGTGAACTCAGAATGTCCTTTCAGCCGTATCTCGCGGGGAAATCCTCCTGATTCGAGCCCCTTTCCGAGATATTCCATAGTATCAGGAATGACAGGATCGCTGGAATGTTCCGTAATGAAAGCTTTCGCCCCTCCTTTGCAGAGTGCCTCGACTATTGTAAGGGCGCCGTAATTGAAATGAAAAGACCCCTTTGCGGGAATTTCCAGTTCATAGCGCCGGACAAAGGCCTCAATCTCTCCGGGAAGATTATTTCTGTCATCGATCCTCCAGGTATCAAGATCGCCCATCATTTCGTTAAATATTATCAGGTCTATTCCGGCAAAAAGGTGCAGGATTTCAGCTATATCTCCATTGATGAATGTCACCTTTGAACCCCACCGTCTTAAGGCTTCCCTCTGTTTTTTAAGGAGAAACATGGAGAGGTCGGTCATAAAAACTTTTTTCACCGAGTCCGAATACTCTTCCAAAAGCCCTTTCATGAGGTTCCCGTACCCTCCGCCGACCTCACATAACCTGCATCCCCCCGTCAGGATATCCTCTTCCTGCAAACGTTCGCCGATTATTGAACCATAGGAACGGGGATTTTTCAGTGCCGCCATGTAGGGTGAATTGAGCGAAGAAAGTGACTCACATATGGTATACTCAGTCATGAGATCGACCGGCTGATATCGGTAATAATCCTGAGTTGTATTCACACCCACAACCGGCCCCTCCTTATTCTCTTCTTATATTATATTATATGTAGTATATGAGTACCTCTCGGTCAAGGACAACAAACAACCTAAATGGAAAGGGTAATACAACGGAACAAAAGATCATCTGCAAAAGATGCGGCAGGTGCTGTCTTGCTCATCTTATCTCATATACTACCGATGAGGACATGAAACGCTGGAGACAAGAAGGAAGAACAGACATTCTCCATATGATAGACCGTGATCTTCCCCTATGGGCAGGCGATCGCCTCGTCTCGGCAGCTGATGGACGGCATCTCAACGGTTGTCCCTTTCTGGAGTGGAATGGAAAATCAGCTCAATGCGCAATTTACGAGACACGGCCCAGGGTATGCAGGGATTTCATGCCTGGCTCCTCCGAGCTTTGTCCTCAATGTAAAAGAAAATAACTCCTCCATTGACATCGCCTTTATCAACGTTATATTGAGAGCACGGAGTGATTAAAACAGCTACTACCCCCTTTATACCCGGAAAGTGGATAAAGACAGCCCCACAGGAGCTAATCGATGGCATCAGAAGTATTGCACGATCTACGACCAAATATCAAGGACATGACCCTCGCTGACATAGAGGAATTCATAGTCCACCTTGGCAAGGAACGGTACCGTGCCCGTCAGATTATCAAGTGGCTGTATCAATCGGGTGTCACCTCATTCGATGAAATGACAAACCTTTCCAAGGACTTCAGAAAAGAGATCAACAGCCTCGCACGAATCGGATCGATCCTCATCGAAACGATCCAGGAGTCGAAAGACGGAACAAAAAAGGTCCTCTTCAGGCTGGAGGATGGTAATTGTATCGAAAGTGTCGTCCTAAAGGAAAAGAACCACCTGACACTCTGTATCTCAACCCAGGTGGGATGTAAAATGGGCTGCCTGTTTTGCCTGACGGGACGACAGGGCTATACGAGGAATCTGGAGGTTTCCGAAATAGTTGATCAGATTACGACTCTCAGATTCGGTATCCCCGAAGGGAGCGATATAAAAAATATCGTTATGATGGGGATGGGAGAACCGCTCCTCAATTATGAAAATGTTCTGAAGGCAATCGATATCATTACCTCGGATATTGGCTTGAGCTTTTCAAAGCGACGGATTACCGTCTCGACCTGCGGGATCGTACCGATGATATACCAGCTTGGAAGGGACAGGTGTGTTAATCTTGCCGTCTCCCTCAATGCAACCGATAATGAAACGAGAACCCACCTGATGCCCGTCAACAGGAAATATCCCCTGGAGGAGTTGATTGCTGCCTGCAGGGACTATCCCATGCCGAGACGAAGAATGATCACCTTCGAATATATCCTGATCGACTCGGTCAATGACAGGAAGGAAGACGCCCAGCGGCTCTCGCGTCTCATGGAGGGGATACACTGCAAGTTTAATCTTATACCCTTTAACGAATTTCCGGAATCGGACCTCAAAAAACCGTCGAAGGAACGGGTACAGCGTTTCAGAGATATGCTGATGCAACACAATTTTACCGCAACGATTCGTCCGAGCAAGGGAAGCGATATACTCGCCGCCTGCGGTCAGTTAAGCGGCAAGGTATTGATCAAAACAGGTTGATCTGATTTTCTTCAGTCCATCACGCCGTATTTTTTCAGTTTTTTATGGAGGGTTCTCCTCGTGATTCCGAGACGTCGCGCCGCCTCGCTTTTATTACCCTCAGCCGCCTCCAGCGTTTCCAGAACGGTATTTCGTTCCACATCCTCCAGGGACATATTTCCCTGATTAGTATGCTGCTGGACCGGTTCCTTCCTGACGATCAGCGACAAATCTTCCTCATCAAGATATTCGGCCCGCGAAAGAACAACGGCCCTCTCTATCATATTCATCACTTCTCGAATGTTTCCCGGCCAGTCGTACTTGAGAAGGCTGTCCATCGCCTGCGGCGTAAGTCCCTTGATATCTTTATGATTCTTTTTGGCAAATAGCGTAAGGAAATGTTGCACCAGGAGGGGTATATCCTCCCGTCTCTCCCGAAGGGACGGCATGTTCAGGGAAACAACATTGAGACGGTAAAATAGATCTTCCCGGAAATTTCCCTTCTCAACCTCTTCGATAAGGTTCCGGTTCGTCGCGGCGATGACCCTGACGTCTATCTTTATTACTTCCTCGCCGCCCACACGTACTATCTCCCTTTCCTGCAATACGCGCAGTAATTTTACCTGCATGGCAAGGGACATCTCGCTGACCTCATCGAGGAATATGCTTCCTCCATCGGCCTGACGAAATTTTCCCTCCTTCCTCCTTTCGGCACCCGTAAAGGAACCCTTTTCATGACCGAAGAGTTCCGATTCGAGGAGCGTTTCCGTAATCGCAGCACAGTTTATCTTTACAAAGTGCTCACCCTTTCGGAGGCTATTAAAATGTATGGCCCCGGCGATCAACTCCTTTCCTGTTCCGGACTCTCCTGTCAGAAGGACCGTTGCATCCGAGGGAGCCACCTGCGCAATGGTTTCCATCAGTTTTTCCATGGCATCACTGCGGCCGATAATGTTCTGCCTGTCAAATCTGACACCCAGATTCTCCTTGAGACGACGATTTTCCTCCCTCAAATGCAGATGCTCCATGGCCCTCTCTATGATGATCTGGAGTTCGTCAAAATCGAGCGGTTTCGTGAGATAGTCATAAGCCCCCCTTTTCAGGGCCTCGACGGCAGATTCAACGGAAGAAAAGGCGGTCATTATAATGACCGGAATGGCCGGATTTATGGCTTTTATCTCATAAAGGGCCTCAATACCGGAGATCCTCATCATTCGTATATCCATCAATATCAGGTCGAAACCCTGCTCCCGAACCTTTTCTATGGCGGTGTCTCCATCGTCCGCCTCGAAGATACCATACCCCCATCCGGAGAGAAGAGTCTTCAGCATCGTGCGATGGGCCAGATCATCATCAACAACTAATACCGTCCTTTTCTTGTTCATGATTCAATAACCTTTTACCACCAGCATTTCCAATACACCTAAACCGGTAGTATAATCGTGACAGTCGTTCCCTTACCCTCTTTACTGTCGACTTTGATTTCTCCCTGGTGCGCCTCTATGATTCTATGAACGATTGCAAGTCCAAGACCTGTTCCGGAAGGCTTGGTGGTATAGTAGGGATCAAACACCTTTCCCAGGTCTTTCCGAGCTATTCCCTTTCCCGTATCGGAAATAACGATCTTTATCTGCTTCACACCATCGCGGGAGAGGTTCGCAGTCAGCACCCCACCCTCATCCATTGCCTGTATGGCATTGAGATAGAGATTCAGGAATATCTGGTTCATCCTGTCGGGATCCAGAAGGACCGTGTCAATTTCCGGAGCGATGTGTGTTTCTATCTCTATATTCTTTGCGAGGGCCTGGACCTCTACCATCTTGAGAGAACTCTGAATAAGGTCCCTGATTGCGGTCTTTCGCAACTGCATATCCATGGGACGAGCAAACTCCAGGAGTTCTCCGATTACCCTGTTTAAGCGGTCAACTTCCTGGACCATGATCTCAGCCGTTTCCAGATCTTCAGGGACATCTTTATACCGTTGGCCAAAGTAGGTGGCAAAACCCTTAATCGAGCTCAGAGGATTTCGAATCTCGTGTGCGATTCCTGCTGCCAGCCTTCCCAAAGAGGCCAGTCTCTGAGATCGCTCAACCTCTCTTCTCAGTTTCCTGATTTCGGTCAGATCTCTGAAAAGCAAAACGTCTCCCAGTGAATCTCCGTCATCTCCCCTCAACATGGTTACCGTTACCTCCAGGGGAACGGTCGTACCGTCCGATCGGAGACAGTCAAGAGCCTTTGACAGTATCTCATCTCCTGAATTCAGCTCGACAACAAGAGATCTCAGTGCCTCAGGCAATACCACATCAGCATCCTTCCCCACCGCCTCATCTGCAGAATAGTTAAGGAGCGTCTCCGCAGCCTGATTGAAGGAGGTTATCTTCCCGTCAATCCCTATGGCCAGGATACCCATGGGGAGATTTTCAACAAGGGTATCGGAAAATACCTTTATCATGGAAAGGGATGCCCTGGCAGTTCGGTAACCGTGGGCAAGAAAGAGAGAAATTGTTCCGGCAAATCCTATGAGCAGAAGAATGAGGGCCAAAATAATCGTGTTTCGTGCATCCGCTTTCCTGGCCGATTCGAGGGGGCCCATATCGAGGCCAACAAATGCGATAGGCCTTGACAGATCTTCCCCCTCCTCGGAAGATATGCGCAATCTCAAGAGTTCGTGGGGTGTATCGGTGCGAATGAATGCCGTCAATTGACCGGGAAGCGGAGATGTCTTGCCATAGACCTCAAAGACCTTCTTCGTGTCGCTCCCCTCAAATTGGCGCCAGTCGGGTATAGTGGATCCATAAATTTTCTCTGTATCCAGTTGGACCCAGTAAATCTGACCGACCTTTGAAGGATCGCTGTGGGCAAGTATCTTGCCATATTGATCGGTGATAAGCAGATAATCCACATCGGGCTGCTGTGCAGTCTCAGTCACCAATTTCTGTATCTGAGACCCGTCCCATCTCATTCCGAGAAGTCCTGTCCTGGTTCCGGCTTCAAAGGACCTGATGAGAGCCGTTCCTCGCTCCAGAAGAAGTCTTTCGGTGTTTTCTCTCTGTTTGTTTATATCCTCGACGGCTATATAAAGAAATATGGGGGCAAGAATAAGAACGGCGCCAATGATGATCCAAGGCGGTACATTAATCCAGGATTTCCTATCTACTTTCTTCATCGATAATCTCCGCAGGGGCTACGGTTACTGCCGGATGACCAAAGGGTTAATGAATTCGATTTCCCAGAATGCTCTGTTTCATATATTAACCAGATGCGTCTCACACAACTGGATACTTATTGCTCAGCAGTATACCATAGATGGATAGTAACTATCCACATTTTTATTAAGAACAGCGGGCCCATGTCGACAACGGAGCACAAATACACCATACTACCTGTGTATTGTTGGGCAGTTATAGCATGTCTAACTTTTTCTGGCACAACAATTGCTATGTATACAATACAACATATCGTTATATAAAAAGGATCAGCTTTGGTTTTCCTCCTTTCCAAGAGCTGATCCTTTTTTATGGAACGAACATTTCCCTATTCATCGGCCGTAACTATTCTCTGAAGAAAGAACCGGTTATATCGACTTACCCTTTATGACCATTGTGTTTTTCAGAAATCTGAAATTTTTGCTATTGAAAACTTTCGAGAGATGGTTTACACGATTAGGCATGATTAAGAAAAAAATATATATAATTACCGGAATCGTTTTCATTGTCTTTGTACTCTGTCTTTTCTCGGGCCAGAGTCGCGCCGAAGACGCCTATGTAACGGACTCTTTCAAGATCACGCTCCGGACGGGACCGAGCACGGAAAACAAGATAATCTCCATGGTTTCATCGGGTCAGGCCATCGAAATCCTGGAATCTGAAAACGGATGGACTCTCGTTCGCCTCAAGAATAAAAGCGTTGACAATGAGGGGTGGATACTGAGCAGATATATCATGAGGAGAAGACCCTGGAGGGCTGAGGCAAAAGCCCTGGGAGAGGCAAATACCGAAATGAAAGGACGATTGCCGAAGATCTCCAAAGACCTTGATGATGCGCTTCGCCGGGAAAAAGTGCTTGTCACGAGGCTTGAAGAAAAAAGCTCCCAGCTTAATACTCTGAAAAATGAATATAAGGATTTAAAAACCGGTGCCGCTTCCTACATGGAACTGAAAAAGAAAGCGGCCGTAACGCAAAAAGCCTTCGAGAATACCCAGGAAGAGCTCCAGAAGCTCACAGAAGAGAACAGGACGTTGATAGCTTCAAAGAGAAATCTCTGGTTCCTCTCGGGTGCACTTGTCCTTCTCTTCGGTATCATAATAGGAGTTGCAATCGGTCGGAAACAGTCGAGACCCCGTTCTTCTCTCTTCTCTTAGTGGTATCGACCATCCCTTGTCGTCCCTTACAATAAACAGTTATGGCGATGTGAAGCTCCCCGCCCACAGGGCGGGGCTTCCCGGCAAGGAATAGCTTATTTATATTGCGCCCCTTGACCCCGCCTACAAGGCGGGGCTTGCGGGGTCGCCCCCGGTCAAAGGGGAGCGTCTATCAAACCAGGGTTTGGCTTTTTCCAGCTGCGCAGCCAGGCGAAAGAGCGTTGCCTCATCACCGAATCTGCCTATAAACTGAACTCCGCAGGGTAGGCCCTCTTCCGTCCAGTGAAGAGGGACAGACATTGCCGGTTGTCCCGTAAAGTTTGCAAGTTGCGTAAAGGGCGTCTTCGAAAGGCTGTCGATCGCCATCTTGTCGGTTAATCCGGAAAGCTGAACCAGCTTGCCCAGTCCGAGGGTATTCACGATTTTCATTGCAATCTGTTCCGCCGGTTTTGGCTGAAGCTCCCCGATTATTACCGGCGGATAGGCAACCGTCGGTGTCAGACAGAGATCGTATCGTTCGTGAAATTCCCCCATTTTGCGTGATGCAATGCCCCATTCTCTCATTGACCTGACAAAATATCCGGCAGAAAAAGTTCTTCCCATAAGTCCAAGGGTCCAGGTCAGAGACTCCACATCCTCCCTCTTCGCCTTTCTCCCCAGTACTGATTCCAATTCCTCTATATCCGCAGCTATCTCTCCGAAGTACATGGCGAGATAGCTCCTCGCCAGCGCCATGCCATCAAGATCTGGGTGATCTTCCTCAACGTTATGTCCCAGATCCTGCAGAAGCGTTACGGCATCTTCCACGGCCCTGACACACTCGGAATGAACCTCGGTCCCTATCGGAGAATGGGTGGTAAAGGCGATCCGAAGCGAACCCGGCTCCTCTTTGATTTCTTCACTATAGGGGCGTTCCGGCATGGGAATGATATAGGGCGCTCCGACATCAGGACCACAGGTCGCGTCGAGCATGGCCGCACTGTCCCTCACGGAACGGCTCAGTATGTGTTCCACCACTGCACCCTGCCAAATTGCACCGTGTTCCGGCCCTGTCGGGTTACGACCACGCGTCGGCTTGAGACCGAAAAGTCCGCAGTGTGATGAAGGGATTCGAATTGAGCCTCCGCCGTCACCACCCGACGCTATGGGCACCATACCACTTGCCACGGCGGCTGCCGACCCGCCGCTCGAACCGCCCGGCGTATGAGCGGTATTCCATGGATTTCTGGTGGGACCAAAGAGCTCCGGTTCGGTCACACCCAGAAGTCCGAATTCCGGACAGTTCGTCTTTCCCGCGATGACGAGACCCGTTTCTTTAAACCGCCGTACCAGCTCACAATCCTCGTCGGGGACATAGTCCCTGCAAGCCCTGCTTCCACCGGTCAGGGGAACCCCGGCATAGGCAGCAATTAAATCCTTCAGCAAGAAGGGAACCCCCATAAAGGGCCCTTCGGGAAGCCCCTCCTCGACAGCCTTTCTCGCCAGTTCAAACATGGGCGTAACGACGGCATTCAATCCGGGGTTGAGCCTTTCGATGCGGCCGATGGCCTCCTCGCAAATATCCGTCGGAGGAACCTCTTTCTTCCTGACAAGTTCAGCAAGACCAAGGCCATCATAGCTGTCGTATTCTTTAAAAGTGCTCATAGTACCCCCTTTCGGGCATGTACGAAGTGCCCGTTATTGATGTGATTCTCCGAATTATAGTGTGATTCTAATGACTTTATGCAATATTTTTACGGCTTTTTCTTATTATATACCAGAAGGTGCTCTTTTCATAAAAAATAATCTCCGGCACCTTTTTTATTGACTAAAGTCCAATTGATGTTAATTAGATGCTGAAAAATCTCTCAACCCAAAGAGGGGCGTAAAAGCCCCGGCACTTCAGGAAGAGGAACCATGACGCACTCAAAACTTCTTCATGCGATGTCAAGCCCTCAATTTTATGGACATAATCCGGATTCCGTTCAAGTAGTGCAGACACACATATCCTTCATCTTTATCGCCGGAGATCTCGTCTATAAGGTAAAAAAGGCCGTCAATTTCGGATTTCTCGATTTTACCACACTGGAGAAACGAAAATTTTACTGCGACGAGGAGCTTCGGTTGAACAGACGGCTTGCCAAGGAGATCTATCTCGAAGTCGTCCCCATAGGGGAGGATAAATCGGGAAATCTTTCCTTTGGAACAGGCGGTACCATCGTCGATTATGCTGTCAAGATGAAGAAGCTTCCGGAAGAGAAAATGCTCAACCGGCTTCTCGCTCAAGGCACGGTCAATGAATCCATTATGGACAGGATTGCCAAAAGAGTCTATGAATTTCACCAAAAAGCAGCCACCGGCGGTGAAATTGATCGAATCGGTGGAATCGACACGATCCGTCACAACCACGTCGAAAACTTCGAGCAGACCGCACAATACATAGGAACTTCAATTGACCGGGATAGATACCGGTTCATTCAATCCTACGCAGAAAACTTCCTGAATAAAAACAGACAGCTCTTTGAGGAACGGGTGGCCGGCCACAGGATAAGAGACTGTCACGGCGATCTGCATCTTCAACACATATGCATCGGTGATGAGATACTGGTCTTTGACTGCATAGAATTTAACGAACGCTTCAGATACCTGGACGTAGCCGCCGAGGTGGCCTTTCTCTCAATGGACCTGGATTTCAACGGATACAGCGGATATGGAAACACCTTTGTAAACTCATACCTGCAATACTCCTCCGACAGTACAATCAAAAAGCTTCTCAATTTTTACAAGTGTTACTTTGCCTATGTTCGGGGAAAGGTTACGAGTTTCAAACTCGACGACGATGCCATTAACGAGGAAGATAAGCGGGAAGCCATCGACACGGCCTCACGATACTTCGAACTCGCTTCCAGCTATGCAGCCCTTCTGGAAAGGCCGACGATTATCCTGATGACGGGTCTTATGGGAACGGGAAAGAGTGTCCTTGCCGAAAAACTGGCATCGCTCCTGGGAGCGGAGATGCTTCGTACCGATATCATCAGGAAAAACCTTCTTGATATCCCCTCGGGTGAACATCACTTCGAAGAGTTCGGAGAGGGCATATACTCGAAGGAGATGACGGAAAAAACCTATGGTGAGGCACTAAAAGCGGCCCAATCTGTTATAGAACAAGGGAAATCCGTTATTGTGGATGCCTCCTTCAAGAAGAGAACTGAAAGAAATAAATTCTCCTCCCTTGCAGAGAAAACCGGCGCCGATTTTTTTACTATAGAATGCACCTGTCCTGAAGGTACAATTAAGTCGCGCCTGGAGAGTCGACTATTAAACAAGGAAGAAGCCTCCGACGGAAGATGGGAGATATTTCAGGCTCAAAAGAAGGATTTCGACAGGATCGATGAGGTATCACCCGAGGTTCATGTAATCATCGATACGTCGAGAACACTCGACAGGTGCGTATCTGAGGCAGCTTTGCGGATACGAACAGGCGATTATAAAGATAATTTGCACTGAAAGGCGGAGAGCTAACAACCGGAAGTTCCCCGCACCTTACTGCGGGGAGCTTCACCAGTGAAAAGTCAATCTTAATCGGTTTTTGATTTCTTCTCGGCTAGTCGCTTCTTTGTTTCGTGGAGGAAATAACTCACCTTATAATCCATTCCCAGATTGGCATACTCCCTGGTCACCACCTCAAATCTTCTCAATGCGGCGTTGTAGTTTTTCCTGTTAAAATAGAATTTTCCGACATAAAACTCGTGTTCACCGATTCTCCTTCTCGTATCCCGCAACTTCCGCTCTGCCATAAAGGAATATTTACTACTGGGAAATCTACCGATGAGCTTTTCGAAGGCATCCCTGGCCCGACGGGCCTGAGTCTGATCTCTGTCTATGCTGAGGATCTGGTTATAATGACAAAGTCCAATCTGGTACATCACATAGGGAAGGTTTTCGTTTGTGGGATGAAAATCTACGAAGTCATTATAGTATGATTCAGCCGAGATATAATCGCCGGTGCTGAAATATGAATCAGCTATCCCCATCTCGGCAGATATGGTGTATTTACTGAGGGGGTATTCCTCTCTCAGCTTCTGAAATGCCTCGACCGATTTCTTATACTTCCCCTTCAGATAGTATTGCTGACCCTTCTGATAGAGGCTCTCCGGAGCAGATCGGACAGGAGCTTTCTCTCCAAATAAGCCACAGGCCGCCAAGGAAAGAACTATTATCGGTATGAGAACTACCTTAATAGATCGCACAATCAGAGCACTTTCTTTAAAAGGTCTTTCAGTCTATCTTTTGGCGTGAGGCCAACCAGTGTTTCCTCGAGTTCACCGTCTTTAAACAAAAGAACAGTTGGAATCGCCCTGATACCGTAATTACCTGCCGTATTCGGGCTATCATCCACATTCAGTTTTACCACTTTTGCCTTGTCTTGATATTCTTCTGCCACTTCTTCTATGATCGAACCCATCGTCACACAGGGTCCGCACCAAGGTGCCCAGAAATCAACCAGTGTAGGTTTATCCGATTTGAGGACTTCTTCATCGAAATTATTGTCATTCACGTGAGTCACAAATTCTTCACTTGCCATGAAATTCTTCTCCTTTACACTTCAGATTGATTAATATGATATTCATTCTTCCATACTATGTCAAACGCTGTCAAACACTATTTAACCCGTTTTTGACAGGAAAACCATAATCTGTTAAATGTCTATATAACCCTTTGGAGGCGTTGTATGAAGTTGCTTGGACTGATTGCGGGAACTTCCTTTCAGGAGGAAAAATCCCTTGATGACATGGTCGAAGAGAAGATGGAAAACGAATTCGGAACTGCTCATGTCCTCCGTCAGGAAGGCCTCGTCTGCATCTCCAGACACGGAAGAGGCTTCCCCGGTCGAATTCCTCCCCACAGGATCAACCACAGGGCAAACTTGAAGGCCATGAAAGACCTCGGAGTTAACGAAATAATCGGCGTTAATTCAACGGGTTCGCTTAATAAAGAACTTGAACCAGGTACTCTGATCGTACCCGACGATTACATCTCCCTCTCAGATACCCCCACGATATTCGACGGTGAACAGCGACATATAGTACCGATGCTGAGCGAAAAGGTGCGGCAGAAGATCATCGAGGCTTCTGAAAAACAGGGAATCTCCCTCATAACCAGCGGCATATACTGGCAGACAGGGGGGCCAAGGCTGGAGACAAAGGCAGAGATTCGAATGATGTCCCACCACGCCGACATAGTGGGGATGACGATGGCGAGCGAGGCGACGATCGCCTGTGAGATGGACCTCGAGTATGCATCTATCTGCTCCGTCGACAATTTCGGACACGGCCTTGCAGAAAAACCTTTGACGACAGGGGAAATAACGGAAAACGCCAGAAAAAACGCGGGTAAAATCCTGAGGATCATCAACTACTGTTCAAAGGCCGTCAGCCTCTAATCGTCGTATAATCTTTACTGAAGACAGGCCACTTCCTATCATAAGTTGCATCGCTTAGTTTCACACGATATTCTTCTTACTATCAGTTTATTCCTTGTACTACGCTCGTAATGATTTAGTACGATTTTCGGGCATACATATGAGAAGATAGGGGCGAATCAAGAAAAGAAGCGACGACTCCTTCGTTCTATTGATGGAGGGCGAGATTGAAGCTCCCCGCAACGCGGTGCGGGGAATCTTCGACCGTTAAGAAAAATGTTGAATATACTATAGAAAAACCACTACACCATCGTTGATATCATCTCTATCATGGTGGTGTGGGGGCTCTTCAGCAGCATCTGGTGGATCCTCCTCTCATAATATGGGGAAGACCGTCAAGCGGATAGCCACACACAAAGGGTATCCTACCCGTACCGATTGACTCGCCACAGAGACCTTCAGGCAATCACTTAAATGCCCCAAGCTGACAGGAAGATAGCTTAATTCCTAATGTTTCACAGGCCGAGCAGACGGCCATTTTGGGAATACCGAATTTCTTCGCAATCTCCCATGAAGAAAGACAGGTGAGCTTCCCTTCCGTCAGAGCTCCCCGTATCGCCGTTTCAAGCTCCATCGATACGGTTTCGGCCGCTTCGACTATCCTTCTTTTTGGACTATATCCGTAGAGGCCGAGCTGACATCGTTCTATTCGTGCTTCAAGGAGATCAATGGCGACGCCCACCTCGGCGGGCGTCACACCCAGTTCTTCAGCGATCCTGTGGGCAGCGGAACAACTTATCTTACCTTCCCTGATTTTTTTTTGTATCTCCCCGGCAATACGCTCGTCGAGTTTGGTTTCTTCCCCATGTTTCGCGGCATAATGCCCGGCATCTTCATGCGTCATATCACATACCTTCTGCTTTCTTAATACTTCATATAATGAAAGGGCTCCGCTGCGGCAAGTGCCTCCGCATCCAGTATTGTGAGACCCCGTTTTTTGAGAATCTCCTCGGTCTTCTCATGCTGATCCACATCGACGACAAAGACCGCCTTCTTCCAACTTTCGAGGACAAAACCGTAGGCATTCTCAATATTGACATCTTCTTCATAAAGGAGCTGAATCAGCTTGTCGAGCTCTCCCGGTTTGTCTTCGACAGCGACGGCAATGACCTCTTTCAGATTTACCGTCAGGCCAGCCTTGGAGAGGGCTTTCTGCGCCCGCCCCGGGTCATCGACCATCATATTGATAACGCCGAAGACGTCGGAGGTGGAGATAGAAATTGCCCGTATATTTATATTCTCCTTGCCTAAAATCTTCGTAACCTTTGCAAGCCTTCCCGGTTTGTTCTCGGCAAATATCGAAAGTTGATAGGCAGTCATAATCGATCAGTCCTCCCTGTTATCTATTACCCTCACCGCCTTCCCCTCACTTTTGGGGAGCGCGTCGGGTTCAACGAGTTCGACCCTGGGGGTAATGAGAATGTCACTCTTCAGATCATTCGTTATTCTTCGACGCAGAGCTTCAAGCTGTTTCAGGTCCCCGGAAAAGAATTCCTTCTGCACTTCCACCTTCACGATCATGTGATCGTTGTAATCTTTCCGTTCGAGGATAATCTGGTAGTTGGTCCCCACTCCCTCAACAGCCATCAGCTTTTTCTCGATCTGGATGGGAAAGATGTTGACCCCCTTCAGTACCATCATATCATCGGTCCTGCCCTTGATCCTTTCGATTCTCCGGTGCGTCCGTCCGCAATCACAGGGCTCCGGAATGATGCGTGTAAGGTCCTTCGTCCGGTATCTCAGAATCGGCATGCCTTCCCTCAGAAGCGTGGTCAGAACAAGTTCTCCCTCCTCACCGTCGGGCACCGGTTCCAGGGTATCAGGATCGATAATCTCGACGATATAATTATCTTCCCAGATATGCATCCCCTCTTTGTACTGACATTCGAAGGAGACGCCGGGACCGTTCATCTCGGAAAGACCATAGGAATTAAAGGCATCGACACCATAGAATTCTTCAATCTTTTGCCTAGTCTTTTCCGAATGGGGTTCCGCACCGAGAAAGGCGCTTTTGAGATTCGTATCCCTTCGGGGATCGACGCCGACTTCCTCAAAAACGGTGGTGAGATGGAGTGCATAGCTCGGGATGATATGCATAACCGTCGTCTGGAAATCCTGCATCAGCTGGATCTGGCGTTTGCTGTTCCCCGCCCCTATGGGAATGACCAATGCACCCACCTTCTCGGCACCGTAATGGAAACCGAGGCCTCCCGTAAAGAGGGCGTAGGTCATCATATTCTGAAAGACATCGCCCCTTCTCATTCCCGTCATATACATGGAACGCGCCACGATATTGGTCCAGGCATCGATATCGTTCTGGGTATGAAAGATGACTGTTGCCCTGCCCGTTGTTCCCGAGGACGAATGCATCCTGACCAGTTCGTCCTTTGAAAGGGCGAGAAATCCGTAGGGCCAGTTTTCTCTGAGATCTTCCTTGTTCGTAAAGGGTATCTTTCTTATGTCCTCCAGAGATGATATTTTCTCCGGATCAAGTCCGATCCTTTCAAAGAGGTTTTTATAATGATAAGAAGCCGATGCGATCTTGACGCTTTTCTTCAATCTTTCAAGCTGTAATGCCTCGAGGTTTTCACGAGACATAGTTTCAATTTCTCTTTCCCAGTACATCCTAACAGAACCTCCATTCGACACATTTCTCTTTTATGTACAACTGGCAGTGCAATTTATCAAGACAAATCTGCCCTGACCCTCGTCACCTGAGCGATACCTGTCACCGTTTCCCGATATGTAATATGCCCTTTACAATATTGGTCAGATGAGAGTTCAGTCTTTCTATATTTATCAATATATCCGAATAAACGAGGCCCGAATCGCTGGTGCAGACATCATCTGCTAACCGCTTTATGTGATCCAGCCTGTATTTCATAATCAATTCGTTGATCTCGCTCTTAACATTCATGGCTATCCTTGCGGCATTTTCATCGTTATTTTCCATAGCCCGCCCGGTATGCTTTATCATGACATCCGTCTTTTCAAAGAGTGTTTCGATATCTGCCTTGGCCTGGGAGGAAAATGCCAGATTATACTCAAATATCCTCTGGGAGACCTTGGTAATATCCTCACAGTAGTCACCCACCTTTTCGATATCATTCACGCTATGTAGAAGGGCCGGTATTAAGCGCCTCTGCTTCTCGAGCATTGCATGCCTCGTTAGATCGACCAGATACTCCGTGATATCTCTTTGCATTTCATCAACAGATTCCTCATCAAAGGATATCTCGTTCTTCAGCTTGTGGTTGTACGACATGGCGCATGCCTTCGCCTTGCCAAGCATCTCCCGGCAGATTCCGAGCATAATGGAGAGTTCCTTGACCACCGACTGAATTGCCACATTGGGTGTAGCAAGCAAATTTCTGTCGAGGTGGGGTGTCTCCTTCCTCTCATAGTCCTTACCGGGGACCAGAAAATATAAAACCCTCACATAGATCGGCACAAGGGGAAGCATAATCATCGCATTAACGATATTAAAGATCGTATGGGTATTGGCAATCTGTCGTGCGATATCTCCCGAAAGCATCGGCATGTAATGGATATAGAGGGAAATAAAGGGGAGCATGATAAGGGTACCGGCAATATTAAAAAGACCGTGGCCGAGGGCAAGCCGCTTGCTTGAATACCTCCCCCCTATACTGGCAAAAAACGCCGTAATGCAGGTGCCGATGTTATCACCCAGAACGAGATAAATAGACGACGGGAGATCAAGGAGTCCCACCGAGGCAAAGGCGATTACCATTCCGATGGTTGTACTACTGCTCTGCAAAAGGGCCGTTACAAGGAGCCCCGTGAGTATTCCGAGAATCGGCTGTTTCCCGAAGGTGATAAAGAGATTAATAATCGCCTCATTTTCCGCCAAAGGCTTCACGGCGGAGGTCATCACAGAAAGTCCGAGAAAGAGAAGCCCGAACCCCAAAATGGCGTGTCCCCGGTTCTTGTTCTTGTCTCTCTTTGCAAAAAAATAGATGACTGCCCCGACAAACACGAAGAGCAGTGCCGATTTTGTAAGCTTGAAGGCAATCAGCTGCGCCGTTATCGTGGTACCGATATTTGCGCCGAATACAACGGGGAGTGCCGCCGCCAGTGAGATAATACCGGCATTCAAGAATCCGATAAGGAAGACGGAGGTCGCACTTGAGCTCTGCACAATGGAGGTAAAGGATACGCCCACAAGCATCGATACTACTCTGTTCGTCGACATCTTGTCGAGAAGGGTCTTCAAAAGACCGAGAGAGAGCTTTCTCAGGGAATCGCTCAGAAGGTGCATCCCGTAAATAAAGAGACCCAACCCTCCGAAAAGCCCCAAGAGAACGTTAAAATCCATGTAATCACCTTTTTATTTTTTATGTGCTATTATGAACATAGGATCAAGGATATAAATATACTTTTCAAACAAATAGGTTTTGTATATAATAGCATTAGTAAGCAGTACGCTTCGACCGAAAATTGAAGCTCCCCGCAACAATTGCGGGGAATCTCAAATTCTCTCTATTCACTCCGGATAATAGTTCATTATCTGCCTGCAGGATAATTCTCCACCACACCTCTGGTTTAATACAAATGTAATAAAGCTGTCATAAAACTGTAACATTGAGGATATATCGTACCTGCAACAAGACAATAAGGAACTATACAAAATGAAACAATTATGCAAGGAGGATTATCAACAATGAAAAAATTAGCAAGAGTTTTATTCATCACCTTTCTCTCCCTTTCCCTTATAGGGACGGGGATCGCCTTTGGGGAGAACATCGTTATCAAAGGATCAACAACGGTACTTCCCGTTGCCCAGGCGACGGCGGAGGCATTCATGGCTACTAATCCAGAAATTAACATCTCCATCTCCGGCGGCGGTTCGGGAAATGGCATCAAGGCCCTGGTTGATAAATCAACTGATATCGCGAATGCATCACGATTTATCAAAGACAAGGAAGTTAAACTCGCACAGGATAATGGCATATACCCCGTACCCCACCGTGTCGCCATCGATGCTATTATTCCCGTTGTCCATCCATCGAATCCGATAACCGATCTCACGATCGAGCAGTTGAGCCTCATCTACCAGGGAAAGATCAGAAACTGGAGCGAAGTGGGGGGAAAGGACATGAAGATCGTCGTCGTTTCCCGAGACACAAGCTCCGGGACCTATGAGGTCTGGGAAGACAAAATCCTTCATAAGGCTAAGGTAACACCGCGGGCACAGCTCCAGGCCTCAAACGGTGCCATTGTTCAGACGGTATCAAAAAACAGATACGCCATCGGCTACATCGGTCTCGGCTACCTCAACAAGGAGGTGAAAGCCCTCAGGGTAAAGGGAGTCGAGCCAACATTCGAGAACGCACTCTCCGGTGCCTACCCGGTTTCGCGCCCACTCTTCATGTTTACTAACGGATGGCCCGAGGGTGAAACGGCCAAATTTATTGTATTTGTCCTGAGTCGGGAAGGTCAGGATATTGTCAAGAAGGTGGGATTTGTTTCCCTGTATTAGCGAAATCCGCCTATGCTGCGAACGGGACGGTAGCAAAATACCACTGCAAGAGGAATCTTTGGTACCGTCCCCTCTTTTTCACTACGCTAATTGAATGAAACGGTTATGATCACACGAACAGTTAAAGAAAAAATCATCAAAAACATCTTCTTCCTCTTTGCACTGGTATCGATCTTCGTGCTCGGCCTCATTATTATTTTTCTCTTTATCGAAGGGCTTCCGATTTTCAACGTCGTTTCGATAGGCGATTTCATCTTCGGCCTTGAATGGTACCCCACCTATGATCCACCCTCCTTCGGCATACTGTCCTTAATCGTTGGGTCATTTATCGTCACTTTTTTCGCAACCATTATCGCCGTGCCGCTCGGTGTCATGTCGGCCGTCTATATCGCCGAGGTCGCACCATCCTTTATCAAGGAAGTTTTCAAACCGGTCATAGAGCTTCTGGCAGGATTACCCTCGGTTGTTCTCGGTTTTTTCGGCATGGCCGTCATGGCACCCTGGCTTCAGGAGACCTTCGATCTTCCGACCGGATTGAATATAGTCAACGCCTCGATTGTCCTGGCCTTTATGGCGGTTCCGACTATATCAAGCATCTCTGAAGATGCCCTCTACACGGTCCCGCAGGAATTCAAGGAAGCATCCTACGCCCTCGGCGCAACCAAATTTGAAACGATCGTCAAGGTCACCATTCCTTCCGCCTTATCGGGAATTTCCACTGCCGTCATTCTCGGAATGGCACGATCAATCGGTGAAACAATGGTGGTCCTTATGGTTGCGGGTGGAGCCGCCGCTATTCCCGAGAGCATCTTCGATTCGGTTCGTCCCATGCCGGCAAGCATCGCCGCCGAGATGGGCGAAGCGCCCTTCAGGAGCGATCACTATTACGCCCTCTTCGCCACGGGAATTGTCCTTTTCTTTCTCACACTTTCCTTCAACATTGTGGCGGACTACATATCGCATCGTTTCAAAGAGGAGGGGTCGGCAACGCTATGAGAATACGATATATGAAACAGACCCTCTTTTTCATGGCGGTTCGTTCATCTGCCCTTATCATAGGGCTCGCCATCTTTGCCTTTCTCTTTTATGTATTTGCAAACGGCATTGAAGTGATAAGCTGGGAATTTCTCACCCAAGCTCCAAGAGATTCTATGACCAAAGGGGGAATCATGCCCGCAATTCTCGGCACGATCTACCTTACTCTTGGCGCCATTATTGTTGCCCTGCCCCTGGGTGTCGTCTCCGCCATCTACCTCAGTGAGTATGCAAAACAGGGGCCTGTGGTACGAATCATCAGGATCGGCATTAACTGTCTCGCCGGAGTTCCTTCGATTGTCTTCGGTCTCTTCGGCCTTGGGCTTTTCGTCGTGTTCCTGCACTTCGGGTCCTCCATTCTCTCCGGTGCACTGACCCTGGGGTTCCTGATCCTCCCCACAATTATCGGAGCATCCGAAGAGGCCCTGAAGAGCGTACCCCAGACGTTCAGAGAAGCCTCGTTGGGACTTGGTGTGTCGAAGTGGCATACGATTCTGCGGGTGGTACTGCCCAACGCACTGCCGGGGATACTCACCGGATCGATCCTCGGAATCGGGAGGGCCGCCGGAGAAACGGCACCGATCATGTTCACGGCGGCGGCATTTTTTACGGCAAAGCTGCCGACGTCCATCTTTGATGAGGTGATGGCGCTTCCCTATCATGTCTATGTCCTGGCAACTGCGGGAACTCACATAGAGGAAACACGTCCGATTCAATACGGAACCATTGTTGTTCTCATCGCGCTGGTACTCGGCGTGGATTTGATTGCAATCATTATACGAAGCTATATTCGAAGAAAAAAAAGGTGGTAATAGTGCACAAGGATATCGTCATAGAGACAAAGGATATTAATTTTTATTACGGTAATTTTAAAGCGCTTACCGATGTTACAATGGAATTTCAAAAGAATAAGGTCACTGCCCTTATCGGCCCCTCGGGATGCGGAAAATCGACACTTCTTCGGCTTCTCAACAGGATGAACGACCTCATTGACGGAACACGCGTTGAGGGAGAGGTCATCTTTGACGGAAGGAACATCTACGACCCGAAAGTCGATCCCGTCGATATCAGGAGACGGATCGGCATGGTCTTTCAGAAGCCGAATCCCTTCCCAAAATCGATATTCAACAATATCACCTACGGACCAAAGCTTTCGGGAATCAGCAAAAAAAGTGATCTCGAAGCCCTGGTCGAACGGAGTCTCAAGCAGGCGTTCCTCTGGGATGAAGCCAAGGATATCCTCAACCAGTCGGCCATGATGCTTTCCGGGGGACAACAGCAGCGGCTCTGCATTGCACGGGCGCTCGCCATGAAACCCAATGTCCTTCTCATGGATGAACCGACATCGGCACTTGATCCGATATCGACCACAAAGATCGAGGAACTTGTGGAAGAGTTGAAAAAAGAATATACGATTATAATCGTGACGCACAACATGCAGCAGGCAGCGCGCATATCGGACTTTACGGGGTTCTTCTATATCGGAAATCTCATAGAATATAACCCCACGGAAAAACTATTCACCACGCCGGACATAAAACAAACGGAAGACTACATCACGGGAAGATTCGGATAAAAGGGGGAAACCATGGAAGAGAAAACACACACCAGTACTCACTATGAGCGCGAACTCAAAGAGGTGAAGGAACAGATACTCTATCTGGGTGCCCTTGTCGAAAAGGCGATTCATGATGCAACGACGGCACTTTTAGAGAGAAACTCTGAGCTTGCAGACAAGGTCAGAGAGGGAGACTACCAGATAGACAGGCTCGACGAAGAAATTGAGGAAAAGTGCATACGTCTACTGGCTCTGCGGCAGCCCGCCGCGCGGGATCTACGTTTTATCACGACGGCAATCAAGATCAACGCACATCTCGAAAGAATCGGAGATATGGCGGCGAAAATCTCGGAAAAGGTTATCCTGCTCAATGAGGAATCGCAGTTAAAACCCTATATCGATCTTCCCCGAATGGCGAAGATCACCCAGCAAATGATCAGAAAGGCCCTCGACGCATTCATCAACGAAGACTGTGAGCTGGCACACGAGGTACGTCACGAGGATGAAAGGGTCGATAATTTGAATGAACAGATATTCCGAGAACTTTTGACCTTTATGATGGAAGATCCGAAAACCGTCCACCGATCACTCCTGATAATGCAGATATCCAAGAGTCTCGAGCGTATCTCCGACCACGCAGAAAGTATTGCCGACATGGTCGTGTATATGATCACCGGCAAAAATGTTCGACACGAGGCTGTGGAATCCTGCGAACCAGAGAATGATAACAAGTGATCTCTATCTCATAATGAGGGGTTTTGTACGATGAAAACTCATTTGTTTTACAAAGTATTTGCCACATACCTGATCATTGTTGCCCTCGCCCTGGCAATAGTGGGTATCTTATCCTACCAGCAACTGAAGGCGAAGATGATGGTGAGAATCGAGGGGGAACTCATGAACTATACCTCGATGATAGATCTCACCTCTTCCATACCGGAGATAGAAGAAAAAATAGGCAAACTCGCCACAATCTCCAATGCCAGAGTGACGCTGATCGACGCCGACGGTAAAGTAGTGGCGGATTCCCAAGCCCCCGTCGAGGAAATGGACAATCATCTCGACCGGGCGGAGATACAGGAAGCACGAGTCAGAGGAAAGGGGACTGCGACGCGCTTCAGCCACACCCTGACAATCGACACGCTCTATGTGGCGATTCCAATTAAAGGGGAATCGGGAATCAGCAGTTACATCAGACTGGCCCGCCCGCTTCATGAGGTCAAGGCCTCCATTAACAAGCTCATTTCCTTAATACTCCAATCCTTCATTCTCATCGGAGCTCTCTCTTTTCTCATCGCCTTTATCTTTACCTCGAGACTTATTTCGCCCGTTCAGGAAATGGAAGAATATACGAGGAAACTCAGAGAAGAAGATGTGACGCAAACACTCCTTGTCAGCGCGAACGATGAGCGGGGACGGCTGGCACAGAATATCAACTATCTCGTTTCCGAGCTGAAAGAAAAGATCCGTCTTTCGAATGAGGAAAAGGGAAAGATCGAGGCAGCCTTTGCGAGCATGAGCGATGGGGTTATGATCCTCGACAGCCAGGATAGAATCGAGACTATCAATGACGCCTTTATTTCCATCTTTGGAACGATTTACGGAGACATAACCGGCAAAACGCCCCTCGAGACATTTCGAAACATTGAACTGCAGAATGCCATCGAAGATTTCAGAAACAGAAAGGATTTCACTTCGCGAGAAATAAAGCTCGGCGTTGAAAATCCCGTTATTCTCGACGTAAGTATCTCTAAAATACAGGGTCTTCCAAAAGAGGAAGAAAAGACGATGATCGTTTTTCATGACGTAACACGACTCAAAAAATTAGAGAAAATGCGCGTCGACTTCGTTGCCAACGTAACACACGAGATAAAAACACCCCTTTCGGCCATACTCGGCTTTATCGAAACCCTGCGGGAAGGGGCCATCGATGATCGGCAAACCTCTCTGAAGTTTCTGGGAATCGTTGATGAACATGCACACCGTCTGAACCGCTTGGTGGACGACCTCCTGATGGTCTCCGATATCGAGCTCGGTGAAAAAAGGTTAGTCTTTGAAAGCGTACCGGTAGGGGAAGCCATAGAAAGTGCGCTTCGTATAATCGAACCGAGGGCTGCCAGCAAGGGAATAACCATCGAGAAAGATATTCCGGAAGATGTGAATCCCGCTAATGGCGACCGGGACAGCCTGGAACAGGTATTTCTCAATATCCTCGACAATGCCGTAAAGTTTACCCCGGAAGGAGGAAAAATATCTGTCAGCGCCTTCACGGAGGAGAGTCACTGCATCGTCAAGATATCCGATACGGGAATGGGGATTCCGAAGGGTGAGCTACCGCGTCTTGGCGAACGGTTCTACCGTGTGGATAAGACACGATCCCGTGAACTGGGTGGTACTGGGCTGGGTCTCTCGATCGTCAAGCACCTGATGAAGGCACACAAGGGCAGTTTCGAGGTAGAGAGTCAATTGGGTAGGGGAACAACCATTACGCTCCGTTTTCCACTTTTCAAATAAGCAAAAACGTGTAAAAAGGAGGTACACGATTATAGGGAGGAGTTGCGTCGACTTTTTTCCGAAAAAGATAAAGAGCAACCGACAGGACCCGTCATATGGCCCAAAAAATCCTCGTTGTCGACGATGAAATGGATATTGTCGACCTGATATCCTACAACCTCGAAAAAGAAGGTTTTTCCGTCATCAAGGCCTATGATGGCGAGGCGGCAGTTAAGCTGGTAAAGGAAAGAAAGCCCGATCTTATGATCCTTGATCTTATGCTTCCCGGTATTCAGGGTATTGATGTCTGCAAAGTGATCAGGGGCAGCAACGAAACAGGCAATCTGCCCATTATCATGCTCACGGCAAAAGCCGATGAGTCCGACAGAGTTCTGGGACTTGAGATAGGCGCCGATGATTATATAACGAAACCCTTCAGCGTGAAGGAACTGGTAGCACGAATTCGAACAGTCCTGCGAAGAACTAAGATCCACGAAGAAAAAGAAGGAAAAGAGATCTTCAGCGTCAAGGAACTCACTATCGACCACAATTTTCATTCGGTAACTGTGAGAGGACACAAGGTTGATCTCAGTCCAACCGAATTCAGGCTCCTCACCTTTCTTGCAGGGCATCCCGGAAGGGTCTATTCACGGGATCAACTCCTTGATTATGTATGGGGAGACGAGGCCTTCGTAGAACCAAGAACAGTGGATGTTCATATACGGCGTCTCAGATCGCAGATTGAGGAGGATTCGGCACATCCTCAATATATATTTACCGTTCGTGGTTTTGGATATAAATTTGCCGATAGTTAACAGCTTGCAAAGCGGGTAACAATAAATCATGTCTCTATTTACACAAAAAAGTTCTATCCTGATCACCTGCCCAAGGGAAATTCCCCCTTACCTGAGAAAGGAAATCCTTTCCCTCGGGTTTCCGATTCGATCGGAGTTCATCTCCGCCATTGAAACGGAGGGAACCCTTAACGATACCATGAAACTGAACCTCTTTTTACGAACGGGACACCGTGTCCTCTACCTCCTCAAGAAATTCAGGGCGGCGACCCCCGATGATCTCTACAGGAGAGTCTCGAAAATCAGATGGGAAGACTATATCAGAAAAGACGGCTACCTCTCGGTATCATCGTCGGTCAATAACCCCTCCATAACGGACACACGATTCGCCAACAGGAAATGCAAGGACGCCATCGTCGACAGATTTTATAAAAAGTACGGCCGACGGCCCGACTCAGGCCCCGGAAGAGATGATGCGGTCATCTACCTCTACTGGGATAACGACCGTTGCAGCATTTATCTCGATACCTCGGGTGCTCCCCTTCCCCGCCGCGGATACCGGAAGATCCCCTTACAAGCCCCCATGCAGGAAACCCTGGCAGCGGCAACGATCATCGCAACGGGTTGGAAGGGTGAGGGAAACTTCATCAATCCCATGTGCGGAAGCGGGACGCTCGCTATTGAGGCCGCCCTTATCGCCCTTAATAAAGCACCGGGGCTTCTGAGAGACAATTTCGGCTTCATGCATATAATCGGCTTTAACAAAAATCTCTGGGCTGATCTGCAAAAGGGAGCAGAAAGGAAAGTAAGGGGAACCATCAAAGGAAAGATTATCGCCACCGACAAAGATCCCCTGGCTGTCGAGGCGGCCCGTAAAAACGCCCGCCTGGCAGGGGTCGGAAAACTCATAAATTTCGGCCTCAGTGATTACTCCGAGACTGTCGTACCGGAAGGGGGCGGCATCGTCATGGTCAACCCTGAATACGGCGAAAGAATGGGCGAAATTGAGAAACTCAAAGACACCTACAGAGGAATAGGCGACTACTTCAAGAAGAGCTGCCAGGGATACCGGGGATATATATTTACGGGCAATCTCCCACTTGCCAAACATATCGGCCTGAGGACAAAGAGGAGGATCCCCTTCTATAACAGCACGATAGAATGTAGGCTCCTTGAATACGACCTCTATCAGGGGAGCAAGAAAGCATAACAAGACGTGCCCGCACGTCTGATTACATTTCTAACGCATTCTTTTCCACTCCCAATCTCTGGTATTTTAATCCTTGATAATCGGATCAAAGCGGATATAATGACGGCGATTTTGTGAAGCTCCCCTTCCATATGGCAGGGCTTCCCGGCAAGAAATATCTTTGATTTATATTACGCCCCTACCCCGCCTGCACGGCGGGGCTTTCGGGTGCGCTCCCGGTCATCAGAAAGGGTCTTCCGATGTCTTACAAAATGTCTTCCGACTGGAAAAAATCGATCGTTTCACCAGAGACAATACTATCGAAGATAGAGCCGGGGATGAGCATATTCCTCGGAACCGGCGTCGCCGAACCCCGGACGTTAGTCAAGCATCTCATGGCATCCGAGCTCAGCAATCTCAGAGATCTCGAACTCGTGCAACTGGTGAGTTTTGGAGACGCCATCCCTATCGATGAGCGATACCACCATAAATATCGACTCAAGACCTTTTTTTCCGGCTGGATTGCAAGCGAGGCGATCACCGCCGGACGGGTTGACCTGATTCCGAGCAGGACATCTTTGATACCCTGGCTCTTCAAATCAGGCTCCATTGACGTCGATGTGGCCTTTATTCAGATTACACCACCCAACGAACAGGGTTATGCAAGTCTCGGTGTGGCCCTCGATGCAACGAGGCACGCCATGGAACACGCCTCTCTCATCGTTGGGGAGATAAATGAGGAAATCCCCTGTACGCAGGGGGACACCTTCGTCCACGTCTCCGATTTCGATTTCTTCGTCGAGGCCACGGAACCACCGATATACTTTGACAGGTGGCCCTACGACGAAACCTTTGACAAACTCGCCGCAAACGTCGCCTCGATCATTAAGGACGGAAGCTGCATCCACTACTCCATAGGCCCCCTCTTCGAGGCGCTCCCGCGATATTTAAGTCACAAAAAGGACCTGGGAGTTCATTCGACCATGATGACCGACGCACTCATGGATCTCGTAAAATCGGGCGCGGTGACAAACAGGAAAAAACGCTCCTTCAGGGGGAAAACGGTGGCAGCCTATGCAATCGGCACACCGGAACTTCTGAAATGGATCGATAGAAATCCGCTGGTCGAATTTCAGGGTATCGATGTCATTGCCAACCCCCAGAGTATCGGTCACAACGACAGTTTCGTGGCGATACTCCCCGCACGAAAGGTCGATCTCACGGGAGGAATCGCTCTCCACACGGGAAAGGGAAATGTCAATCCCGGACCGGGAGAAATACAGGAAGTCTTCGCCGGAGCAGCCCTGTCAAAGGGAGGCCGCACGATCTTTGCGTTGCCGAGTCGAAACCTGAAGGGTAAATCAAATATCCTTTTATCTATCGAAGATTTTCCGAATCAGTTCACCAACAGGGAATCCCTTGACTTTATTGCCACAGAATATGGCGTAGCATCTCTCAGGGGAAAGACTGTTCGCGAAAGGGCCCTCGCCCTGATCGATATCGCCCATCCCGACGACAGGAGCGAGCTGGTCCAGACGGCAAAGGGATTCAACATCCTCTACCCCGACCAGATCTATCTCGAAGAGTCGGGGCACCTTTATCCGGAAGATATTGCAACAACCCATACCTTCAAGAACGACATAACCGTTCATTTCAGGGCAATCAAACCTTCCGACGAAGACGAGATGCGAAGGCTCTTTTACCGGTTCTCCGATCAGACCGTTTACTATCGGTACTTCAGCCCTATAAAGATGATGCCCCATATGAAAATGCAGGAATATGTGAATGTGGATTACAAGAGGATGATGTCGATTGTGGGAATTATAGAAGAATCGGGGGCAGAACATATCATTGCCGAAGCCCGGTACGTGAGGGTGAAGGAAAGCAACTTCGCCGACGTTGCCTTTATTGTAGAGGAAAAGTATCAGGGGATCGGTATGGGAACCTTTCTTCTCAAAACACTGACGAAGATCGCGCGGAAAAATGGAATTGATGGCTTCACGGCCGATGTCATAACGGACAACAAGCCGATGCTCAACGTCTTCGAGAAGTCGCAATTCCCCGTCCACGCCGTGGTAAATACCGGCGTCTATGAACTCACCATACCCTTTGAAGAAGAAACCGACGAATCGACAGAGCCCCCGAAAGGAATGGTATAAATGTACGCGGTGATAATGGCAGGAGGAAAGGGAACCCGGTTCTGGCCGCTCAGCAGGAAGAGACGACCGAAGCATCTGCTTCCGATTACGGGCGAGAAAAGCATCATCAGGTATACGGTGGACCGGATAACACCCCTCGTGCCGGAAGAGAATATCATGATCGTCACCGGCGAGAGTCACTCCGACGAGATAAAAAAGGAACTCGCGAACCTCCCGGAAGAAAATATCATCGTCGAACCGGTGGGGAGAAACACCGCCCCCTGCATCGGTCTTGCGGCCCTCTCTATTAAAAGGAAAGATCCCGACGCCGTGATGATCGTTATGCCCTCGGATCACCTGATCGGCGATGAAAAGACTTTTCTGTCCGTCCTATCCGACGCCGCAGATACGGCAAAGCAGGGCGACTATCTCGTCACGGTGGGCATACAACCGACCAAGCCCGAAACTGGTTACGGATACATTGAAAAGGGAAATTCCTTCGACACGACGAGTAATTCCGCAATCTATGAGGTACAATCCTTTCGTGAAAAGCCCGATCGTGCAACCGCCGAAGCCTTCTTTAAAGACGGCAATTTCTACTGGAACAGCGGCATGTTCATATGGAAGGTCTCGACATTGCTCGAATCGATAGAAACATTCCTCCCCGATCTCTACCAAGACCTCCTCCGAATAGACGAGTTCCTGGGCACCGACCGGGAGCGAGATGTTGTTGCCGGAGTTTACGGCGATATCGAGCCGATTTCCATCGACTACGGCATCATGGAAAGGGCAAACAATGTGCTCATGATACCGGGCGATTTCGCCTGGAGCGACGTGGGAAGCTGGGATACCCTCTGGGAGGTCCTGGAGAAGGACGAACGGGGAAACGTCGCCAAGGGAAAGGTTCTTTCCGTCAATACTACTGACTCCCTCGTTTTCGGATCGGAGAAGCTTATAACCCTTGTGGGTGTAAAGAACCTGATCGTCGTCGAAACGGGAGATGCGCTCCTTATCTGCGACAAGCATGCCTCTCAGGACGTGAAGAAGCTGGTTGAAAATCTTGAAAAAGAAAATATGAAGGAATATCTCTAATACCGAACCGGAGCTTTATGAATACAGCAACTGTAATAGGATTGACGGCGGCCTTTCTCTCCTCTATCTCAATGATACCCCAGGTAATGAAGGTATACAGGACAAAAAAGACGGATGACCTCTCCCTCGGGGCATTCTCCGTACTGGCAGTGGGGCTCTTCCTCTGGTTCATCTATGGAATCATGATAAAGGCGATACCCGTCATCATAGGAAATGCCATCGGTCTTTCACTCGTCTGCTATATCGTCATCATGAAGATACGACACGGCTGATGCTCAAGGTAATCTCCTTTGAGGGGTGTGCTGTTTAGAAGGCCTGCAAATCAATAGGGCGATATAAAGGGGATTATCAAAGATTGTAAATGAAAATCTTTTTAGATTTAACGTTCCCAGTAACCGGCGGGCCTTGGCGCGTCAGGGTTGACTGGGCGGTCAGGTCTCACTTATGCAACCCTTTTTGCACAGCGAGGCGGATATCCTCTTCCCAGTTAGACCAGGAAATTTTGGAACGGTCATTCGCCGGCGATTCCGGCCAACTTATCGCTTGCGCTTTAGCGAGTAATTCAAGCCATGCTATTTTCGAATTAAGTTGATGGCTTGGGCGCCCAAAGACGGCAACTGACGGACCCTTTAGGATTTCGATTGGCTGAACTGGACGATGGAAACATAGCCACGCCATCCGACTGTCGCGATAACCCGGAGGCATAAACCAGAGTTCTAACGATTCCTTTGCGAGAGGTGTTGACATTGTCTCTCCCGAGCAAGACGTCCATACAACTCGGACGGGCGCTGGCCCGACAAGGACGAGTTTTGTACCTTTCGGCCCCCTATAGTCGTCACAGAAGTGATGGCCATAGGGGACGGCATCCAATTGCCGCTCTACGACCATCCAGCCTTGAGGAAGAGCTTTTTCGAATCTATAAATTGCTTGATCCATGGCGGCACGACCTGTTTGGGCCACTGCTATCGAGCTGGCGGTCGCAAGGACAATCAGTAGGATGATTTGTAAGCGATATGTGATCATTGAATGAGTCCTAACGTGCTTTTCAAAGGGTGCGGTTTTTGAGCTCCGCTGAAAGAGCCTTGTGAAAGCTTGGAGTCAGGTCTTGCCTTTTGCCTTTGCTGAAATAGTGTAGCAAAAAGCAAGACCTGACGCCCTTTACGATTTTCTGCCGCGATTTGCAAGTAATCGCCGAGGATGCGAGCCTCATGCAGTTAGTCACACTTGTTCCGCTTACCAGCAACAGTCAAGGCTTGACCCCATTTTTTAACAGTTTCCATCGGTACATGATGAAGTCGCTAGGACCTGAGGTGTAGCGGTCATAGAACCGGCGACCCCGTTCATTGAAGCTCTGGGTGGTCCAGCGGACCTCCGGCCATCCGCGTTCATCGGCCAGACTTTGCAGGCTCTCGAAGATGGCGTCGGCTGCGCCGCCACCTCTGGAATCAGGGTTTATGTACAAGTCATCTAGAAATCCGATATCACAGCCGCCAAGCGGTCGCGGACAAGCCCGAATGTGGGCAAGACCTACTGCTTTTCCGCTGGCATCACGTGTTAGCAGCCCTTCAAATACATGGTCGGAATCCAGCAGCCACCCCCAGACTCTATCTGCGATGGAGTCATTCATGGACACGCCATAAAACTCTGCATAACCATCGAACAGTACGCGCCATTCATCTTTGTCACTAATCGTCACGAAACGTGTCTGAAAGTCCTTCATTGTTTTTCCCTGTAAAGTTGCGTATTAAATACAAAGCATTCGTTTAACACTGCCCATGGAAAGCTGGGTGTCAAGTTGAGTGATTTGTTATATGCTGAACTTCAGCATTCAGTAAAACTTACAGCAAGTCCACCTAATGATGTTTCCTTGTATTTATGTGACATTTCCAACCCGGTCTGCTTCATAGCTTCAATACAGTTATCCAGTGGCATGAAGTGTTCGCCGGTTCCCCGAAGCGCAAGAGAAGCTGCTGCATATGCCTTGATTGCGCCAAAGCCATTCCGCTCAATACACGGCACTTGAACAAGACCATTAACGGGGTCACAGGTCATACCGAGATGGTGCTCAAGGGCAATTTCTGCAGCATTCTCAATTTGTTGAGGCGTACCACCACGAATCGCGCACAAACCTGCAGCGGCCATCGCTGCCGCTGCGCCGACTTCACCTTGGCAACCAACTTCGGCGCCGGAAATGGAGCTTCGATGCTTAATTAATCCACCAATGGCGCTCGCAGTAAGAAGAAACTCCCGTACCTGTTCTTTTGTACCCTCTTCATGGGTGATGAAATAATAGATAATCGCAGGGATAACGCCGGCAGCGCCATTTGTTGGAGCGGTCACCACCATATTACCGGCTGCATTTTCTTCATTCACTGCCATGGCATAAGCGCATAACCAATCATTACTGTTTGCATTGGCAGGATTGTTTTTAAGACTCTGATATAGATCTTTAGCACGTCGCGAGATACCCAGGCCACCAGGTAATGTGCCTTCTGCTTCCAGCCCTTTTTCAATGCATCTTTGCATGGCTTGCCATATTCTATCCATGCCTTCAAGAAGCGATGTTTCAGTTACGTGTTGTAATTCGTTAACCTGTTTCATCTGCGCTATTGAAATGTTACCGTCCTTTGCCATCTGTAACATAGCACCTGCCGAATCAAAGGGATATTTGCAGGAAGAAGCGGACTCCATTTTGAGTGGTGCCTGCAATTGATTAATTTCTGCCAGGGTATTGATGAAGCCACCACCGATTGAAAAATAAATTTCTGAAAATAATGTCCTATTGTTGTGATCGATAAGATCAAAAATCATACCGTTGGGATGGGCGGGTAAGGGTTCACCTGTATCAAAAACAATGTGATTATCCGGAATAAATGAAACGCTGGGGTTCTTGTCTATAGGAATATGATCACTTTCCCAGATCTGCTTGACCACGGTTGCAAGATCTTTATCGGTGAGACTGGCAGGTAGATGCCCATGCAATCCTAACGCCACCGCGCGATCGGTAGAATGGCCCTTACCTGTATAAGCCAAAGAACCTTTTAGAGTGCAACGGATAAACGCCTCGTTTTCACGTGAATCAATTAATTTCTGATCTTTTATGCGGTTAATGAAATCATTTGCGGCCACCATTGGGCCGAGCGTATGTGAACTCGAGGGTCCGATACCAATTTTAAATAGCTCCAATACACTGATAAACATGGAAGTTTTTTATTAATTATCTAATAATGTAATTAAGCTGTGTAAATTGACATAAGCATATAACGTCTCAGCTGTGCGGCTCAAACGAAAAGATTGCGAAAAGATATGAAAAAGCCTTGCGTCTTGCCTTTGCCGAAATCGTGTGGCAAAAAGCAGAACCTGATTCCAGCATTCCGTTATTTTCTTGTCAATAATTTAGTATTGTGCCCCCCGAATTACCCTATGGTTTCCATTATTGCGATCAACTTTTATCAATGTAATATCAAATATTTATATTATTGACAATAAAAATACACACTGCTATAATATTAATTAAAAGTGAGTCTCAACATTTTTTGCGACCGTCCCGGTTAACCCGGCGCGGTTTTTTTGTGCACTGTCAGGATCTGTAGTGATGGACAAAAAAACGATCGACCTTATTGAAAGGGCGATCAGCAGGCGGAAGCCTCTGAGAAAAATAACGAACGCCCTGCGACTCGTCAACGGGATTGGCGATGCATTGCCCGGGTTGGTGCTCGAGCAATACGGTGACCACTGTGTAATCCATCTGTTTCATAAGCGATGGATCACTCGCAAAGAGGCTCTGGCGGAATTTGTAAAAGACCGTCTTGGCGCTCGTTACCTTATTATCAAAGAAAGGCTGGATCCGCAGGCGCTCAAATCGGAGCAGATCAACGCCAGCGTTTATATCGATCTGGCGCCGAGCCGGACGGTGGTTCAGGAAAACACCTTTCATTTCGGCATCGATCTCAATGATGGTCTGAACAGCGGTCTCTTTCTGGATATGCGCCGCAACCGGAAGCTCGTTGCCGAATTGACACCGGGGCTCAGGGTGCTGAATTGCTTCGCCTACACCTGTTCCTTTGGCGTGTATGCCCGGGGCTCCGGCTCGTCGAGCGTTGTCAATGTGGACATCAGCCGAAAGAGTTTGAAGCGCGGCCGCGAGAACTATAAACTTAATCAGTTGGATTGCGCCGACGATGAATTTGTCCGGGCCGATGCCTTCACCTATATGAAACTTGCTCTTAAGAAGAAAAAACGGTTTGGCTGCGTGATCCTTGATCCCCCCTCTTTCGCCCGGCATGATGGGAAAATATTCAGCGTTAAAAAGGATCTTGCCGTGTTAATCGACGCGGCGATGAAGATCTTGGAGCCCGGCGGTATCCTGCTGGCGGCGACGAATTTCAGCGGGCTTTCCCATCAGGCGCTGGAGGCTATGGTGGTTGCCGGCGGCAGAGAACGAGTGAAATCGGTCAAGTCGCTTGGGCAGGATACTGATTTCCGCGGGAGCGGGTGCATGCCCGAGAGCTATCTGGCGGCCCTGCTGATCACGATAAAATAGAAAGAATGAGGCATATGGACGGAACAAGGAATGAACAGATACAAGGTAGGGGTCAGGTGTAGCGTTTGGTTAGGCATGCTTGCTAATATTATTAAATTCTCACAAATATAGGACCACAAATTTATTTTGATGAATTAAGCGTTGTGTCCCCCGAATTATCCCAGCAGGCGCGGCTTTTTGCGCTCCGCTGCAAGAGCGAGGTTATACTACTTAAATTCAAAATCTAAACTGAGAGAGGGTGGAATACCGATGTCGATACTGAATCCATTTACCTTTATATAAGGATTATTTTTATATTTATCTCTAAACCCAATTACAGAATTCATAATTTCTCGATACATGCGATCGGTTACTGATGACTGCTTATTTGTATATTTATTAATTAGCGAATAAAAAGATGATGTTGGCACTGGTACAACCTGGGATGCATTTACCCAGCCTGCATTGATTCCGCTGACTGGTTTTCCAAGTGAAATTGCATACCAGTCATTAATCTTATCCACAACTTTAAAATCTTGACCCTTTTGTGCGGTAAATACGATATCTGCTGAAAGATCTGCCCCTTTAAAAATTTTTGCATCAGAGCCTGTAATTTCTACTGACACAGGACATGATATTATGTTTTCATTTTCAGTAATATCGGAACTAGCAAGATAAATTGTTTGAATCTCATCATGAAGATCGGAAAGATCCGTTGCTACATTTTCAAGAATCTTTTTGACTTTTTCTGGCCTAGTTTCTTTATGTTGCATATTCTGCCCCATGGAAGCACAGGATGCCATTATCATGACAAAAACAAGTATTGATATAGGCAATATAGCTTTCATATCAATTCCCCTCTGTAAGTTAAAGAATGGGTATAACGGCAGAGCTAAGCGGATTCCGTATAACGTTGCTAATCAGCCGCGCGGTTTTTTTGAGTCGGCTGAATTAGCTTTGTTATATGCTGTTTAATATCTTTTAAAATTCTGTTCCCTTGTACTTGCATTTCCAATCGTCACAGATTCGAAAGCTATCATGCAGGTGTAAACCCATCCGTACGATTATTTCTGGGAAAATTGACTCCAAGATTTCTGAGGCTACGACCAAAGCTAAATCAGCATCTTCATCCTCAGCTTTTATTGCCCTGTGCATTATTAAATTTCTCTTTTTTTGAACTGTATTAATCTCTTCCCAAAGTGTATTATTCGCCCCTGATCTCTTAAAATTCGATAGATCAATCCCTCCGTGGTCTTTAAGGACTTGAAAAAGTAGTTTGCGATATCTGTCCATCCCACTGTGTGAAATGGTTAAATCAGTAATCAATACGGCAACCGATTCGGTATGAACTAGCCCGTAAACAATTGGTTTTAAAAGAGTTGTCTTAAGCCCAACTTCCATAGCTATTGCGGAAAATATAAGAGCTGCTGACTTATTCGACTCAATAAGGCTACGAGCATCCGAAAGGGCTGAAAATGCCGGTTGCGCCATCAGTTTATTATTTATGTAGTATGACTGTAGGCGTTCAAATGTGAATTCCTCAATGGCCTCTTTTTTGTGTTCTTCATAAAGTTCGGCCATGTATTCATCATAGGCTGCCTCATCAGGTGTTGTGGTCATTGGTCACCTTCTTTTAAGCATATAACGCGCTGCTCAGGGGCCGGAAGGGGCGTAGCCCCTGGAGATCCCTTGCAGCAGAATGTTAGCTTTTGCTTAATTCATCAATCCAATAGCTTCCAAAAGTGAAAGGTATATATGGATCGATATTATTTTCGATTAAATACTTTTCTACATTCTTCAGTCCATTTTTGGCTGATTTTTCAAAAAATTTTACCGGATATACAAGCTTCCATGTTTCATCTTTTCCATTACCAACATTAAGCAAACTTATATAAAAAGGATCTTCATCGGCTTCCAAAGCAGGTTCCTCGCCATCCCCTGGGTAGCGAAATTCATGTACCATAATGTTCCGATAGCTATAGAATAAATAGCTATGTTGTAAATATTCTATTGGAACTCCGTTGAGAGGCTTTTTAAATTCTTTTTCTTGAGGCCAGTAAGTTCGCACTTCTGATATCTTGGGATCCTGCGTGAGAGGAACTATCTCTTTGAGATCATCTTCCCCCCAATTGGTTAACTTGGATGTAACAAAACTTCTGAGCCTATTAAAGGAGGGTTCGGGACACTTTGTCAATAATTGGAATAAATGTGGAAGGCTGACTCTTTCAGCTTCATGCCAATCGGTGAAGGTGGACATAAAGGATGTTATTTTTTCTCTATTTTGTTTTTTTGGATAAATACATTTCGAGATTGAGTCTATGATTGCTGAATATACGATCTTTTTATGAATATTTGCTGGAGTTTCCTCACCGTCGATTTTTAGTTTTAAAGCTTTTTCAATTTGTCTCTCAAAGTATTTAGTAAACTGGGTAATATTAATTTTCTGGTCTTTCAGCATTTCTTCACCTTAGGAAAGCTAACGTAGTACTGACCTGACTGAGGTGAAGCGTCAGCGTAACCCCAGTCAGCGTCCAGCACATGGTTATACGATCTGTTTTATGAAATGAACGAAACTAATTCCGAAGGAGTGAGAATTTTTATACCATATTCTGATTCCAGATTGGTACGCTTACTCTCGTGTAAAATCCCCTTTATCCCAGTTGATTTTGACATGTCACAAGTGCAAAAATAATCAAAAGAATACGCATAATGTGAGGCCAAAATATCATGGTCAGCCCATTCCCCAATTATCTCTCTAATATGTTTTGTGAACTGCTTCTGGTTATTAAACATTTTTGGGTCATCGAATTCAGCAATTATTCCTTTCGACCAAATAAGTACCGCTGGTTTGGGCCATCCAAGGAAATCTATTACTCTCGAAGTATCTAACCCATGGAGTTGCACCAAACTTGCACCCAGTTCTTTAATCTGCACGGGACCAATATCTGGAAAGCTTCTGATGAATCTTGAATGTCTTTTTTGTCTTTCTTCTGTCGGAAATCGCGAGTCTTTAGCCCAAGAATCTGAGGGAACATTTACAAATGCACCAATTGCAATCCTGGGGACATGAAGAACTCTCACGCCCATTTGCAAAGCCCTTTCAACGATTTTGATACGCGTCGGACTTGGTGATGGCAATACCATCCCAGATGTTTTCGTGGCCCATTCCCGTATAAATTTGTCTATTCTATCACTATGATCTAGTGCCTCTAAACTTAAAGATGCTTCGGATACATATGGAAAAAATTTGTTTTCGTTAATAAGACCCCTAATTTGCATGCATGCACTGATTTCAGGATGATCAGGATAATCTTCATGAGAGGCTACTGGGCCAAATACATTCGTATCTAAGGTTACCGAGATTTCTTGATTCATCTTAAATCCCTTTCGTATAACGTTGAAGTTGAGCGGTGCGCCTCCAAAATTGGTCGAGATTAGCGCCGCCGAGGCTCTTCGCATCCGCTCGAACGCCTGTTTAGCCACTTTTTTCTCTTGTGGATGCTATTAGATTCAAAATGTGGCATGCGGTTCTTTTAATATGATCATACGTATAAACTATGACAGACTTTGTCAGGGTTTCCTTTTCACGGATCATCTTAAGCTGGGTTGGCGTTAAATCACTTCCAATTATCAGAATGCATTTGGGATTTTCGAAGGAGAGACCTTTCTCTTCTTTAAGATAATTGCGTTGCCTCTGCACAAAACTCAAATATCGCTCTGATTGGTTCCATGCATCGTTAAATGACGAGGAGAAATTATTTTTCTGCTTGAAACAAGTTAGGGAAGGTTGCTTGATCTCAATAATATCTCGGAAATTATCATGACAGCGGACAGCGGTGAAATCAGGTATATTCTCGTCATCAAGGTTAGTGTGTCGGTCTATATTTTTGTATTGCCCGCCGAACATCCAAGGATGCTCATGAAAAAGCTCCTGGTATTTAGACTCCTCCTCACACTTTGATTCAATATATTGATTGAGTTGTTTAAAACCGTTCGACATTTTCGTAAATTTGTCTTCATTAGTTTCCCTCCCCTCAGAGTCGTAAACTAATGATTCCATACCCAATAATAATAAAGCTTGTTGGGCTAAAACCTTATCTACGCGAAATTGTCTTGGCTCTTGGCTGATATGCAAAGGGCCGAAGTCATAAAATAGCGACTTTTTCCACCCTAAAGACCTTACAACTATTACTCCAACAGAATCTGGAATTTCTACTCCCAAATCTATAGAGTCGATATCACCAATATCCTTTTGGTAAATAGGTTCTCCTGCATCAACATCCCTGTTAACCTTGATTTTTGCCTTTATTTCAAGTTCGTTAACATATGCGACACCAGTCAGATCATGATTTATAAGCACTAAAAGGTGGTCAATTTGGGATGGGGGAGGGAATTTTGGTATATGCTCAAAAACCATTGATTGCATATCTTCAAGCCGTGTAACCAAAAGGTTAGAGTCAAGTGGACCTATGAGCTCTGTCGTCATCACTTTGACTAGTTCTCCCTTGACCACAAAGCTTAAAGGAATACCTGCTGGCCTCACTTTTAGCTTAAACTCTTTTGGCATGATTCCTCATGAGCTTTCAGTGGCTAACACGTAAGGATCACCGGCGGCTGTAAGCCGTCCGGTGGCGCGCCCTTAGGCTCTATTTTTTCTGTTGTCCTTCACCTTCAAGAAGCTTTTTAATATCTTCTGCCCTTTTCATCAGCATCAACTTCCTTCGCCCTTCTATTTCTTCCATTGGATCAGGAATGTATGACTCGTCTCCTCAAACTTGAATGAACGGCACAGGCTGTAATTTCTTATTCTCTTCTATGTCAATGACGATTTGCCATAGTCGTCCTGTCCGAGTATCGAGCAAGAATTGATCTGCTCGGAAATCTGTATTTGTCCAAATACGTATCTACCATTAGTACTCAACAGTACTTTGTGGGTTAGTTAGGGTCTCATCTTGATTTGTGAATTATATAAAAAAATGAATACTATACCCTTATTCACAAATCAAGATGTGACCCCACCCCCTCCCTTAATAATTGCGTATTTCATTTTTGAGACTTTCAGTTATAACGCCGCTAATCAGCCGCGCGGCTTCTTGAAAAGCTTTGGGTCATATCTTGCTTTTTGCTATTTCATTTGACACAAAACCTAAAAAAACAAAACCCTGCCTCTCATTAAGAAAAACAGGGGGTTCATAGCTAAGCCTAAATTACCTCTATAGATTCAGGTTAATTAGTAAAACTGAAACAGAACAGACGCTCAAACGGAAAGAAGAATACTAAATCAGAGAACATTCGTCAAGACATTCATTAATATTAGGAATTTACGTTGCCAGGTCTTGATTTTCTCACTGATTGCTATTGATGAAGATTTTCGGGCGTTATCTGGCTTCTCTGATTCTTCCTGCTATACGTAACATACTCCATAATTCCTTACGATGTTAAGATCTTATAAAATCAGAAAGCCAATACATTTTCTACATACAAACCTTGTACTGTATTAACAATGCTCTGCATGGTATAGGAATTAAGTTTGCATACGAACTCAATGGAGAAAATTCCCCTATGGATAGATTAAGTAAACTCGTTCAAGATATCGTTATGATCGATGGTGCCTGTGCGGCGGGGATTGCCACAACGGAGACCCTTGCGGGCGGTCCGCCCTCCGTTGATCTTACCTATGTACTGCCTCAGGCGAAGTCTGCGGTCACCTTTGCCGTTGCCATAGACACGACACTAATCCCGCCCTACCTGATGAAGAAGAACCGGCTCGCCCTCGAGAAGGATTTCATTCGGGCCAATGCCCTGGCAAGCGGAATCGCCTTCCAGCTTGCCAACTATCTTGAACAAAGAGGATATCCCTCCGTACCGGTTGCCGCCAATCTGGTTTACAGACTTGAAGCCCCCGGCGGAGCGACTTCCTATATGCCGGACATATCGCACCGCTATCTGGCGGTACGATCCGGTGTGGGACATCTTGGATTGTCAGGCAACCTCATTACGAAGGACCAGGGCGCGGCCATTATTCTCGCCTCAACCGTCACAACGGCCGAGCTGATACCGACGGATCCCTTACCTGTTGAGGAGAATTACTGCGATGAGTGCCGTTTGTGCATGGCAGCCTGTGTCCCGGGATTTATGGACCGGGGGGTTACGACGACGGTAACCCTCGGAGGGATCGAGTTCAGCTATTCACAACGCCGTCACGTGAGCCGCTGTGATTGCGTCTGCAGCGGCTATACAGGGCTGCATCCCTCGGGCAAATGGTCGACCTGGTCACCGGGCCGTTTCGCAATCCCTGACGATGATGACCATATCGTCGCCGCGCTGGAAGCAATGACCCGCGCCTACAGAAAATGGCCTTCAGCCCCCGGGGGCAGGTATTTCTTTTATACCGAGGATAAACTCCGGATGGCCTGCGCCAATTGCCAGGTCGTATGCTGTGCCGACAAAGAAGAACGGAAGGCCCGCTATAAGATGCTTACGGGAAGCGGCGTCGTGGTACAGAGACCGGACGGGTCCCTTGAAGCCCTCTCTCCCGAGAAGGCAAAGAAAAGGCTTGCCGCACTCCCGGCGGATAAACGTGCCCTCTATGAAGACATGTGACGACTCGGTAGTAAACAGGGTTCAATACCTACCCATGTTCACATACCTTATGAAAGTTGATTTCAGGCCATTTTTCGATGAAATGTGCGAGCCGCCATTCGCTTGAGGTGAGAAAGGCCAGAGAGCCTTCGGCGTCGAGTGTCAGAGATCTCCGATTTTCATCTTTGAACTCCTTCAGGCGCTTCGGATCGTCGCAGGTCACCCAGCGGGCAACTCCGAAGGGCACATTTTCGTACAGTGTGTTTGCCCCGTACTCGGCCTTCAGCCGCTCCGACGTTACCTCAAACTGAAGTGCACCGACCGCTCCCAAAATATAATCACTTCCCCCCAGCGGCCGGAATATCTGGGCAGCCCCTTCCTCTGAGAGCTGGAGGAGCCCTTTCTGGAGCTGTTTGATCTTCATGGGGTTCTCCAGCCGTATCTTCCGGAAGTGTTCCGGAGCGAAGCTTGGAATACCAATGAACTTCAGAGGTTCTCCTTCGGTAAAGGTATCCCCTATCTTGATCGTGCCGTGATTATGAATGCCGATGACATCCCCCGGATAGGCCTCCTCGACATTTGCCCGATCCTTCGACATGAAGATGGTTGCATTGGCGATGACGATTTCCTTGCCGATCCGGTGGTGCACCACCTTCATCCCGCGGCGGAATGTTCCTGAACAGACGCGCAAAAAGGCGATCCTGTCACGATGCGCCGGGTCCATGTTCGCCTGGATCTTGAAGACAAAGCCGGAAAAGTCCTTCTCATAGGGTGAAACCTCCCGGGTCAGCGTGGCACGCGGCAGGGGTGCGGGGGCCATTTCGACAAAGGCGTCGAGCAGTTCCTTCACGCCGAAGTTATTGATGGCGCTGCCGAAAAAGACGGGAGTCTGGTTTCCTTTGAGATAATGTTCCATTTCAAAGGGAGCGGCAGCTCCCTCAAGGAGTTCTATCTCATCGCGAAGTTCCCGCGCCTGACTGCCCAAAAGCTCGTCAAGGCGTGAATCGGACAGATCGTGTATGGTGACACCGCCCCCAGGCTGGCTACTTCCGCCGGGTGTAAAGAGGTGCAGCTCGTGCCGATAGAGATTGTAGACACCCTTGAAGGATTTTCCCATACCGATCGGCCATGAGAGAGGAACACACTCGATCTGGAGCTTTTCTTCGATGTCCGAAAGCAGATCCAGCGGTGGAAGACCGTCACGGTCCAGTTTATTGATAAAGGTGATGATCGGGGTGTTCCGCATGCGGCACACCTCCATGAGCTTTTCCGTCTGCGGCTCAACGCCTTTGGCGCTGTCGATCACCATCAGGGCGCTGTCCACGGCGGTCATGACCCGATAGGTGTCCTCGGAGAAATCCTGGTGGCCCGGAGTGTCGAGAAGGTTGATCTCATAATCCAGGTAGTTGAATTTCATGACCGATGTCGTTACCGAGATACCCCGTTCCTTTTCGATATTCATCCAGTCGCTCGTCGCATGGCGCGAGGCCTTCCTGGCCCGCACCGCCCCGGCCTGCTGGATCGCCCCGCCAAAAAGCAGCAGTTTTTCAGTCAGGGTCGTTTTCCCGGCATCGGGGTGACTGATGATCCCGAAATTACGGCGCCGATCCACTTCTCTTCGATGGTGTTTGTCCACTCTTTTCAACCTCACACACACATTACATAAAAAACCGGGCCCTCCGAGCCCGGTCAGAAACGCGCATACATATACTACTTTCAATAAAAGGTCAATCCATTATCGTGACAGGAAGATTCACGCCGGGTATACAGTACCTGAACTCGTGCGGTTACCAGCGATATGGCTTCATTACTCAAAATGAAATTCCCCTTCCCCAGGGCTGGGGTGAGTTGCCGTTAAGAGGTCACGTAAACAGATACCTCTTCATGACAATAATCGGTGGCGTTATTCGGGAGGTTGCTTTCGCAGGCCGTACTTTATCATCTTCAGTTGGAGTCCCTTTCGGCTGAAACCGAGCTTCTGGGCCGCCTTGCTGATATTCCGGTTGCATTCGTCCAAGATCTTCAGGATCATGGTTTTTTCCATCTCTTCTGTCTTGTCTTTCAGGATGTCCCGGAGCGTCCCCGTCGATTCCGACATATCACCGGTCATTTCCGTCATGACAGAAACATGAATTTCCGGGGGAATGTCCTCGATGGTGATGGTATCACCGGAGGCCAGCAGCACGAGTCGTTCCATGAGGTTTTCCAGTTCCCTGATATTCCCGGGCCAGCCGTAATCGTGAAACAGTTTTTTAACCTTCGGATCGATATGTTCTATCCTGCGGTCGAGCTTTTTATTAAAGGTATCAAGAAAATAATGGGCAAGACGGTCGATGTCCTTCTTCCTCTCGCGAAGCGGGGGAAGATGAATGGGGAGTACATTCAACCGGTAATAGAGGTCTTCCCTGAAATTACCCTCCCTTACTTCCTGAAGCAGGTCCCTGTTCGTCGCTGTCACGAGCCTGACGTCAACCTTGATTGTCTGGAGGCCCCCTACCCTTTCGAATTCCTGTTCCTGAATGACCCGGAGAATTTTTGCCTGCATATCCTTTGGCAGATCACCGATCTCATCGAGAAAGAGTGTCCCCCTATTGGCCAGTTCAAATCTTCCCGGTTTTTTATGTGTGGCGCCGGTGAAGGCTCCCTTTTCAAAACCGAAGAGTTCACTCTCCATGAGATTTTCGGCGATAGCGGCACAGTTAATCTTGATGAAGGGCTTCTTCCTGCGGGGGCTGTGCCTGTGGATCGCCCGTGCCAGCAACTCCTTACCGGTTCCCGTTTCACCGGTAATCAGTATCGTTGTTGTCGCCGGGGCGACCTTTTTTATAAGCTTGTATATCTCGACCATGCGTCTGCTGGAACCAATAATGTCACCATGGCCCGTTTTGACCGATGACGGCACCAGTTCGCTCTCATTAAGGGTGCTTGTCCTGATGGCCTTCCTTATAATATTTTTGAGGTCATCCTGGTCGAAGGGTTTCGTGATGTAGTCACAGGCACCGTTCTTCAGGGCCTCGACGGCTGTCTCGACAGTGCCGTGGGCGGTAATGATAATGACGGGGATTGAAGGATAGTCCTCCTGTATCCTGGTGAGAAGTTGAAGCCCGTCGAACCGGGGCATCTGCAGGTCCGTAACGACGACGGCCACATCATCCGCTTCGAGGATATCGAGTGCTTCAAGACCATCGGATGCCGTAACTACTTCATAATGCTCCTTTTTCAGCATGGCCTCCAAAACGAGGAGCATATTAAGTTCGTCATCGACAATCAGTATTTTTTTCATCTCTTCCATCTTTCCAACTCAACATTCTTACCGCCTTAGATAGTACGGGAGGTATTCTTCTGTCAAGGCAGTGGAATATGCCAGGTGGTCAGATCTTGATAAAGAATGCTGTTCCCTCGCCGGGGGTCGATTCCAGATCGATACGCCCACCATGGCTCTTTATAATTCTTCGACAGACCGAAAGACCGAGTCCCGCCCCCTTTTTCTTCGTCGTATAAAAGGGCTTGAAGATAGCCTTCCTGTGCTTATCGTCGATCCCGCTACCGGTGTCACGGATAGTGATTTCAACCGTTTTATTTCCCTCATCTTCAATAGGGGCAGTGGCGATGGTCAGCGTTCCCCCCTCGGTCATTGCCTCAATTCCGTTGAGTGCCATATTCAGAACCACCTGGATCAGCTGTTCTCCATCAGCCTTTATCGCCGGCAGATTTGTATCCAGATCTTCCTCGATAGTGACATCCTGCGGCAGACCTCCCGCCCTGAGAAGTGATACCACCCTGGTAACGATACGATTGATGTCCTGCAGGCTCGCGTCTATCGTGTTCGGTTTTGCATAATTGAGAAATTGTGACATGACGCTGTTCAGCCTGTCCGCCTCCTCGACGATTACCGTCAGAAGCTTGCGGCTCTGAGGGGATTCCGTTTCCGATTTCAGGTACTGCGCGGCACCTTTGATCGCACCCAGAGGGTTTCGTATTTCATGGGCAAGACCCGTTGCCATTTCATCGAGAAGCATCGATTTTTCCTTTTCGACCTCTTCATCATCGATGGCATAGAGCGATATGGATACGTCACTTCTGCCCATGAAGAACAGATGGGCCGCTATCTTTTTCAGGATCTTTTTTACCGGATCGATAAATATGACGACAATAAAGGATGCCATCAGGACGTCATTCAGCGAAAGACCGGAATTTTTTCCGAAGAGATTCGTGACAAAGTAAATGGTGGTGGTGGCAAACAATACAAGAGCGAGGACAACGAGAGCCCTCACCATGATTTCATGAAGTTCCGGCAAACCGTGATAGGTGATTATTATCAGCGTAAAATAGATGAGAGCGGCGATGGTGATATCAGACAAGGGTGCAACATTGTAGCCATAGTGAAACAGTATGTCGGAGATACTCAGGACTGCCGCGGCGGCACAGGCAATCGCCATGTAAATCAGCCGCTGTTTTTCCACTCCCGGGGATTCTTTCCTGATGGAATCAACGAGAACGGCAGAACAGTACAGGATGGCACTGCCGTTGTAGAGGTAGATGATGGAAGCTATGGAGAGCCATGCAGTACCGAATATCAGGAGGAGAACACCAAGGAGGAAACTGCCGGCAGCTGTTGAAAGGATGATTATTCTTGATTGAGGCAGTTCCCGGTTGAGAAAGATCCGGCTGAAGGAGATCAAAAGCGGTGGAATCGATAGTGCCCCGAGATAGCCAATGGTTTCCCATATATCGGCAGTCAAGGCCTCATGAAAAAAGACCCCTGCTTTCTGGAAAAAGAGGCCTAAACAGAGGAAGGCAAATGCCCGTTGTGTAGGACCTTTTTTCTTTTTAATCAGCAGGGAGAGAGAAATCGTGAGGCTGATTGCTGCCAAGGCGAATGTTTCCATAGATGGTTAACCGACATTACATCTTCGTTCGGCAGACGATATCGGCAAACAACCGGTAAGTCAAGAAAATGCACTCTGAGGCAGGGGTATATTTCATGCATGAACCTTGGAAGAAATTGATCAACTGGCGGACGACAGATAAGAGGCGCTGCCCACTTTCATCACTGCGTAGTGCACTTCCCGGTGCGAAGCAGACTACGCACCAGAGACCGGTCAGCCCCTGCAGACCCTGAATAATAAAAGTCGTTTTTTCATAACGTTACACTCTTAAGCTATCTATTATCGCGCCTGGCATGGATAGTGCTATGTCATAAGGGCAACCACTGCCGTCGCTGCAGTCGGAATTCGAACAGGAGAGATGCGATAATGAACAGCTCGACGATCGCCGTTGCCTTTCCCGGCCAGGGATCTCAACGTTCCGGAATGGGGAAGGACTTTTATGACCATGTTCCTGCAAGCAGAGATACCTATGATGAAGCGGCCGATGTCCTGGGATGGGATGTGGCGTCCATGTGCTTTGGTGAAGATGAGAGGCTCGATCTGACCGAATATGCCCAGCCCTGTATCCTTGCGACTGAAATCGCGATGTTCCGAGGGCTTCAGTCTCTCTATGGTTTTGATCCCCAGTTTTTCGGCGGTCACAGTCTTGGTGAATATACTGCCCTCGTTGCCTCGGGCGCGATGCCCTTCCCCGAGGCACTCGAGGTTGTTCAGAATCGCGGTCGTCTCATGCAGGAGGCCACTCCCGTGGGAATGGGAGGAATGGCGGCTGTCATAGCAGATGATATGGATGCGGAGATACTGCGACAACGGCTGGACAATCTGCCGATTGATGTGGCGAACGACAATTCCGCTGATCAGGTCGTTATCAGCGGCCGGTTGGGAGCAATGCCAGAAGCGGAGACCCGGATCAAGGCCCGTCTCGATGATGGCCGTTCTTTTCGTTTTGTACCCCTGAATGTG